>LSQX01401740.1_pt1 | contig 16621 bp, 14 predicted proteins | sample 654561 | NCBI WGS metagenome assembly LSQX01 (sample SAMN04489861, study PRJNA283612) | anaerobic digester metagenome | isolation source: 4 biogas reactors fed with cattle manure at either 37C or 55C with and... | place: Denmark: Kongens Lyngby | collected 2014 | reverse complement strand
GTGGAGACGGAGATGCGTATAAGGGACAGATGAAGCTCGACGTTGGCTGACAGGTCAATATAGCCGGGTTCGGCGGTGGGAGACGTGCTTGGCGACGTCGTTGTTGCCGCAGCCATCCAGGACCGGCTCCTCCACCACAGCCATGTGATCAACATCCGCGGTGAGAGTTACCGTCTCCGAGAGAAAAAACGCGCCGGTCTTATGATCGGTGCACAGTCCGGACCGGAGGTGACCCAAGAAGCGAAAACAACATCCGAATGAGTTAACCGGGGGTGGGTCAATTTCCAATCGGCGCCAAGTGGGTCAATTCAAAACCGGCGTTGACAGCCAGGAAGGCGCTTGTGTAGCATACAATCCCAAATATCGAGGAAGACCCAGCTATCGGCCGCTTATCGCCTTTGACGGACGAACCAAGGCAGCTCTGTGCACATTGAGCTTCGCCCTGGGAAGTCTCCAAACGCAAAGGAAAAGATCGCCTTCTATCGGGCAGCTAGGGCACGGCTTCCAGAAGGAGTCAAGGTGGTGTAGGTCAGGACAGACAAAGCTTTTGTCTCGGAGGAATTCTGTGCTGAGCTTGAGGACGACGGTGCAGGCTATGCGCTTAAGATGCGAATGACCCCGAGACTCTGGGAGAGGATGCTTCGGGGTGTGTTGTGGCACCGAATCCAGTCTGACGAGACCACACAGACAGAGGCGGGCATCGTCGGGTTCAAAACATACGGCTGGATCAAGCGCCGTCGTATCGCGTTGGTACGTTCCCGATTCCCTGAGGAGACTCAACCCAAGCTGTGTCAGGAGCTATCCTGGGAATACCAGGCAATTGTCACCAACCTGGATTGGCCGGCAGAAGACAAGCAGCACTTCTACAACCAGCGATGTAGCTGGGAGAACCATATCAAGGAAACTCAAATACAGACTTGATATCGACACCATCGCCAAGGCTGACCCTGGCCTAACGCAACTGACATTGACGGACTACAACACGTTGTTGGCACTTAGAGCCCCAAGGCCGAGACGTCCACTCGGTCTGTTTGACGCGTTCAAAACTCGATCGTCGGCCCGTCGAACACCGCAAAACCTCGTCATTATACCTCCCGTTCAACACGATCTAACCGATCAGCTCCGATTCGTAGCCATCGCAACCTCTCCAGCCCTGACGACTTGATTCCAAGGACCCACCATGCGAAATCTGGAGCTATCGGCAAGAGGCGAAATAGCTCCCGCCGTCCTCCCACACCACCGGGCATACGGTTCCGTGCCACGGCGGTTCGTGTAGCGCCCCGGAAGTGCGGATGCCAATCGAGCAATAACATTGGCCGAAGTGCACAGAAGAAGGATTTCTTGAAGACTCCGTTCATATGTGAGGCTCCTGCATTCAGCCACGGGCCTCGTCTGCTTGTGGCGGACTTCCATGCCAGCTCCTCCGTAGTCCGCGTTTTATCAGGTTTGCGAGCCCGGGTGTAAGGCCTTTTCGATTGGCGCCGAATGAGACATCGGAGTCTGCGGCCAATCCGGGCGTCGAGCCCCTCGCAGATGTTCTTCACCTGCGTAAGTCGGAAACGGTCACCCCAACCAGGCAGGATTGAAAGTTGGCTCATCCACGGTCTGTTTGAGGCTCCACCCCGACGAAAGTGTTCCTTCGCTTTCTCCTTGAGCGGCTTCACGTGGAAGGTCAAGTAAACGCGTCATGCCCGGCGCGCATAAAGAAGGCCGCTCCAACGCGTCAGTTGGAACGGCCAGCAGGTCCCTGTGTTGCGAGCACACAGTCCTGGTATCTAAATCTACATCGCCGTCAATTCGGTGCGATGAGCGCCCGGATTTCGGTCGTCGCCCTTTCCATGGCGTTCGCGGGCGACTCCAAACCGCGGTACACGTTGTTCAGATACTGTGTCATTATGCGATCCACGTCTGGCCACGTTTCCCAGTACTGCATTGTGTGCACGCGGCTTTCACCGTAAACCGTGCCGATGACGAGATCGTACATCATAGCCTGTTTGTCAGCCCGATCAATCGGCGAGAAGAACAGTCTCCACAGAGCGGGATCCGAAGACAGGGGCTGTCTGCCATCCTCTAAGATGAACGTACGCTGTCCTTGTGGCGACAGGTACCATTCCAAGAACTTCCACGCCTTCTCGGGTTCCTCAACGTCCCTGGCGATGCTCCACATATGTCCATGGGCAAAGTGATAATTCCCGGCATCTCCTCGGGGATACGGAACCATGGCCCAATCGTAGGGCGTTCCAAGCTGCAGATTGAGCCCGTAGTGCGCCCAGCCCGTCCAAATGGCATACCCGCCTTGAAAAGCGTTGCGAGACGGTGCACGGCCCGGGGCCGGCGCAGCGCCCAGATTAATGAGCTCCAGCCAGTATTCCAAGACCTTTAAATATCCCGGCGATCGAACGAGGACTTCTGTCCGGTCGTCACTTAACCAACCGTGCCCCGTCGAGTTGACAGACCAGATCCAGTTGCCGAGCGAATCGAGGGCTGCGACGCCGTAAACGCCTTCATCCGGACGGGTCAGCCGGATCGCATAGTCACGAAGATCCTCCACCGTCCAGTCCGCATCCGGGATCGCGACACCCGCACTGTTGAACGCGTCAAGATTGATAACCATGGGCCTGCTACTGAAATCGTAGGGCACGCCGACGAGCCTGTTGTTGTACATGGCTGCTTCCAGCACAAAGGGGAACACGCGGGCCCTTCGCGCCACTTCACTGTCCTCCCAAAACGGGGTGAGATCCAGAAGCAGACCCTGCTTCGCCCAAAGGGTCTTATACTGCGCCCACGTTTGAAAGACATCCGGCGGCACCCCGGCGGCGAGCATCACGCTGATCTTCGTCGGATACTCGTTTCCTGCAATTATCTCCACTTCTAACTGGTAGTCCGGGTTATCGGCGTGGAAAGCTGCGGCGATGCGTTCCCACCGTTCGTACGGATTCACGCCTGAGATGTTGGTTGCCAGCCGGATCGTCGTCGCGGCCGTCGATACCGTCAACAACAAACCGAAAACGGCAATCAATATGAGACGTTCTACGTGTTTCTTCATTCGGATTTGCTCTCCTCTCGCATCACTCGGCTCGAAGCACCAGGGAGGGTGCGACGATAGTCTCAATCCTATCCGTCATACCGTTTCAACCACTTGAATCATCTCTACTATGTGGTGCGCGACCGCTGGCTGCTACATCAAAGCCGCGCCTTCACAAACCGCTGTACGCCCCTGTAATCCCTTGCTCCATCACCACCCGAACCACATACTCCCGTCTGAAGCCGTGCAAACGCCTTATGGCTTCCGGCGTGGTGCGAGGGCATCCATACCGGTCCATAAAGCACATTCGTCAAACCGCTCTCTATGGCGGCGATTTGATGAACAGCCGCTCCTGAATAGAGCATCACCTCCACACCGGTTTCACCGACACAGACTTCTTTTTTGGCTACACAAGCTCAATATGGTTGCATTTGGTCATGCCTCAGTTGCCATTCTCAAGAGGCAGGTCGGGTTTTCCAAGCGTCACCACAACTCCCATCGTATGTCGGGTCGTCCGATGCCGTATCGCGCAGTGATCTCTCCGCCTACTTTTGAATACGGAAAAGTCCGAACTCCGCCCTGCACGGTTGCGTATTTCCCCATTGCCTTTTTGCAGGCAATCGTGAACCGGCGAGATCCTGTCTGTGCGAAGAGCTCTTGGAAGTGATATGCTTACCCATTCCATAACCGAACAAGAGGCACACCTATAGCCCGATTTACCAAGCAGGCATTGCTCAAATCCATATTCGGAGAGCCCGTAGGCGCTATATCGCAGGATTACCAACCGCATACTTGAGAACGATTGCGCATGGACACATGCCCCGCTTGGCTTCTCTGTAGAGCCTTCCTGTTACCGTCCAATGCGGACAACGAGTTGACGATTGACTCACCTCATCGGTGTTGACGGTCTCCTCGCCAATGCTATAGAGCGCGTTTTTTGCAGGTCACATCGCTGTTCACGCCGAGTCCGACCCGGAGAAGCGCACCAGCGAGACGCCCAAAAACTTGCTGGCAAAGCAGGCCCTGAAGGACTTAAGAGCAGTTGAGCTTAGATTGTCACCTCGCATGGTTACATCGCATACGGGGAGCCAAAAGGTCGATCACGTCAAGGGCTCATCACTTCCGCATCCGCACCAGAAGGAAGTCTCTGGCGGGAACCGTGATCTTGACCCGATTGTTGCTCACATTCAAGAAGCTCACGTTCTCCGTCGTCCAAGCGAGGGAATAGGAAGTATCTCCCGCAATAGGCGAAAAATCGACGGTCACGGTTTTACTTTCATGACTCATGTTCACGACCGCGGCGAGAATACCCCGGTCTCCGACGTAGCTTGAGACCAACACATCAGGCTCGTCGGTTTTCGCCGCCCGCGTCTGCCAAAACGGGTGGAAAACGACGTCCGGTCCGCCGATTCTAAACTCGTCGCGGACGAAGACCACCTTGTTCCATTCATTCGCATCGCTCCAGAGAGGCCACACGAGCACGTCATGGAGCAGGGCCAGGGATATCATTTCCCGGGTCGCCTTCACGTCCGTATTGATGTCCGGATACCTCGGATTCAGATTCGGACGGAGCTCGGGCAGAAAGACAGGCACGAAACCAAACTGGCGACCGGAAAACTCCGCGCCCCACTGATCAAGCGGCGTCATTTCCATGTACGACGGCGGGCCGTCGCCGCTCCAATCCCGAACGCTGTAGTAGACTTGCTCCCCAGTGACAAACGCATCGACAAATGAAAGAAACGGTATCGTCAAAACACCCGACGCGTGGGCAATGATCGCCGGTGGGCCGTCACCGTGCTCTTGGAACAAGTACGCCATGCGCTTGAGGTAGTCCCGCATTGCGTAGATATGATACGTCGGTTGACGCACGCCGAGGCTGTCGACATAACCCATCCCATGAGCCTCGACGGTATTCGGATAAGGATACGCCTCATCGACGTAGACACCGTTCACACCAGCGTTAACGATCCAATCTTTGATGGCCGACAAGTGGAAGTCAGCAAAGCCGCTGGCCGGTGAAACCCGCCGGTAATCCTCAGGCCCCCTGTTGGGCTGCATCTCCCACTCGTCCTTAAACGCTTCCCACTCTGGCGTCGTGAAAACAAAGTCTTCTCCCGGTATGTGGGTCCGCTCCCGGCCGGTAATATGGCTGGCCACGACATAAGGATAGATCCGGTCGACGCCGATGCTCTTTAAATACGCGACTTCTTTGCGGAAAAGCTCGGGGTCCCGTTCCCGGGGATACATGAGCACGATGCGCCACGAGTCATGCCAAAGGATCAAGTGATTGCCTTTCGGTGTGCGGCGGACAGCTTGACCCTGGCGTTGCAAATGATCCGTCGTGCTGTGATGCGCTGCAATCTTCCAGCCTCGCCAACCTTCAGGCAGCGGTTTCACGGGGGTGGCCATCAGCCCAAAGGAAAGAGTCATTTTTTCCGGCAAAACCGTAGGTTGGGCAATCAGACTGACGCGAAGCTCCACCCGATCGTCGTGCCGCACAATGCGTATGGCATGCGGGTTCACTTCCGGTCTCCAATACTCCCTGGATTCGCTGAACCAGCTAAGGCCCGCATCACGATTTCCGATCCAGACAAGCGGCCGGAAATCACTGTTCCACACGACACCGGAACCTTCAGGAATAGCGGCGGAAACAGAATTGGCTTGCTGCGACTCCATGCGGAGCGAGCTGGCGTGGATGGCACTGAAAAACAGAGCGTTCTCATTTTTAAACGGGATGACAAGCTCCCAGCTATCTGCTTGCGTCTCGGGCGGCGCTGTCAGCTCAATATCCGTTCGAATAAAGCCGTCGAATTCATACCGGGTTTGTACTTCCAGGCGCACGCCGTCTTCTGCGCAACTGGCAACGTAGACAGCGACACCCTGATAGGCTTCTTCGAGCACCGCCGGCGGCTCAAGAGGCTCCTCGACGCCGGAGAGCCGAAGTTGAAACGTGAGCGGACCGCTCAAGAATTCCTCGCCGCCGATGTGCACCTGAGTCGGTAGTCCCCAAGGGCCGATCTCATACGTTCGATTCCAAACTGCGACCTGCCTGGCAGAGGCTTCGACAGGCGTCCACGGTTTCAAGACGGTGTTCGGATCGAGAGCCTCCATGGCCACGGGATTCTTGACCCACTCGGGCTTTTCCGAGATCGGAGGAAATCTCCTTTCGATTTCTAACTGAACCTCGCTTTTGGCCAGCACAGGCCCACCTCCGACAAGGAGCATCGCTCCAAGAGACACAGCCATACTCACGATGACCAAGACAAAAAATAAACCCTTTGTGAACGAACGGTCCGACACGACGAGCATACCTCCTCCTGAATCGCCGGGCGCAACCGTGAAGGGTCTCGTTGCGCCGCACGGACGAGACCCGGCTGCGGACGGGAAAGCCTGAACGCCGCCCCGTGACGAAGACTCTACTGATCGCCGCCCACAGTTGCCGGTTCAACTGATGCCTTCCTGCTCAGACGATACGTGGCCGACAGGGACCAGGTGTCTCCCGCACGTACGTGTTCCGTGAACGGAGAGTACACGCGCGTCGGATAGACCTTGTTGTACGCTTCACCGTCGTAAACCCAAAGACCTCGTCCGTTGGTATACTTGTAACCGTTAAAGAAGCCGGAGCTGATCTCTAAAGTGAACTCCCAGTCGTTTTCGCTGCCAAACATCCGTAGCCCCCGACTGTTTTTGCCGGGCGCCCTATGTCCCGGGTAGCTGATATCATAAACAGTCTCGTCATCCATAAACTGAAAGGCTGCGGCAGTTTGCGGGCTGCGCGTAGCCGGAAACATCGCTCCATAGGCCAGCGAAACGGGGTAATCACCGTGCCATGTGAAATCCCATTCCAAACGCAAGCCCTCAGCCGAAAACGTGTACCGCGTGTGCATGTCTCCGACTTTTTGAGACTGGTCTGCCGGATCGAACATGACGGTGTGCTGCACGACCTCAAACCAGGGGCCCGTGATGACCTCTCCGCTTCTCAAGCCGCCGGGAAAATCAACCGGATGACCGTCGAATCGCACAGCGATGCTTTGAAGCAGTTCATCTCCGTGTTGTCCCCCGAAGAAGTCCGGCCGACCTGCCAACCTAATGCCGTATTCGAAATTCGAGCCTTGCGTCGTCCACGCAAGCGACGGTCCGCGTTCGATCAAATAAGAGTCAAAAGGGTCGACCGAAGACGGCGTTGAGAACGTATACACGGTATTAAGGCGCCAAGCATCCAACTGAATCCCGGCATTCGTATACCGGCGCATTTCGAAGCGGATCCAGTCGGTGGACGTGTGAGGAATCCAAACGCGGAGGCGATCATCGCTTACTTTCACCACATAGATCTGTTTTTCAGACGACAGATCCGCCGCACCCAAAACAGGGCCTCCGCCTGCCGCCGCCAACACAGCCCACATCAGAATCGCTCCGACCAGACCTCTTCGCACTCCTTCATACCTCCCGGGGGCTATTGATAAAACATGAGGCGCCTTCCGCTCACCTTGATCGCCCTAGTAGTTATCTTAAATGGAGTTCTGTGACTTCCCTGCCATGTTGTTCCGAAAATCAGAATGGGATTGCGATAGGAGCGGCTCGGTGACAGTCCGTCTTTCCGTTGGGGACCATATCTCTCGCACTCTCTCTTCTTTAAAGAAAAGAACGTATGCCGGCTTCAGGGTGGTATTCACGTTTGATTTAGAAGAAACTCTAACAGTTTGGACTCCTAATGCGACGGTCAGTCCAGGCACCGGGTATCGTTCGTGACCCGCGTAGCTATGTCGAACCCAATTGTGATTAGGTGCTCACTCCGTCCGAACGTTCAACAGCAACTCAATCTGACGATGAGAACAAGCATCAAAAAGAGGCTGTCCTAAGACGTCGGGACAGCCTCGTCGGTGACCGCTCAACGGTTTGACCGGCCGAAAAAGAATCTAATGCTCCATCTGCTTGGCTAAAAAGCCGGCGGCCGTCTCAGCCAGTTTCTCCTCCAAATCACCCACGGTGCGCCCTGGATCTCGCGTGCCCAGGATTACCGCACCGACCGGATCTCCCTCGGCAATGATCGGGGCGACGACCCAGGCGGAGAAATCCCAGACATCATCCATCTCTTCGTGATGCTCATCAGACGCCGTCAAGACCTGAATCTGCCTGTCTGTCATCGCCTTCTCGACGACAGCGTGCACGTCTCGATCAAGCCATTCGGTTCGAGATCCCCCAGCGACTGCCACAACCACGTCACGGTCCGTGATCAATGTCAGATAACCCGTCGTTTCGGCCAGTGACTCAGCATACTCCTGGGCAAAATCACTCAACTCACCCATAGGGGAGTATTTTTTTAGAATAACTTCACCATCCTGATCGACGAAGATCTCCAGTGGATCGCCTTCCCGAATACGCAGACTACGTCGTATCTCCTTGGGGATGACCACTCGTCCCAAGTCATCAATCCGGCGTACGATACCGGTTGCTTTCAAACTTGCGGGACCTCCTTCCAGCAGGGTGTCCATCATCCTCGGATGCTGTCCCCGGCCAGAGACTCTATGCCCGCTTTCCACGCGCACGGCCCCTTCTGGCGCTGCTAGTATATAACGCAGCGCTAGCGATTATTCACCATGGCTGCCTCACGCGCCGCCGGTGCTACATGCCACGCCAGATAGAGCTCATGCAATACCTTTTCGATAAATCCCAACAACTGCGGGTCCGTAAGTCCACGGGTCCGCAGCTTCACACTGGTGGCACGGGAGGGCAAGACCATCAAAGATCCCCTAAAGCGACGGATGAGATGGTTGGCCACATCTCTGGGGATGGTCAGGCCGGTGTGCAACTTCAACACCACACCGTCGCGTTCGGCACCAACAGAGCTCACACCGAGCGTTCTGGCGTAGTTTTTGATGCGCGCCACACTGAGCAGATTACGCACGGCCTGAGGAGGATCGCCAAAGCGGTCTATGAGCTCTTCCTCCAACTCTTGCACGTCCTCTTCAGTGCGCAAGTTGACTACCTTCTTGTAGACCTCAACCTTTTGCTGCGAGTCCGTCACGTAACTGTCAGGGACATAGGCATCCACCGTCAGATCGATCACAGGCTCCGGCGGTGCCGAGACCAACTCACCGCGCAACTCTTTAACCGATTCTTCAAGGAGCTTACAGTATAATTCAAAACCAACGGTAGCTATGAAACCATGTTGTTCAGGACCGAGTATGTTGCCCGCCCCTCGGATCTCAAGGTCACGCATGGCGATGCGGAACCCGGAACCCAACTCGGTAAACTCCTTGATGGCACTCAGTCGTTTTTCGGCATCTTCCGACAGTACTTTGTCACGTCTGTACGTGAAGTACGCGTAAGCCACGCGGTTTGATCGCCCAACACGTCCGCGCAATTGATATAGCTGAGCCAAGCCCAGATGATCAGCATCGTAGACGATCAATGTGTTGACGTTGCTGATGTCCATGCCCGTTTCAATGATGGTGCTGCACAACAAGACATCGTATTGCCCATCCAAGAACTCGAGCATAACCCGCTCAAGTTCCTCTTCATCCATCTGTCCGTGAGCAACCGCAATGCGAGCCTCGGGAACCAACGCCGACAGGCGCAAGGCCATGATATCAATGTTTTGAACCCGGTTATAGACAAAATAGACCTGACCTTCTCGCGCCATCTCACGCATGATGGCCTCGCGCACCATATCCTCGTCATATTCAACCACATAGGTCCGTATGGGAAATCTGTCTTCAGGAGGCGTCTCAATCACGCTCATGTCACGCACGCCCACCATCGACATATGCAAAGTGCGCGGTATGGGAGTCGCGGTGAGAGTCAGCACATCCACATGCTTGGTCATTTCCTTCAGCCGCTCTTTTTGGGCTACACCAAAGCGCTGCTCTTCATCCACAACCACAAGTCCCAAATCCTTAAAGACCACGTCTTTGGACAACAGCCTGTGCGTGCCGATGACAATATCAATGTCTCCTTTGGCCAGACCCTTGATTATGGCTGTCTGTTCGGCGGACGACTGAAACCGTGACAAGACACGGATCTTAATTGGATAGCCGTTGAAGCGCTCTTCGAAGGTGCGACCGTGCTGCTGGGCCAAGATGGTAGTCGGAACCAAAACTGCCACCTGTTTGCCATCCATAACCGCCTTAAAAGCGGCCCGGATGGCCACCTCGGTATTGCCGTAGCCCACATCGCCGCAGAACAGGCGATCCATGGGACGCGACCTTTCCATGTCGGCCTTCACTTCTTGAATGGCTCTGAGCTGGTCGGGTGTCTCCTGATACGGGAAGGCATCTTCAAACTGTTGCTGCCACACGGTATCCGGTGAAAAAGCATGTCCCGGGATCGCCTCCCGTTCCGCATACAGACGTAACAACCCTTGCGCCATTTCCTGTACCGAGTCTTTGACCCGTTTTTTCACCCGCGACCATTCCGTGCCTCCCAACTTGTACAACTTGGGAGGATGGCCCTCAACTCCAATATATTTCTGCAAAAGATGGACCTGTTCCGTGGGAACGTAGAGCTTATCTTCTCCTTGATACTGCACCACAAGGTAGTCTTTGTGCACCCCGCCGATCTTCAGTGTATCCACTCCGAGATAGCGTCCAATCCCGTGGTTTTCATGTACCACATAGTCACCGATCTTCAGATCATTGAAGCCGGTCAGACGCGCTCCGCGGGGTTCCTCACTTCGTATCCGCCGCCGGCGTTTTTCGCGCCCGAAGACCTCGTTATCGGTGAGAAAGATCAAATCGCTTCCGGGAAGCTCTCCGCCTGAGGCCAATTGGCCGAGCGTGACCACCACGTTACCCCGCTTGAGTTCACCGTTCAACTCAGGGACAAAAACGGCCTCCACGCCCTCGTCCTTGAAAACCTCAACCACTCGCTCTCCGCGTTCAGCTGTCGACAACACAAGGCATATGTGACGACGGTCTCTGCGCCATTCTCTGACCTCCGCCGCCAAGCGGTCCAAGCGGCCGTTGTAGACGTCCGGAGTGCGGGAGACGACCTGAATGACCCTGACCGGATCGACACCCGGGGTGCGTTTCAGCAAACTTGCCATAAACAGTGAAGGATGACGCCGGATCGCCCGTAGGATATCCGGCCATGAAGCATACAGCTCAGCCTCGGTCGGCAGGATACGCCCCTTTTCCAAAAGGAGTCCTTGCCGCTCTGCGGCCTCGTTCTCAAAGGCCCGAGCGTGTTCCGCGGCACGACTCGGTTCGTCAAGAACCACCGGGGCCTCATCGGTTAAGTAATCCACGAGCGTAGAAAGAGATGAACAGAAGAAGGGTTTGTACTGATCCATACCGTCAAAGAAAACGCCCTCGGACATCTTCTCCACATGGGCGTCTATGCGTGCACTCAGACTCTCCGCCGCGTCGGCATGACCCAGTCGACGCAAGTTTTTTGCTTGCTTCCCAGCCGCAGCCTTGATGCTCTCTAAGGCATCCGTACAGTCATCCTCCGGGTACAAAAACTCCCGTGCCGGAGTAATGCGCACCTCAGTGATCTTTTCCGTAGACCTTTGGGTAGCGGGATTGAACAAACGGATACTGTCCACTTCATCGTCGAAAAACTCCACCCGTACCGGTTGAGACAGGGTGAACGGGAAAACGTCCACTATACCGCCACGGACACTGAACTGGCCGGGCGCGTCTACTCTGCTCACTCTCTCATAGCCCAACTCCGCGAGTCGGTTCCCCAAATGCACCAGATCCACTCGACTGTCCATGTTAATCTCCACTACACGTCCAAAGAGCAGATCAGGAGGAAAAACCCGCTCAGTGAGGGACTGAACGGAAGCGATGATCAATACCGGGCGGCCCGAGACCAGGCTGTCCAAGGCGGTGAGTCGCTCGCGGGTCAACTCTACCGAACGGGAAACGGCTTCATGAGGAAGGGTCTCAAGAGCCGGAAAAGACTGTACGCATTCGGGAGGAAGCAGACTGAGTAAGTCCGTGCGGAAACGATTGGCCTCCCAGCTGCTATATGTCACCAGCAGCATCGGCACCGAGCCCTTGAGGTTCAAGCTTCGAAACAGTGCAGCTATATATAGACTCTTCTGACTACCAGTCAGACCCGTTACAAGCTGCTCGCTTCTCGCTCGGGTCAAACCTTCACGTATCTGAGCAAACTCTGCTGACTGGGAAACGACTCCCAACAATGCATCGATCGCCAAGCAGTACGCCTCCTGAAAAACATCGCGTGTTATTCTAATACCGATACTTAAGCATCAGTTAGAGCTTTTGTGGAGAGGCACGGAGAAGCCCACCAACGACCGAGGCCGGCCTTGTTTGGGCATCTGCCTTGGCAGAATTGTCTTTAAGGACACTCCAACTTCTTGAGTTTATTATATGCCTCATTCACCGCAAGGGTCAACCAAGCGGTTTTTACTCTGCAGGGAGTGGCGCATTGGCAACACTCATCGCCTTTTCCACACCGGAATCCGCCCATATCAACACTGCGTCGGCGGCCGCGTCGCAGACACGCTGTACAACGGATTCTTCCTCCGGGCCAAACGAGGAAAGAACATAATCGCGACCGGACATGCCTTCCGGTACCGCACCTATTCCGATCTTCAAACGCGGAAACACTTCGGTGTGCATGTAGTCTATGATAGAACGCACGCCGTTATGCCCGCCTGAGCTTCCCTTGGTGCGCATCCGTATTCTGCCAAGAGGAAGATCAAGATCATCATAGATTATAAGCAGATCGGACAAGGCGATGCGGTAGTAATCCACTAAAGCTCGCACCGCCTCGCCGCTGGCATTCATGAATGTCTGTGGCTTGACCAGAAGCAATGTCTCGCCGGCCCACCAACCCCTTCCGGTAAGACTCTTAGCCTCCTGTTTGGCTATCGTTACCTGAAGACGATCGGCCAACAAATCCACGACCCGGAAACCTATGTTGTGCCTGGTATCGGCATATCGACTACCGGGATTGCCCAGTCCCACCACGACTTTCACGATCAATGGCCTCCGCACAATCGGTCCTGCACGCCAATCCGCCTATTCGGCGTCGCCGTCGTCAGCCTCTTCGGCCTCGTCAGCGTCGGCTTCAGCGACCGTCTCAGCATCTTCTGCCTCTTCTTCGGCCGTCTCTTCCTCAACGGCTTTCGGCATGGTTACGGTGACAACAACGGTCTCAGGATCGGTAATCAACGTAACCCCCGAAGGCATGGTTATGTCGCCAGCCCGCAAAGTGTCACCGACTTTCAAGCCGGAAACGTTGGCTTCCAAGTGCTGAGGAATGTCTGTCGGCAAACACTCCACGGTAAGCTCGCGAGTACTGTGAACCACCACGCCGCCGTCGTTTTCACGCTCGTCCTCACCGACGAGAATGACGGGCACGACGGTCTGAAGGACTTCATCGAGGGCCACCGCATGGAAGTCAGCATGCAGGATCGTCCCTTTGATCGGATGACGATGCACGTCCTTTAAGATGACGGCCCGAGTCTCACCGTCCAACTCGAGAGTGATCAATCGACCAAGGGCTCCTTGTTCCACCAATCGATCAAGCTCACGTGCATCCAGCTCCAGCGCTACAGGAGCTATTTTGGCCCCATACATGACTGCCGGAGTCTTGCCGGCAACACGAGCCCTGCGTGCCGGACCCTTTCCGGTCGCCTGGCGCGCGGCCGCTTTCACGGCAAGTGATGCCATCTACCACCAACTCCTCATTGTACAATTCGCCGATGATACAGGTTCAGTCAAAAAGCACACTGACCGAGACCTCATCAACAATGCGACGGATCGCCTCTGCAAACAACCCGGCCACTGACAACACCCGAATCTTAGGCGTTCTTTTTTCGGGAGGAAGCGGGATGGTGTCAGTGACCACTACTTCAGTAAGCGGGGATTTTTCCAGCCGTTCATTGGCCGGATGCGAGAACACGGGATGTACGCAACATGCGTACACCTCGCGGGCCCCTGCTTCCACGAGCGCCTCGGCGCCATTCACAATTGTACCACCGGTGTCAATAATATCATCCACGATGATGCATGTACACCCACGCACATCTCCAATGACATGCATAACCTCGGAGACATTGGCCTCGGGTCTTCTTTTATCGATGATGGCCAGATGGGCTCCGAGACGTTCGGACAGCTGACGGGCCCGACTGACGCCCCCTACGTCCGGCGACACAACCACGACGTTCTCAAGTTGTTTTTCCTGGAAGTATCGAGCGAGAATGGGCAGGCCGCGCAAATTGTCCACGGGGATATCAAAGAAGCCCTGGATTTGTCCGGCATGTAAATCCATCGTCAACACACGGTCGGCTCCTGCTGCCGTCAACAGATTGGCTACCAACTTGGCGCAGATGGGATCGCGGGGTTTAGACTTGCGGTCTTGTCTGGCATATCCATAATAAGGAATAACTGCCGCAATATGTTTGGCCGACGCTCGCCGCAGGGCGTCGATCATCACCAGAAGCTCCATGAGGTTTGAATCAGCGGGATTACAGGTAGGCTGGACTACGAACACTTCGCAACCGCGCACGGTCTCTTCAATACGTAGGTCGATCTCACCGTCACGAAACCGACCCACCACGGCTCGCCCCATAGGGATATCCAAGCTCTCAACGATCTTGTAGGCCAGTGCCGGATTCGCCGTTCCCGTAAACACCTTGACCTTTTTTTTATTCATTTTGATCTATCCCTCTCCGTCGCTACTGTAACACTGCATCCCTGAAGCGATGACGGTTCCCGGTCCTACGCGCACCAAAGAACCAATGGTTGCGCCGCTGCCTACGCTACAGCCCTCCAAGACGGCAGCAGTGCCGAGATGCACCCCATCGCCCAGGCGTGCTTGTCTAACATGGCAATAGGGGCCTATACAGCACTTCTCGCCGATTTCGGTATCCCCTGCGAGATAAGAAAAAGGATGTATCACGGAATCTCTGCCTATTTTTACCCTGGGCTCGATATATGTGGTGGCCGGATCGATAATCGTCACCCCGGCCTGCATGTGTTTACGGATCACTCTCTGGCGCATAATCGCATCGGCTTCGGCAAGTTGGACGCGATCGTTGACGCCCAGCCCTTCACGAGGATCATCGATCGCCACGGCCCCGACTTTGTGACCGTCGTTTCGAAGGATCTCCACGACATCGGTGAGATACAGCTCCCCTTGGGCGTTGGCGCTGCTCAATTGAGTCAAAGCCGGAAACAATAAAGACCCGTTGAAGGCATACATGCCCGTGTTGATCTCTTTCACGGCACGTTCTTCAGGACTGGCATCTTTGTGTTCCACAATTCGCAGTACATTGCCGTCAGCGTCGCGCAATACCCGTCCGTATCCCGAAGGATCGTGCAAGACGGCCGTCAAAACCGTCGCCGCCATTTCATTGGCGAGATGGTATTCCACAAGACGCGCCAGTGTTTCTGCTTGCAACAACGGTACGTCTCCGTTGGCCACGACCACAACTCCCGGGAAATCGCGCAACACCTCGGTGGCCTGCATCACCGCATGTCCGGTGCCCAATTGCTGCTCCTGTACCACATACTCCAAAGACGGACCCAGTACCTCCCGCACTCTTTCCCGCTGATGGCCTACGACGACAACAATACGTTCCGCAGAGACACCCCGCAAGGCTTCCACAACATAGCTCACCATGGGTTGCCCACAGACATGGTGCAACACCTTCGCCGTGTCCGACTTCATGCGAGTGCCTAACCCTGCCGCCAAGATCACTCCGGCCAGTCTCATGATCAGCATCCTCCCATCGCGGTTTGGCCCTGATAGATTCCTCGGGAGCGAGGGCCTGTCCGCTCAGGGTGTGTCCACCACACCCCGGATCGCTGTTTTTTCGGTCCGTTAAGTGCTTAAACTTCCGCAACTATACTATATCAGCTTAAGGAGGCCCATCAAGATCAATACGGCGGGCGGTGCCACGGCTCCCCAGCTGGATACCGGCGCTCTGCCTCGCTTTTGCCCGATGATGATTCCCAACTCAATTAGAATAACCAATCCCACCGGCACCGTCACCACTAACATCCATCCCAAACCTACCAAACTGGCAGCAAGTCCTGCGGCCAGAGTATCGAGGCCCAAAGCCACTCCCAACAACAGAGCCTCTTTGGGCTCGATGATTCCGGAGTGATCACGGTCAGCGTATGCGGGCTCTTGCAGTACCTGGACGGCAATGCCCAACGAGCGCAACCGCTGACGAGCCAGAACTTGAGGATGGGCTCCTTTCTTGCGCAAGGCTTGGCGGCGATTCTCGAGCCATCCAAGCAGCATCTGCCATAGACCCAAGCAGATGAGAACGAATCCCCCCAGGGCGCGAGCCGCAACGGGTGGCATCAGATCCCCCATCAGCTGACCCAACGACATGGATATGCTGATCCCCGTCAGGGTACACAAAGCGACGATGCCCAACGAGCGCCGCGGGATTCTTATCTTCCGCCAACCGTAGGAGAGACCGACTATCAATCCGTCAACGCTCAGTGCCAGCGTCAGGACCGCTACAGACCACACTTGCGTCAACTCCCCGGACAGACCCGTTTGTACGCCACCTAAGGTCGTCTATCCGGCATGATATGATCGGCCCGCGCCGTCGGTTCCCGCCGCCAAATTGCCGGCAAGACATCGAGTAGGGTGACGCTCGCT
>LSQX01029635.1_pt1 | contig 16623 bp, 17 predicted proteins | sample 654561 | NCBI WGS metagenome assembly LSQX01 (sample SAMN04489861, study PRJNA283612) | anaerobic digester metagenome | isolation source: 4 biogas reactors fed with cattle manure at either 37C or 55C with and... | place: Denmark: Kongens Lyngby | collected 2014 | reverse complement strand
GATATTCAGATGCATTTGCCCGATTTAAATGCACCGCCTTTAGAGGTTTTGGCACAACTGTCGGCATTGATTCAAAGCTTACCCAATGTGGCATTGGTGGGTAGCAGCTTGGGTGGTTTTTATGCGACACAATTGGTCGCACAGCATCATGTGCCTGCTGTTGTGATCAATCCTGCTATGCGACCATGGCAGTTGTTTCAAGACTTGTTTGGCGATGTATTGCCTTACACCGTACACCCAAACTGGCATTTAACTGCACAGCAATTGGATGACTTAGCAGACATTGCGTTGCCAGTTGCGCAAGATGCAGACAAAATATTGGTGTTATTGCAACAAGGTGATGAAGTTTTGGATTATCGTGAAGCGCAGCGTTATTATAGTGCTGCTTCGCCTTCGGCCATGATGATGACCGAAGCGCACGGCAACCATGCCATGGATGATTTTGCAGACAAAATTCCGATGTTACTGCAATTTTTATCGGATTCCCTAGCTTAAGGAAACAGTACAACGTGTCTCAATATACCGCTCAATCTCTTGAAGTTTTATCTGGTTTAGATCCAGTACGTCGTCGTCCGGGCATGTATACCGACACCACACGTCCAAACCATTTGGCGCAAGAAGTCATTGATAATGCGGTGGACGAAGCGCTTGCGGGACATGCCAATAAAATTACGGTAAAAGTCTATAAAGATGGCTCATTGTCAGTAGAAGACAATGGCCGTGGCATGCCTGTCGATATTCACCCTGAATACGGACAAAGCGGGATTGAAATTATTCTGACCAAACTGCATGCAGGCGGTAAATTCAGTACCGATAACTATCAGTTCTCTGGTGGTTTGCACGGCGTTGGTATTTCCGTGGTCAATGCCTTATCTAGCCGTGTAGAAGTGACCGTACAGCGTCAGGGTAACCTGTATAAAATGGCATTTGATCAGGGCGAAGCGGCAGCACCTTTAGAAGTATTGGAAGGCAAAGCACCAAAACGTGCTTCGGGTACGTTGGTGCATTTTTGGCCTGAAGCCAAATATTTTGATTCGCCTAAATTTGCCTTAAAAGCTTTAAAACACAATTTAAAAGCTAAAGCAGTATTGGCGGCAGGTTTAGAAATTCATTACCTTGATGAAATTAACGATGAAAAAATTGTCTGGCAATTTGAAAATGGTCTAGTCGACTATTTGATGGATGAGCTGGAAGATCGTGAAATTGTGCCTGCACCTGCTTTTGTGGCCACAGGTGAGGCAGAGCGTGCCAGTGCCGAATTTGCCATTTGTTGGAATGTAGAAGGCGGTGAGCAAATTCAGGAAAGCTACGTTAATCTGATTCCGACTGCACAAGGCGGTACGCATGTGAATGGTTTGCGTTCTGGCGTGACCGATGCTTTACGTGAATTTTGTGAGTTACGTAATTTATTGCCGCGTAATTTGAAACTGTCTGCAGAAGATGTCTGGGACGGGGTCAACTATATTTTATCGTTAAAGTTTCAAGAACCGCAGTTTTCAGGGCAAACCAAAGAGCGTTTATCTAGCCGTGAAGCAGCCAGCATTATGCAAAATATTGCCAAAGATGCTTTTGCCTTGTGGCTTAACCAAAACTCTGACATTGCCATGCAACTTGCAGAAATGGCAATTTCTAAAGCAGGTCGTCGTTTAAAAGCGGCGAAAAAAGTAGAACGTAAAAAAATTGTTTCAGGCCCAGCCTTGCCAGGTAAACTGGCCGACTGCGTGGGGCAAACCCGTGAAGAATCGGAACTGTTTATTGTAGAAGGTGATTCTGCAGGGGGGTCTGCCAAGCAGGCGCGCGATAAAAACTTTCAGGCGATCATGCCAATTCGTGGAAAAATTTTAAATACGTGGGAAGTATCTTCGGACGAGGTTTTGGCTTCACAGGAAGTACATGATATTGCAATTGCGATTGGGGTTGACCCAGGCAGTGATGATTTATCTGAATTACGTTACGGCAAGATTTGTATTTTGGCGGATGCCGACTCGGATGGTTTACACATTGCTACCTTGCTGTGTGCTTTATTTGTGAAACATTTCCCAAGTTTGGTGGAAGATGGGCATTTATACGTCGCCATGCCGCCATTATTCCGTATTGATGACGGTAAAGATGTACATTATGCGCTAGATGAAGATGAGTTGGAAAATACGCTTAAAAAAGCCAAAACCAAAAATCCGCAAATTACCCGATTTAAAGGTTTGGGTGAAATGAATGCCAGTCAACTACGCGAAACCACGATGGATCCAAATACACGCCGTTTGGTGCAACTCGATTTAGATGACAGTCATTTTACTGCAGGTTTATTAGATAAATTGCTAGCTAAAAAGCGTTCTGCAGACCGTAAAGTATGGTTAGAGCAGAAAGGTAATTTAGCCGATTTGGCGGTTTAAGCTGATTTAGTTTGGAAACAGCATCCATTATTTCGAAAAAGTAATGGATGCTTTTTACTGTGATTTTGATTGGTGTTTATAATTCAATATTTTCAGGCCATAAAAAATATCCACCATATTGACTGGTTTTAAATTCTGCACCTACGTCTTTGCCTTGTTGAGTGAGTATGTGCTTTCCAGCATCATTGATATTTAAAAAGCCTTGTTCGGTAAAGTGAGCCAACAATTCATTGGTTTTCATTTTATGTTTTGCTGCAAGTTTAGATGATGTTAATTTCCCAATATTATTGTCATTGGTTTCTTCGACGGATTCATTGGTTGGTTCGGCTTTGACTTCATCTAAACTAATTCTAACTTCATCACTAATACGAATAATACGCTGTGCTTCTTCGTAAGCATCTTTAAAGACCTCTTGATCTTCATATTTACGAATCAAAATGCCCATTTCGTTATTATTAATTTGGCTAAATTCATAAAGATTTAGACTGGAAATAATACATTCAGATTCATTGAGATAGCATTTAGCATGTAAGTTTTTACAAAAGCTGAGCCGAACAAAATCAAGTTTTTGCATCCATTTTATTTCATCAGGATGTAAATCGCTTTTTCCATAAACGATTCGAATATCAATTTTGAGTCGATCTTTATCTTCAAGTAATTCTTTAATACGATCATTTAAACGTAAATATGGGCTAATTAAAATTAACCTTTCTTTGGCATTTTTTATCAGTTCTTCTAAGAAAAAATTGGTCGCGCTCGTATTTAAAAACTTAGCCATTTAACCCTCCTCATCGTGTCTAAATTATTATGTCCTGAGTATAGCGAATTTACTTAGGTAATGATTGAGGATTAAAAATATTCTAAAATTGAGGCGAAAAAAATGGAGCATCTTGTGCTCCATTTTTTATTGATCCTTAACTAAAGAACCAATATACAAATAATGAAATAATAAATACGCACATGACGTTCAACACCATGCCCACACTCATCATTTCACTTTGTTTAATTTGACCTGTACCAAATACAATCGCATTTGGTGGCGTTGCCACAGGTAACATAAAGGCACACGATGCACCAATACCAATAATCACCACTAAAATTTCTTTTGGAATACCCATTTGGTCTGCAATTGCAGCAAATACAGGAACCAATAACGCAGCAGACGCTGTATTACTGGTAAATTCAGTTAAGAAAATAATGAAGATGGTCACCGCAAAAATCACTACCAATGGCGAAGTATCACCAAAGGTATTGGCAAGGGTTTGACCCAATACCAAAGATGCGCCTGAATCTTTTAAGATCGCACTGAGGGTTAAACCACCACCGAACAGTAATAACACGCCCCAATCGGTATTTTCAGCTACTTGCTTCCAAGATGCAGTACCTAGCATGACTACCAAACATGCAGCAGCTAATGCAGTCCATGTATCGGGTTGGCTAATGCCGAAGGTTTCGCTAAGTTTTTTACCAAAAATCCACGCCACTGCAGTACATACGAATAAAATCATCGTTGCAACACGGGTTTTGGTCCAAGGAATCACTTCAGTTTCAAAATGAATTTTTTGATTTAAATTTGGACGCAATACCAAATATAAGCTGACCAACATCGCTGGTAGCAAAATCAGCATCATTGGTAAACCAATTTTCATCCAGTCAGCAAAGTCATAGTCTAATGCTTTGGCTGCAATAGCGTTTGGTGGCGAACCCACCAACGTACCCAAACCACCTAAACTGGCAGAGTAGGCAATCCCCAATAAAATGAAAACGAAGGTTTTACGCTCTTTGGTGGCATCGAGGTGTGATAACAAACCTAGTGCCAACGGTAACATCATCGCCGCCGTGGCTGTGTTGGAAATCCACATCGACAACGCAGCAGTGACAATAAAAATAGATAAAACCGAAATCCCCAAGTGACCGCCCGACATGGAAATAATCCACATCGCAATTTTACGATCCAGTTTCTGAATGTGCAGTGCAGTCGCTAAAGCAAAACCACCAAAGAACAGGAAAATAACAGGATCGGCAAAAGTCGCCAATGCCTTGCTGGTGCTAATTGGCTCAAGCACTTTGCTGGCATTTTCTACAGGCATGCCCAAAATTACGGCAAGCACCGGCACCAAAAGCGCGGTAATGGTAATGTGTACAGCTTCGGTGAGCCATAAAATACCAATAAAAAGCAACAGACTTAGACCCTTATTTGCATTTTCATCATAGGGCAAGACATTGTATAAACCGAAAGAGAGCAGGGCTGCAATTACAACAATCACCCAGGTCTTGATCAGTTCTTTTCGCTTAATATTGGCTGGCACTTCTATATGGTTATTTTCCATAGAAGTTCACTCCGTCAAAAGGAATTAAAAGAAAAGAGGGAGGATTGGTCGATGCAAACGACCGAAGCAGTCTGAATAGACTGTTTTTTAAGCTGGTCTTAATTATAGGTGTAAATAATTATTTAAGCCAAAAAAAATCTAAATAATTTTCCATTTGTTATGTTTATTGGTCTGATTTATATCAATAAAGCAGGTGATGTTTGGATGATGAATAATCCTTGAGCAATCGCGTAAAGTGCCATAAAACCCAATAACGTAAATACAATCTGCTTAAATAATGTCTGGGAAATTTGTTTACGAATCAGACTGCCGATATACACCATCAGCATAGAGATGATGCAAATCAGGGCTAAAACTTTAAATTGTATGTGGCTAAACTGTTGAATTACTGGATATAAAACTGCCAATTGAATGAGTTTGGAAATAATAAAGTTTAAGTTGCTAATCACCACAATATCGGTTTTGCTGTGTTGAGTGCTGAGTAAATACATCATTAGAAATGGTGCCATGGCATTGGTCGCACCACCAATCACACCTGCCAGCAAACCAAAAATCAGCATATTTCTGAGTGAGGCAGAAATTTGCAAAGGACGTTGTCGAAATTGATCGGCCACGTACAATAAAATCAGTACGCCCATTGCCAATTTTAAATAACCTTCGTTCAGAATGAGCAGCAAACTGACGCCTAAATAGCTGCCAATTAACGCACTGAGAATTAAGCCCCAATATTTTTTGCAGTAGCCATATAAACTGCTCAATAAAGATTGCTTGGTGTCACCCCGCAACATGTATAGATTTAACAGTAAACAGGGAATGAGAACCAAGGCGACTGCGGTACTCAGCGGATACAGCATCGCCACTGCAGCGGTGCTAAGCATGGGAAAACCAAAACCACTCATGCCATGTAAAATTGCGGCAATGGCACAAAATAGCAGAATAATAAAATCAGTTTTTTGCATGTGAAGTAACATTGCTTTTTATTTGAAATTTAAAGTAAATGTAGCGGAGTTTTAAGTGAAGTACAAATGAGTCGCATGCTAATTTTATACCTGAATATAAATTAAAAAATTTTAACAGCCAATAAAAAAGCAAGACCGAAGTCTTGCTTTTTTGAATAGCGATCAGGCTGACTTAGAAGTGATATTTGACTAATGCGCTAACATCATTTTGGTTAATGCCAGATTTGTTACCGTATTTGTTATTCCAGACAGAATGTTCAATACCCACGTATAAACGTGTATTTGGAGAGATATGTTTACCTGCATTCCACTTGTATTGTGTAGTCCAGTTGAGTTCGCTGGCGTGGTCATCTTCTGCAGTAGACCAATCAAGGAAACCATCAACTAAAAAGTCTTCAGCACCGACTTTAAACGGAAGGCCGTAAGCAAACGTCAATTGATAATCATCTTCAGACACATCTTTATCATTGTCTGCTTTGTAGAAGTTTAGCTGTGCATATTTAAAATATGGAATTTCAAGATCAAAACCAATACCGTACAGGTAGTTGTTAAAGCCTTCACCACCTTCCCAAGTCGTTGCAATTAAAACGTCTTTAATTGGGCCGACTGCCAGTTTTTGACCTGAAACAGCACCCAAGCTTAAACGCGGTGATACTTCAAAGTAAGTTTCATTGCCGTCAGCATCATTGTTAGAGCGGTCAGCAAAGGCAAAAAAATCACCGTATTTCAATCCAGCAGCATATTCGAAGGTAACTGTACTTTGTTCCAGTTTTTGATCTTCAGTAGCGTAAGGTGATTTGTAATTCTCACCATATAAACCTGTAATGCTGAAATCTTGCCAAACTGGCGCAGCTTGCGTGGATGTTGCAGCAGTGGAGAGAGCGCATAGCGCAGCAATATGTGTAAATTTCATAAAATAAGACCCCAAGAAAAGCGTTTCAAGGATACAGATTCTTAAGCAAAAATAAAGCAAAATTCGATTATTGACAGGTCATTTCTTGGTATTTTTTGCCAATTCTAAAAGCGCTGCATTTTTTGCAGGATTTAAAACCAATGGTAAAAATAATGTCTAGCTTTTTGCATGCCATGCTAAGCCCCTTAAAAGCATCAAGTTTCTGTGTTGAAAAATCAATCGCATCTGCTTGAACTGTCAAATTGGTTGCTTATTGAACATCTGAGCGAAAACTTGTCCTAAAAGGGTTATTCTTTTGCTGCTTTTCTATAAATATCGCTTGCATATTTTTTAGATAGGCCCGATATTCAAGGTATAGGGACACGGTTCTGCAGACTTAAAAGTGTTCATCATTCAAACGGGAGGAAGTTATTCCAAACTAAGTTGAAGATGTACTTTATGCTGTAAAAACAGCACATTATAAACACGCTAAAACGTATATGTATAAAATTATATGTAAGATTTTGGCACAACAAGATTCAGAAATAACGAACGCAAGAGGATGAAATCATGAATATTGAAATCCGTACCGATAAAAACATTCAAAACAGTGATCGATTAATTAGTTACGTTCGTGAAGAACTGAATAATGAATTCCAACGCCACAGTGAGCGTATTACCCATTTTTCAGTACATTTTAGTGATGAAAATGGGGAAAAAGGCGGTGATGACGACATCCGTTGCATGATTGAAGCCCGTCCAGCAGGTTTAAAACCAGTGGTTGTAAATCATCGTGGTCACAACATTGATACTGCAATTCATGGTGCGATTGACCGTTTAAAACGCAGCCTAGAACATGCGTTTGAAAAAAATGAAAACCCTCGTGGTGCACGCCCTGAATTTGTAGATACAGATGTCGATGCTGATGAATAAGAAACATGCAGTTTAAGTACTGCAGACTTCTGGCCTCGCAAACATTGCGGGGCTTTTTTATGCCTGATAGAACTGTGCAGATGTAAATTCACGATTTGCTGACATTTATCTCATACAAATGCCGCTTTATTGGGCATAATAGTCTTAAATTGAATATTGATTGAAGAGAGTTTTCTGCATGTTAACTGCGCAACAACAAGTTTTGGTGCAAGCAATAGAAGAATTAGACCTTGCCCAAGTGCAACGCCTTTTGGCAGAGGGTTTGGATCCTAATTTTATGGATGCCGAAAAGGGGCCTGTCATTTCGGTCTGGTCTGACGGTTTATTTCAATGGTGGGAAAAAATTTGTGAAGCTTATGAGGCGGGTCAGCCATTAAGTGATCAGCAAAAACAACAAGATTTACAAGTCCATCTAGATATTTTAGAAGCCTTGATTCAAGCCAAAGTGAATTTGCATTTATGGGATGCCGAAGAAGTCTACGGACCACTTTGGGATGCTGCTAGTGCAGCATGTACACCTGCCGTACAACGTCTGTTAGATGAAAAAGTGGATCCAAATACCAAAGATGAAGATGGTTTAACTATTTTATCTTCAATCAGTGATTTATTGTTTGATTGTGATTTTGATGAAATTCAATGGTCTGATGCTTTGCCAGAAGAACAACAGACTTTAGAATTGTTGCGTCGCCATGGCGCAAAAATGAGTAAAGAATTGGCCTAACCGCAGAGATAAAAATATGTCAGCATTAAAAACAGTTGGAATTCTGGTGGCAGCAGCGATCAGCATGCAGGTTGGAGCAACCGAGTTTGAATTTGATCGTCCTGGTGCAGGAATGAGCACAGGTATCACCCCTGTAGGAAAATTGGCTTGGGAACAGGCTTTGCCAAGTGCAAGTTATCAGGAAAGTAACAACGCTTTGGGCGAAACAGTGAAAACCACACGCTTAAATGCTGACATGTTGTTGCGTACAGGCTTAATGCAGGACTTAGAGTTGCAACTAGGTTGGCAGGGTCCTGCGTGGAGCCAAAGCAAAACTGCAGGGCAATCGGTTGAAGATGATGGTTTGGGCGATGTCAGCATTGGCCTAAAACAAGCGATTGATTTAAATGACGATAAATTGTCGATGGCGGTATTGTTAGAAGCGTTAATTGCCACAGGCAATGACGGTTTTACTGAACATGACGATATTTACAGTTTAAGCACAGCGGTGAGCTATCAATATAGCGACCTATTAAAAACGGGCATCACTATGCGTTATGCGGTGCAAAATAGTGATTGGGCGGCAACTGCGATTCCAAATATTCAATATCGTTTAAATGATCAATGGTCGGGTTTTTCTGAGTTGGTGTATCGCAAAGCAGAAAGTCAGGACTATGAATATGGTTTGGGTTCAGGGCTGATTTATACACTGAATGAGCGGACCCAACTCGATGCCAGTGTTGGTGTAGATTTAGACGGTGCAGATAAAAGTTACCGTGCAGGTTTAGGGATGTCGTTCCTGTTCTAAGTGAACAGCACTTAAAACAGCAACTCAAAATGCAGCGCGTGTAAACAGTGATTTCACGCGCTGCATTTATTAAATAACAACAAAGTGTATGCGGAGGCAGCTAAAACAAGATGACACCGCCATTTTTTCAGCCGAGTACAGCACAGTTTAATGCAGTGATTCGAGGCGTGGCTTATCATCTGAGTCACTATTTGCATGAAGCTGTGCGCATTTTATTGCTGGGTTGGCTGTTGCTGTTCAGTTTGAATGTGCAAGCAGAAACGCCATTACTTCCGCCCGAAAAAGCCTTTCAGTTTAGTGTTGAATCTGTAGATTCGCATCAGGCAGAACTGCGCTGGAACATGCCTGAACAGTATTATTTGTATCGACATCAATTTAAGGTCGAGCATGGGCAGCAAGTGCTGGCTTTGGAGTTGCCTCCCGCTGAAGATGTTTATGATGAAAATTATGGACACACTCAAGTTTATTATCGGCAGGTGAGTTTTAAAATTCCCACCCAAGCTGCGCAGCACTATCAAGTGACTTGGCAAGGGTGCGCCCAAGATCGGATTTGTTATCCACCGCAGCGTATAGAATTCCAGACCGATAACACAGGTTTGGTCATTTTAGAAAATCAAAGTGCATCACAAAAAAGTATTTGGGCTGGGCAAAGTAGTTTCACTCGTGAAGGATTTTCAACTGCACCTGCCAATTCTCCAACTGATTTGCAGACAAGCCCTGAAGCTGCACAACCTATAACGGCACAAGATCAGCAGTGGTCTGAAAAACTGGCACAAAGCTCGTTGGCCTATGGCTTGCTATTATTTTTTGGATTGGGGCTGCTGCTGGCTTTTACCCCGTGTTCTTTGCCGATGTTGCCCATTTTGACCTCCCTATTGGTACGTGAACACAAAGGCATCAAAGCATGGATGATTGCACTGGTCTTTGTCTGCAGTATGGCCATGGTCTATGCGCTGTTGGGATTAATTGCGTCATCAGCAGGTTTGAATTTTCAGCGTTGGTTGCAGCAGCCTGCAACCTTAATTGCCTTTAGCCTGTTATTTGTGCTGTTTGCTTTAAACCTATTTGGTTTGTTTGAAATCAAGTTACCACGTGCTTGGGTCAATCGACTCGATCAGGCGCAATCTATGCAAAAGGGCGGTAATTTAGCTGGTGCTGCGCTAATGGGCATGTTATCTGCCTTGTTGGTTGGGCCGTGTATGACTGCGCCGTTAGCAGGGGCATTATTGTTTATTTCCCAAACCCAAAGTCAGATACAGGGTGCGTTACTACTATTTACACTCGGTTTTGGCATGGGTACGCCGTTATTGTTGGCCAGTGTGCTTGGGGCAAAAGTATTGCCGCGAGCAGGCTTGTGGATGCATCAAATTAAAGTGCTGTTTGCCTTTATTATGCTGGCTTTAGCACTATATTTTGTCCGTCCTTTAATCGGTGAAGCATGGCTGCAATGGCTTAGCTTGGCACTTGGACTCAGTTTTATTGGCTATGTGCTGCATCGTTTAAGCCGCTATCATGGTGGCTTGCGAGCCCTTTATGTGAGTGCGTTATTGTTGGTTGTGCCTTATCTGATTTATAGCCAGTATCAACACAGTCAGCGCTTTTGGCAGCAAAAAAGTGTAGTAGGATTACAATGGCATCAGGCCAAAACTGCTGCCGAATTACAACAGTTACTGGCTCAAGCCCCTAAAAATCAGCAAGTGATGATCGATGTTTATGCCGACTGGTGTGTAGCGTGTCGTCCGATTGAGCAGCAAGTATTGAAGGCTGCTGAGGTTAAACAGGCATTGGCAGCGTATTATCTGATTAAACTCGATTTAAGTGATTATGATGAAAGTCATCAGGCCTTGCTTAATCAATGGGAAATTTTAGGGCCACCGACATTCTTGTTTTTAGATGCACAACAACAAGAAATTCGCAGTTTACGTTTAACAGGTGCATTTACCGAGCGTACTTTATTGCAACAGCTCAGTCAGTTGGACACAGCACAGGAATCACAATTATGATGCAACTGTATATTGCCAATAAAAATTATTCGAGCTGGTCGCTGCGTCCGTGGCTGGTGTTAAAAGCATTTCATCTGCCTTTTGAAGAAATTCAGATCAATTTTCCCACAGAACGTGGTCAGGGTAATTTTAAACAGCAGGTGCTGGCAGTGAACTCAAACGGTAAAGTACCTGCTTTATTGCATGATGGATTATTGGTCTGGGATTCTCTTGCCATTTGTGAATATTTGGCTGAGCAATTTCCAGAGCAAGCCCTGTGGCCACGTAATGCACAACAACGCGCTTGGGCACGCAGTATTTGTGCAGAAATGCACAGCGGTTTTACAGATTTACGCAGTTTATGTGGGATGAATATTCGCGCCAATTTAGCGGAAGTTGGCGCAAAATTATGGCAAGAACATGCAGGTTTGAGGCAGGATGTGGCTCGCATTGAACAGATTTGGGCAACACGCCCAACTGTAGGTGGCTTTTTATGTGGTGAATTCAGCATTGCCGATGCCTTTTATGCCCCTGTGGTGACACGTTTTATGACTTATGCTTTGCCCGTGAGCGCAGAAAGTCAGCAGTATATGCAACTGGTGATGCAGCATCCCGCTATGCAGGCTTGGATGCAAGCAGCTTTACAAGAGCCAATGTGGGTCAATTATTTGGAACCTTATCAAAGCCAAGTCTGAATGGAATAGTCGTGTAAATTTGGGGGTTAGTGCATAACCAAAGTGGGTTGTGGCGCAGCGATCTTGCCAATTTTGTTCCAAAAATAAAACAGAGTGTCTTAATTCTCCAGATTATTCAATTTAGCGCAAAGATTAAAATAGCGTTATTGAATGAATAAAGAATTGAGATGCAGCCATGAAAATTTTACATATCGACTCCAGTATTTTAGGTGAAAATTCAGTTTCACGTCAGTTGAGTCAGGCCATTGTGCAACAACTGACTGCAAAACATGCCCATGCGCAGGTCGATTATTTAGATTTGGCACAGCAACCGATTCCGCATTTAACTGCCGAAATTTTAATGGGCCAAGACGCAGAACAAGCCGCTTTGGGTGAAAAAATTATCCAGCAATATATAGATGCCGATGTCGTGGTCGTAGGTGCAGCCATGTATAACTTTGGTTTGACTTCTACCTTGAAAGCATGGATTGACCGCATTAGTGTGGCAGGTAAAACCTTTAAATATACCGAGCAAGGCCCTGTGGGCTTGGCAGGTGAAAAAACAGCGTATATCGCCAGTAGCCGTGGTGGTGTCTACGGTGATAACAGCCCTGCAGATTTTCAGGAAGATTTTCTAAAAACCATCTTCAATTTTACCGGCGTGAATGATGTGCAAGTGATTCGTGCGGAAGGCGTGAGTATGTCTGAATTTAAAGATCAGGCCGTTGCTAAGGCCTTGCAACAAATTCAGGCAATTTAAGCTGTATTTTTCCTAACAAAAAGCTCAGTACCTTAAGGATGCTGAGCTTTTTTATTGTCAGTTTTATTGAAAACTCCGTTTACGCGCATAGAGCTGCAATGATGTCATCAACGGTTTTAGCTTAATTTCAAATTTAGCTTTGATCTTGCAGATGAGCAAATTCAGCCAAATCTGCCAAAGCTTGCTTGGCTTCATCAAACCATGGCGAAAACATTTGAAAATTGTGCCACATGCCTGTGTAGAGTTTGTAATGTACTTCTCCCCCTGCTTGTTCAGCTTTTTCTTTAAAACGGGCTGCATCGTCCAACAAAATTTCTTTAGAGCCAACTTGTACCAAAACAGGGGGCAAGTCGTGTAAATCATCAAATAAGGGTGAAATTTGTGGCGCAGCACGATCCAGTTCAGGCGGCACATAATAATCAATGCCTGTTTCTAGTGTTTCAATCGAGAGTAGGGCATCATGCTTGCGGTTATAGCGCAAGGATTCACTGGTAAGCGTTAAATCCAGAAAGGGTGAAAGCAACATCAGGGCGCTGACTTGTGGCAATTGCTCATCCCGTATTTTTAAGGCCAGTGCCAAAGCCAGATTTGCCCCGCAAGAATCGCCAGATAAAATAATGTCTTTGGCTTGAATACCTTGTGTTAAAAGACTTTGGTAAACATCAAAGACTGCTTCTAAGGCATTAGGAAACGGATGCTCAGGCGCAAGAGGGTAATCGACATGAATGACCTGCATTTGAGTACGTGCCGCCACTTGGCTTAAAAATGCCCGATGCGTATTTAAAGATCCTAGAAAAAAAGCCCCGCCATGAATATGAAAAATTAGCTGTGTAGCAGCATCCTGAGGTTTTAATTCTTCGGCACGTAAACCTGCCAAACGCAATGTGCGTACCTGCACCGACTTTTGCATAGGAAACAAACGACACATTTGCTCAAGTGCAAAACGTAAAGAATTGGGTGGTAAATTTAACTGACTAGGCGTACGGATGGTGGTTTTTAAAAACCGCTCTGTAATAATTTGTTTCCACATGGGGTTAATCTTCATGATGTTTCCATTTTGTTCTTTATTTGATCGGATATTTGTGTATTTACCAACATAATTTACAAGGGTACACTAAACGGTCACATTCAAAAATTGCAAATTTGTTGTGACTTTTTAATAATAAAGTTGTCTGATAGTAGACCAGGGAAACAAAACAATGAAAAAAATTGCACTTGCATTCGGGCTGTTAGGTTTAAGCGCTTTAGCCAATGCTGCAGATCCGCTTAACGGCACAGTTTGGAAAACAATTGACGATAAAACCAAACAACCCAAAGCCACGGTAAGATTTACTGAGCAAAAAAATGGAACTTTAACCGCAAGTATTCAGTCAATTTTAACACCTGGTGAAGAAAATGCCTGTACAAAATGTGAAGGTCCGTATCACAACAAATCTTTGAAAGGTTTGACCATTGTTCGCGGTCTGAAAAATACGGGTGGCACAAGCTACGATGGTGGTTCAATTCTTGACCCGCAAACTGGTAAGACCTACAAACTTAAAGGTAAACTTGCCAATGGTGGTAAGAAACTTGAATTACGCGGTTTCATTGGTGTAGCGGCATTAGGTCGTAACCAAACTTGGATTCGCGCAAACTAAGTTGTCGTTTAAGGCTGTCGCTAAGGCAGTCTTAGCAACTAAGAATCAAAAAAACCTGCTTAATTTAAGCAGGTTTTTTTAATGGAATTTTTTGAGCTTAGATTAAAGCACGATAAGCAGCTTCATCAAAACCTGCAATAAAACCCGATTCGGTTTTTAAGACAGGGCGTTTAATTAAACTGGTGTGAGTACATAGTGCCTCTATTAAACTGGCTTCACTGGCCAGTGCTGTTTGCTGTTCTGCTTCACTGAGTTTGCGCCATGTGGTGCCTTTTTTATTTAAGATGATATCTTGCCCAAGTGCATCTAACCAAGTTTTGACGGTTTCGGCATCAATTCCTTGTTTTTTATAATCATGAAATTCATAACTTAGCCCTAATTCATTGAGTAAATCGAAGGCTTTTTTCATAGAGTTACAGTTTTTAATACCATAAATTTTGAACATAATTTTTCACATCAATATCATCAAGCTGGCTATAGCCTAGCCCAAAACAGCGTTAAGCGCTAGAAATCACCATGAACATGAATATCGACAAGTGTATTTGTCATCAATACGTCATAGCGATGTCACGAGATTGACACTTGGCGGTTCTAAAATGTGACGTATAAACAGAACAACATGAAAAACTTGATAAAAATAGATTCAAGTCAAAATAAATACAAGAATGAAGTGAAGAATAATAGTAACAGCGCAGAAAAGAACAAACACAAGATAAGATGATAAAAAGAGAAAACCCGCATTTAATCATCCTGATTATGCGGGTCTCATTTTAACGTCCATTGTTACATCCTTGAAAAGCAACTTGAATCAAGTTTACTTTTTCCATCCATCGGCTTCCAATCCTTTTGTGTCGTCCTGACTGTCCCTTTGCCGTGATGCAATAATGCGCTGAATGGCCCTGAAGTTAAATGTACAAAGTCGACAGATTATGTGCGAATTGAACCTCGATTAAGTGAACATTTGTTCACTCATTTGGGCGGTAAAATTTGTGTGAAGATTAAATTTTATAATCAATAATCACTGGGGCGTGGTCGCTAAACCATTCTTCTTTATACACCCATGCATTGACTGTACGTGCTTTCCAGTCAGGAGAGCAGGCATGATAATCAATCCGCCAACCTACGTTCTTGGCACGTGCTTGCCCGCGATTGGACCACCAAGAATATAATTCTGCTTCCTGACGTACTTCACGGAAAGTATCAACATAGCCTAAATCATTATAAATATGATCTAACCATGCACGTTCATGCGGCAAACAGCCTGAAGATTTTTGGTTGCCTGACCAGTTTTTAATATCAATGCGTTTATGCACGATGTTGTAATCGCCACAGACAATGATGGATTTATTCTCTTCACGCCACTGTTTTAGAATCTTTTGATACTCTTCTAAAAAGTGATCTTTCCGCATTTGCGCTTCTTCACCCGAAGAGCCAGAAGGCAAATACAGTGAACAGATGTAAATTGGATGATCTAGCCCGACATCGAACTCGGCACTGATAAAACGGCCTTGTGAGTCTGCCAATTCAAAACCTAAACCATTTTGCACAGATACAAATGGCAAACGACTATAAATGGCTGTGCCTGCGTAGCCAGCACGCTCTGCAGGGAAAAGATGGGTGTACCAGCCTTCAGGTTTAAATTTATCGGTCCATTGGGCATGGGTGATGCGACTTTCCTGCATGCAAATCACATCTGCTTCAGACTGTTCTAACCATTCGAGTAAGCCCTTGCTTACCGATGAACGCAACCCATTGACGTTAATTGAAACCACTCGAAGAATTTTTTGATCACTCGGATAGCTACTCTTTGGTATCATGCTCAGGTCTTACCTCAATGTATTAATTTGGAGCACCTCATGACATCGCCAGCTCAATTTAACCCGCAAGCTTTTATCGAACTCGCCTTATCACGTGGTGTGCTTAAATTTGGTGAGTTTACTTTAAAATCGGGTCGTGTGAGTCCTTATTTTTTTAACGCAGGTCTATTAAATGATGGTGAAGCTTTATCACTATTGGCTTCAGGCTATGCAGACCAACTTATGCAATGCAAAAATGTAGATGTGATTTTCGGGCCTGCCTATAAGGGGATTCCATTTGTTGCGGCTACGGCAGTGGCTTTATCTCAAAATCATGGCGTGAGTGTGCCGTGGGGCTTTAACCGTAAAGAAGCTAAAGATCATGGCGAAGGTGGTGTACTCGTTGGTGCTGCGGTTGAGGGCAAAAAAGTTTGGATTATTGATGATGTGATTACTGCGGGTACAGCTATTCGTGAAGTGGTAACTATTCTTAAAAATGCAGGCGCACAAATTGCAGGTGTATTGGTGGCTTTAGACCGTCAGGAAAAAGGTCAGGGCGATTTGTCTGCCATTCAGGAAGTGCAAAAAGAGCTGGAAATTCCTGTACATGCTTTAATTACCATGAAAGATTTAATGAATTATTTAGATGCCAAAGGTGAAAAAGATGCCTTGGCAAAAATGGAAGCGTACCGTGTGAAGTATGGGATTTAAATTGTTTTGAGGAAGGAAGCGAGAGCTCACTGCTGTCCCATAGTTTGCTTT
>LSQX01084064.1_pt3 | contig 16624 bp, 14 predicted proteins | sample 654561 | NCBI WGS metagenome assembly LSQX01 (sample SAMN04489861, study PRJNA283612) | anaerobic digester metagenome | isolation source: 4 biogas reactors fed with cattle manure at either 37C or 55C with and... | place: Denmark: Kongens Lyngby | collected 2014 | reverse complement strand
AGGTTCGGGAAGGGATAGAGATCGTCGGTCTGCGTTTTGTATACCACTGCCAGATCCAGGAAGAAGTTCCTGTTGAAACGATATCCGAGTCCACCGGTAAAATAATTGGTGTCACCTTCCATCCTGTAGATGGTGGATGATCCGGCAACCGCTGCATCACCACTCTCCCTGAAATTAGTTTCGTAGGGATTTTCCATCCATGCATAACCCACTCTTCCGGAGAATTGCGGTGTAAAACGATATTCCATACCCATCTTCACGGTCGAAGCAGGTTTGAAGTCCATTGAAATATATTCGTTGTCAATCCCGTACCAATCGGCATCATCAGATGCTCCGGAGGGCACCAACAGCTTCATCTTGCTGTAATCGACCAGCTCATAATCGACGCTGCCGATGAATTTGTTCCCTAAAACAGCCGCTGCGCTTAAGACAATTTTCCCGGGTGTCTTCAGGTCGTAATTATTTGAGAAAACCTCAGAACTAGTCACACCTGGTTCATAATCGGGATCGGTCACATAAGCTGTCATATCATCATCAATCTGCGCTTCATAGGTTTCGCTGAATGCATACCATGTTGGTGTATGATACGCCAGACCAAACCTAAATTCATTCACAGGTTTGTAAATTGCTCCGAACTTGGCTCCCACCCCGGCTCCACTGGTCGTGATCCCATTGGAGAGGGTGTAACCGCCGTTATCAAAATCTTCGAGATAATCAGAAGAAAGACTGTAGGAGATATCTTTGATGGTTAATGAGAGGCCGAGGTTCAGCACATGATTGATTGTTGTCCCCACAGTGAAATCGTAATTATCGATATAACCGCGCTCACGCAGTTGAACCTCATTGATGGCTCTTTCGTTTCCGGTGTTCACCGGCACGTATTGAGATCCCTCCTCATCCACATGATCAATCAGCCATGAATTGTATCCCAACACCGACAACCAGGGCTGATCCATAAAAGGATCCGGGAGATTATCCCCCATCTCCAGCAGCTCGGGTTGAATACCGGCACTCCTGTCGGCCATATAATCTAAAAGCGTACTGTTTGGACTTCCTAAAGCCGAAATATGCTTATTGAAGGACTTCAGCTTGTTATAGGAAAAACCGAAATTGATCAGGGGGATCATATCGTTACGTAACGGGAAATAACCAACAAACCCAAGATTGTCCATTTCAAAACGGGTTTTGTTCGCTTCCTGGCTTCCCACCGTGGACCGCTCCTGCGATAGATTCAGCGTGCCCACCACTTCTGAACTGCGGTAAACAGCGATCCCTGCAGGGTTGATCGACACACCTGTCTGATCGCCACCCAAAGCGCCGAAAGCACCTCCCATGGACATGGCCCGGGCGGTTCCGTAAATCTCCTCACGGGAGAAACGGGTAGCATCTACCTCACCCTGCGCGAACAGGGGTGTTGATAGGATGAACAACGAGAAAAGAATGTAAGTGAATTTATTCATATGATTATTGCATTATTTCATTAAGGTGCATGGAACTGTTGTGTACCTCTTTGTAACCTCTATCAGACGCAGCGGTACTCTACTCATCTCTGTATTCAACGAAACACGCTGCCCTTATCTACGACTACCGCTGGAACGGCTGCTGCCTCCTGAACTTCTGCTGCTACTGCTTGAACCGGATGAGCTCGATGATGAGCTACGGGTTGGCGCAGAGTAGGTGGAGCTTCTGTTCGTGCTCGTACTTCTTGTCGGAGTTGAGTAAGTCGTGCTTCTGTTTGTACCTGAACTCCTGGAAGGCGTTGAATAGCTATTGTTCCTCGTGGGAGTTGTCGATCTCTGATAGGTGTTGCGGCTTCTTGTCGGAGTGGTTGTATTTCTCTGATAAGTGCCTGAAGAGGAACTTCCACTGTCGTAGCTGCCCGTTCTGGCCGGTTGCGTGGCTCTGTTGATTGAGCCTGACCTTGAAGTGGTGCCTGTACGATCAATCACACGTCCTGTTCTCGAGTCAATGGCTCTTCCTGAGTTATCGATGATTCTAGTCCTAGGACTGTTAGCCGTACTACGGCTGTTTACACTTGTTCTGGTGTTTACACCTGTGCTCCTGCTGCTTACGTTCGCACTTCTTCCGGAGACTGCTGAGCGAGTGTTCAGACCCGATGATCTGCCGGACAGACCTGCCACAGAGGTTGTCCTGTTGGCAGCACTTCTTCTGTAATTACCAGAACTTCTGCCTGAACGGTTTTGAGTCAGACTGCTGTAATAACCATCATAGAAGCCGTGAGAGTAACCACCCCCGTAATAACCTCCGTAACCATGCCCGTAATAACCGCCAAAACCGGAGTACCAGGGACTATACCAAGGACTGTACCAGCTGCTGTAGTACCTGGGACTGTGCCATCCGTAATAACCTCCGTAACCATAGAACCAGGGATCGTACCATCCGCCGTAATACCAGGGGCTGCGCCAGCTGCTGTAATACCACGGATCATACCAGGGGTAGTATCCGGTGCCCCATCCCATACCAAAGTAAAGATTGGTATTCCAGCCACGGCTGTTGTAACCTTCATACAGATTATCGTCACCCATGTAGACAATAACTTCTTCTGCACCGGTGATCTTGATGCTTGATTCGGGATCATGAAAACGGACAATTCTGTCTGTATATTCATATTCCTCGTAATCAATGGTGTCGTTGGCGTAAGCCTGTTCATCAGAAAGCGTCTCTTTATCACCCCGGCGATTGTATTCGTCGATGTCTCTTTCCCGGGCTGTTACCTCCATGGTGGATGCGTCACCCTGCACAACGACCACTTTCTTTTTCTGTGGTTCCATTGGCTCACGTTGAACTCTTACAGGTTCATTGCTGTTAGGGTCTGCATAAATATCATCCCATTCCTGGGCGAAACCGAAGAAGGGTACAGCTATCATTAAAACAGCTAGTAAGATTTTATTCGTTTTCATAGTCTCTCCCCATATTATGTTTGTTCGTAAATAGTTTTATCTGTCAATTTATCTGACTGATTTCTTTTCCGATAGTTTAATGCTGTAAAAGAATTTTTCAGCCTCATTTGTACACTTTTCCGTGCTTTTTCTTTGATCAGCCGCAAACAGGCTATTATTTTGTAAAATTCCTGCGCTATTCACCCATAAGTTTCATACAAATGTAATAATCAATTGACAATAATAACAATCAGTTTAAATTAAAGACGAAAATAAAAGAAAAAAGCTGCGTTTATTTTGTTAAAAAAATCAAAACAAACAGACTTCAGACCGATAATTCAAGTCCGTCATACGCCAGGTGAACATTGGGAGGCAGCTCACGCTCCACCATAGCATGTAAACCCATTTCATGACTCAGGTGGGTTAGCCAGGTTTCTTTCGGTCCTATGCTGTCTGCGACTTTCAACGCCTCATCGAGTGTCAGATGCGATATATGCGATGATTTACGGAGTGCGCTGATAACCAGCGTCTCTACACCAACAAGTTTTGTAAGCTCAATTTCCGGAATTGTTTTCACATCGGTAAGATAAGCAAAATTGCGAATACGGAATCCCAGAATTGGCAGTTTATAATGCATCACACGAATGGGAACAACCTCAATGTCATCTATATAAAAAGAATCGTCCCCATCAATCTGCTTCACCCGAATATCCGGTATACCTCCATATTTATGTTCATAAAAACAGTAGGGCATTTTCTCTCTGAGGCTTTTTTCCAGACGTTTTTCCATATAAAGGTCCACGGTGCCGAAGACCGAGTACGGGCGGAGGTCATCAATACCACCCATATGGTCATAATGCTCATGGGTGAAAAGCAGCCCTTCAATCTTTCTGAAAGGAAGCGGCAACACCTGTTGTCTGAAATCAGGTGTACAGTCAATCAGGATGAGTTTATCATCCACCTCAATTGCAACAGATGTCCTCAGTCGTTTATCGTGTGAATCAGAAGAGTTACAAACCTGGCAACGGCAACCAATCTGAGGGATGCCGGTAGAGGTGCCCGTACCTAAGAATCGTACTTTCATATCACTATTATCATAAAAAAAGCCACCACATTATCTGTAACGGGCAGCTTTTCTTGTCTGACGAAATTTGATTAATATTGTCTTTCCAGAATCCAGAGGTCGTTAAAAGGAACGCCATAGGTTTTTCTCAGATAATCCGTGTTGCCCAGTGCTGAATAGTTGTTATATACTTCTTCCCGTTTAGCAGCTGCCTGCTCCTTATCGTCATAACTGGCCACAATCACGCGGTACATCCCCTGTTCGTTCTGAGCCAGAATAACCTGATGCCCTTCGTTCTCCATGCGGGTTTTCAAAGATTCGGCATTCAGCTTGACGCTCAATGACGCGATGACCACGCTGAATTTTTTCAATCCTGCAGCGTCTGTCGGATAAACAGGTTCCACTTTTTCCTTTCTCACAGATACCTCCACCGGGGGAAGGGAAGTGGCATCTTTCACCACTGTTGTAGGCTGAGAAGCAGTCTGTTGCATTTCTTTCTCTTTCGCGGCTTCATATACCTGTTTGTAAGCACTTTGTTTAGGTTTACAGGATGTACCTAAAACCATCAGGGCGGCTAAAATCAATGCAAAATGGAATCTTTTCATATCTGTTCAGTATTTAAAATTATTCGTTATTCAATCTAATATCCGATTGTTAATGCAAAGATAATAAAGATGGTGATGATTGTGCGATTGCAGGTGTGAAAATAAATTAAATTCTCAATCTGCTTCTCCTTAACAAATCTCCCCCAATATCAACCACCTTACCATCGGATTACCGACTTCAGAATAATTTACCAGACCGTGGCAACATGAATGTTCAGGCAAGGCGGTTAAGATTTATAAAGAAGTACAAAAAGGCAATAATAACGGTGAGGTGAGTTATGGTTGTAACGGCTTAAGGCGGATTGGCTTAGGTGTGATTTCAGTGATCTTTCCCTGTTCAATGGTTTCTGTAAAAATGGTATCCCTGAAGTTGGAAAGAGGATTGGCAATGATGTGCACCTCCCAGCTGCCCGGGTTCAATCCTGAGAAGAGGAACATGCCGCCCTCCCCTTCGGGTAGCGTCAGAAATGTATCTGTATCCTGCACGACAGCCACAAAAGCATCCGCCTCTCTGGGTGCAACATAACCACGCAGTGAGCCGCCGAATGTTTCAGGAAAAGCTCTCGCCGAGGGTTGCAGGAAATAGGTCCCATTGGATTCACGGACAGACATAGCGGCGTTCACATCAATTACGACACTGGTGATGATATTGGCCAGAAGGTCGGCATTCACATTTTCAATAATGATCCCATCTGTCATTTCGGATGGGATATTCAACGATACAATCGAATCTGTAGTGGTCAGCAGCCGATTATTGTTACCCAAAATCAATTTCATTTTCTGCAGGACTCCTCCTGCCGGAAAATACTGATCGACAAGCTGTACACTATTCCCGTTCATCAGCTTCAGTAAATTGTACTCACCACCGGTGAACTGTAGTATCTCCCACTCTCCCTCAATGCCTGTGGTGTCTGCAACAAGCACTTCGATCTGCTGAATATCAATATACAGCTCTTTAATCACCAGCGATGCGGCATCAGTCAGTTTGACACGCAGGCGGGTTGCATTCTCACTTGCATCCTCTTTACCGCACGATAAGATAGAAAATGAGAGCAGCGCAACAAGTATACAATATTTAACAGCCTTATGAAGCATCAGAATCAATAAGTTTTACTGGTTTATATATGACAAAGATAGATAATTCCTTTCAAACAAAAGCTTTGTTTATCTGTTATAAACGAAGTCGGATAAATGTCAATGCAAAATTTGAATGATGAAAAAAAACAGTTACGCAATTTTACTTCTATCGTCACTTCTCCTATTTTCTGTTGCCTGTAATCAACAGAAGAAGAACAATGAGGGAAACCATCTCGCCGAAGCAGCGTCAACAACAGGTCAATCTGATAGTACAGCCGGAAAAAACGAACGTGCACTGGCATACCATGAAAAGCTGATGGAATTTTTCAGTGCCGACTGGATGGAGAGGGAATCAGACCCGGACCTCTACCCCGACTACTATGGCGGTTCATTTATCGATAACAGCAGTACGTTCGTGGTTGCCGTCACGGGCGATACAGAAGGCCACAGGCAGAGACTGGGCAGGATCCTTGGAGGAGATGATTTCAAGGTGGAGACCGTTCAATACTCCTATCGTCAGATGATGCAGGTGATGGATAAGATCGATGCTTTCCTGTCAGACGGATCCATCCCTCAGGATCATCCCGTGATGCTTCATTTTGCCGGCGCCTACCCCGATGTGATGGATAATCGCGTCAAGGTGATTCTCACTGATCCGAATCAAACAGTGATCAATGCATTTAAAAAAGATATCTCTGCCTCTCCCATGCTGTCGTTTGAAAAAGGTGAACTGCCTGAGTTGATGTGATCACTACTTAACTCACATCTGGCAGAGGCAGGAGACCAGGTTCCTGTCACCATAGGCGTTGTCAACACGTGCAACGTTCACCCAGAATTTGTTCGCCGCGACAAACGGTAACGGATAGGCTGCCTTGCTCCTCGGGTAGGAATGATTCCACGCGTCGCCCACCACTTCATACTCCGGATGGGGAGCATTCACCAGCACATTGTCCTCCAGGGTGTACTCACCACGTGACACCTCGATAATCTCTTCATGAATCTGATTCATGGTATCCACAAAACGATCCAGCTCAGTCAGGCTTTCACTTTCGGTAGGCTCCACCATCAGGGTGCCATGCACAGGAAAAGAAAGCGTGGGAGCATGGTATCCGTAATCAATCAGACGCTTGGCAATATCTGTTTCTGTAATTCCCGACACCTCCTTCAGGCCCCGGCACTCCAGTATCAGCTCGTGACCTACCCTTCCGTTTGCTCCACGATAGACTATCCCATAGATATCATTCAGCTTCTCTGCCAGGTAGTTCGCGTTAAGTATAGCCGCCTCCGTTGCCTCCCTCAAGCCGTCGGCACCCATCATGCGGATATAGGCATAGGTGATTTCGAGCACACCGGCACTGCCATAGGCAGCTGATGAAACGCAGTTTTTATCTGTTGGCAATGACACGGGATGACCCGGCAGGAAGGGTACAAGATGTTCTGCCACGCAAATGGGGCCAACACCCGGACCACCACCACCATGAGGGATGGCAAATGTCTTATGCAGGTTAAGATGACACACATCCGCACCGATGGTTCCCGGGTTGGTTAAACCCACCTGTGCGTTCATATTGGCTCCATCCATGTAGACCTGTCCACCGGCATCGTGGATAAGCCGGCACATCTCTTTTATCTCCGTCTCAAAAATACCGTGTGTAGAGGGATAGGTAATCATGTATGCCGCCAGATCATCTCTGTATTGTTCCACCTTACTGCGTAAATCATCCATATCCACGTTTCCCTTTGCATCGCTGGCAACCGTGACAGGCCTGAACCCGGCCTGCACAGCACTGGCAGGGTTGGTACCGTGTGCTGAGGCGGGAATGAGTACCACTTTCCGGTGTCCCTCATCGTTGCTCTCCAGGTAACTGGCAATGGTGATCAAACCAGCATACTCTCCCGCCGCACCTGAGTTAGGCTGCAGGCTGGTCGCCGCAAGGCCGGTGATCACAGAGAGCATATCCTCCAGCTCATCAATCATCTGTGTATATCCTTCAGCCTGATCCAGCGGCACGAACGGATGCAGGCGCTGTAGCCCGGGAAGACCCAGCGGCAGCAGCTCAGATGCTGCATTCAGCTTCATGGTACAGGAGCCGAGAGAGATCATGGAGTGTGCCAGCGAGATATCTTTTCTCTCAAGTCGTTTGATGTAACGCATCAGTTCGGTCTCCGTATGGTAGATGTTGAAGGTGGGATGTGTGAGAAAAGACGATTTTCTGATTTGCCCCTCTTTCAGTGTAACCTTCGCAGGGAGCTCATCAATCATGAACACCTTGGCACTGCCTGCCGCCATGGCAAAGAGCGCCAGCAGCTCGTGCACCCGGTAATCATTCGTCGTTTCATCAATACTAATACCTATCTCACCTGTCTCAAAATAACGCAGGTTGATATCCCGCATCTCTGCGTTATTCAGTATATCCTCAGGAGATACCTCTCTTGGCAGTTCAATCTTAAGGGTATCGAAAAATGTGGCGTTCAGCTGCCTGTATCCCATTTCAGTCAGCTCGGTACTTACATGCGAGGCGACAGAGTGAATGCGGCGGGCAATCCTCTTCAATCCTTCCGGTCCGTGATAAACGGCGTAGAACGACGACATGGTCGCCAGCAGCGCCTGTGCGGTACAGATGTTGGAGGTGGCTTTTTCACGTTTGATATGTTGTTCACGTGTCTGAAGAGCCATGCGCAACGCCTCTTTACCGTATGCATCTTTGGAGATGCCGATGATGCGTCCCGGCATGGAACGTTTATACTCTTCTCTCGTGGCAAAGAATGCAGCAGATGGTCCGCCGTAAAACATGGGTATCCCGAAACGCTGACTGCTACCAAAGGCAATATCAGCTCCCCACTCACCCGGGGGTGTGAGCAGTACCAGTGCCATCAGGTCGGTCGCCACAGCCACCTTCGCATCAGAAGCATGTGCTTTTTCCACGAAGCTACGGTAATCCTCCACACTGCCGTTACTGTTTGGATACTGTACGATTGCCCCAAAACAAGGGTTATTGAAATTAAAACTCCGGTAATCTCCGGTAACGATTTCGATTCCGGCATGCCCCATACGAGTGCGCAGGACAGCCAGTGTTTGAGGGAAAATGTTTTCATCCACGAAGAGCGTCTCCACATTGCTCTTCACCTGACCGCGACTACGCAGGCCATACATCATGGAAGCAGCTTCAGCAGCAGCGGTTGCTTCGTCCAGCAGTGAGCTGTTCGCAAGCGGCAATGCTGTAAGTTCACTCACAACAGTCTGGAAGTTGAGCAGTGCCTCCAGCCTCCCCTGCGATATTTCAGCCTGATAAGGAGTGTAGGATGTATACCATACCGGGTTCTCGAACACGTTACGGTAGACAGCAGCAGGAGTGATGGTATCATACCACCCCATACCTATATAGGATGCATTAATCCTGTTTTGGGAAGCGATGTGTGCAATCTCCTCCGCATATTCATGCTCTGACAGGGGTGCAGGAAGCGACAGTGGCTGCGATAGCCGTATGTCGGCAGGTATAGTCTGATCAATCAGTTCATTGATGCCTGACATGCCGAGTGCTTCAAGCATTTTCTGTTTATCGGCTTCACTGATGCCGATATGACGATTTTTGAATTGTTCCATTTCCATTATTTGAACGATATTGTTTATATCAATCGATTATACTGTATATCATCTCATCCTCTCTGCCGGGATAAAAAATCCGGACTAAGGGAGACTAACGCTCCAACCCGACAAAAGGATTGTTTTTTTTCTCGTACCCGATGGTGGTTGCAGGTCCGTGACCGGGATAGACAACAGTCTCGTCAGGGAGGATGAAAAGCTTTGTCCGGATATTATTCACCAGTTCTTCGTAATCACCACCCGGAAGATCGGTACGTCCTATGCCCGAATGAAAAAGCACATCTCCGCTAAAAAGGGTACCGGCTGCTTCGTTGTAAAAGACGATGCTCCCGGGTGAATGCCCCGGCACATGAATCACGCTCAGTGATTGATTACCAAAAGTAATGACGTCACCCTCTATCAGATAATGTCCCGTTTCCGGCTTAAAATTCATGTTTGTACTCGGCAGTCCGAACATCTGCAGCTGGCTCTTAATGTCCTCAAGCAGAAATTCATCAGCCTCATGATACTGCAGTGTCAGATCAAACCGGGAAGCAAGCATATTGATGCCGAAAAGGTGATCGAAATGCAGGTGGGTGTTGATCAGATGCTTTATCACAAAATCATGATCGAGGAGATAGTTGAGCAGCAACTCTCTCTCATCGGCATAAAACGCGGAGGCATCAATCACAACACACTCTTTTGTTTCATCCGACAACAGGTAGCAATTCACTCCTAACGGATTAAATTCGAATGTTTTAACTTTAGCTAAAGCCGACCTTTGGTTCATACTTCTATTTTACGTTGATGATTTCTCACACAACCTTATTCCAATTGAGTAGAGATAGCACAAAAATAGCGCTTTCTTTTGGATTAACAGGAGTCAGACGGCAGATAAAAGATCAACGCCGGGGAACATAAATTAATTTCTTCGTCTGGAAAAAGGGATCTGCAAAGTAGCTGGAGAGAGAGACCTCTTCAACGATATGTCTGAACGGAGCGGTTTCAGCAGAGAGGTCTCCTCCCTTGAGGCAAATAAAACCGTTGGGTATGGCATTGATCTCCTCGTTGGTGATATTTTTTCTTGTGATACTGATCAACTCGGGCAGGGGCATTACCGCACGGCTCACTATGAAATGGAACAGTCTCTTCTCCTCCTCCGCTCTTGCATGCACCACATCCACGTTGGTCAGGCCTACAGCCGCGGCTACCTCTTCCGCCACTCTGATCTTCTTCCCAATACTATCAAGCAATAAAAATTTCACTTCCGGAAAAAGAATCGCAAGCGGTATACCCGGAAAACCACCACCAGTACCCACATCCATGATGGAGGTACCGGGTGTAAAAGTGATATATCTGGCTATGGCAAGAGAATGCAGCACATGATGCAGATAGAGATGATGGATATCCTTACGTGATATCACATTGATTTTGCTGTTCCACTCGGAATACAAACCGAACAATGCCTCAAACTGATTCTTCTGCAGCGTTGTCAGTGCAGGGAAATAGGTTTCAATATTTTTCACTATAAATCGGCCAGTTTAGAAGCAATACTGTTTTCTCTCAGCAGGGAACGGATTGCTTTGTAGGGAATAAAAACCTCTGGTGCATCCAGCTGGTAGGCAGAATATTCTCCTTTATTGTATGTATAAATGATTCCATCTCTGTTCAAAAGGAAATTCTTATTGGGTACAATCTCCTGAATGCCGAAAAAGCCCAGATCCTCAAGTTCAGCCACTGTTTTCACGTTGTTTTGTTCCAGCAGCGATGCAACAATAAGTCCCTGTAAAGCGGTATCATAGCCGGCATTGAATATTTCGTTTTCCGCCACCTGACTACCTCTGCTCAGATTGAACACATAATTGCGGAATGAGGTGTAGGATGTGGCCCCCCCCTTGTTATTGGATTGTTTCACCTGAAAAGAAAGGATACCATATTGGTTGTATACGATGGAATCTGATAAGTTTTCAAAATAGGAATAAAAGATATCTTCTGCTGCATGCTCACTATCGGAGATGTCGATCTCCGGAATCATCGCATTCAGCTCCCGGATGTCACTCGCACTCTCCCGGTAGGTGCTCGCATCGTAGGTGTAATTGTCTATATAACTCTTTTTGTACGCCTCCACGGCAGCAGCAGGTCGCAGTGTGTCGTAAGATGTGCCGAACATGCTTCTTACGAAAAACTGTTGCAAGGTATCCACACTCGTCTTCTGACTGCTTACGGGATAGATAAACTCAATCCTTATATCGCAAAAGGGATTCGCTGTATCGCCATCGAGGTGATTGCGTGCCCCCACCCTGATTGTGTCAAACGCGACACTGTTCCTTGCTTTAAACATACTCCGTCCGCTGTTATCGCACGAAATAAGCAACAAGGATGCAAGCAGAACCAGCGCATAAACTGATTTTCCATTTTTCCTCACCATAGAGAAAGTGATTTAAAAGTATTCAATAATTACAAAATTACACTTTTTATTGAGACTATGCATTTTTAAGTGATGAAAAATGTCTCCATTACATAAAAAGAGGGGGTGTATTTTGCATACATCCCCTCTCTCTGAAATAGAATAATCAATAGGTGTGACCATCGCTGCTCAGATCATCCAGACTTAGCCTCTTTTTCTCAAGTGCTCTCCAGGCATAGAAGATATATGCTATCACGACAGGCACAAAGAGAGAAACTATTGCCATTGCCGAGAGCGTAAATTCGCTCGATGATGAGTTTTGCAGTGTCAGTGAACTCTGCAGGTCGGCTGATGACGGGTAAAAGGCCGTATTATTATAACCTGCAACCAGAAACAGCATGGTTACGGTTACAACTGTTCCTGCTCCGGAGAACCAGATTCCATTTTTGAATCTCTCACTGAACACAGTAAGGAAGATACCATACAGAACAGCTACAACACCCAGCAGGAAAAGTATCATCACCAGTGGCATCTCAATGAAATTATGCAAATACTTCATCTTCTCCAGATAGATCTCCTTCGTACCCGGATCTACCGCATACCCTTCGGCTAACAGGGTCCAGATCAGGAAAACCAGAAAGAACACCACGAAGGGAGCACCATTGTATAGAACAAACTTACGGGATCTTTTCTCCAGCACCTCATGGCTCAGACGATTCACAAAAAAGAGACTAGCCAGGGTACGGGCGAGAAAAAGCACCGCAAACCCCAGGGTGAGATTACGCAGATTCGCAAAGAGTTCCAGTCCGTGCAGCGGATTTTGCCACTGGCTTATTACAGGTCCCACCGTACCCAGTCCCGCAATATTTCCTTTTCCCATCGTAAATTCCGAACCTGTAAAAAAGGAGGCTACCAGCACGCCGAGGATGAATGTTCCAAGTACCCCGTTGATAAAGAGGAAAGCACGATATACGTTCGCACCATAAATATTGCCCGGTTTGGATTGAAATTCGTAGGATACCGCCTGTAAAACAAAGCAGAAAAGTAATATCATCCAAGCCCAGTAAGCACCTCCGAAGCTGGTGGAATAGAAGAGCGGGAAAGAGGCAAAGAAGGCGCCGCCAAAGGTCACCAGTGTGGTAAAGGTAAATTCCCATTTACGCCCGAGCGCATTCACCAGCAGTTTTTTCTCATCTTCCTTTCTTGAGAGGGAGTTGATCATGGACTGCCCTCCCTGCACAAAAAGCAGGAAAACAAGCAATCCCCCGAGCAGTGACATTATAAACCACCAATATTGTTGAAGAAATTCATATGTTATCATAGTTCTGTTCTTTTAATCTGTTCTTTTCAGCATAGTGATCAGGCTTCATCCGTTGTTGTTGTATCGGGACCCTTCTTTATCTGTTTAACCATTATCGTCACCTCAGCGATGAGCAAGCCGGTGAACAACACTGCAAACATGAAGAAAGTAGTTTTTACATTCCCTGCCGAGATAGCCGATGCTGCAGCCTGCACGGGCAGGATATCCTGTATGGTCCATGGCTGACGCCCCACCTCAGCCACAACCCATCCCAGCTGTCCGGCAAGGTAAGCCAGCGGAATACTCCACAAGGCAACATACTGCAGCCACCGGGTAGTATTCATGCTTTTTTTGTAGATGAAATAGAGGATAATCATGAAGAAGAGGATATAGTACATCCCAATCATCACCATCAGATGGAAGCTATAGAAGGTGAGAGGCACATTGGGAATAAGATCCTCTCCGTTTTCGAGATAACCATATCCGAAGTGGGCATAGTTTTCCCGCAATATGGTCTCATGATTGGCGGCATCGGTGTCTCTGCCCTCCTCCCTGGCCGTTTGGTAATCGGCCAGCGCCTGTATGGCCCTGCGGCCACGTGCCTGTCTCTCTTCGAAAGGGAGTGCTGTGGTACCGTCCTGGAGGGTATAACCACCATCCACAATATCGGCGATACCGGGAACAAATGCATTGATGTTTCTGTAGCCAAGCAGTGAAAGGAGCTTTGGTAGTTCAATCTTAAAAATATAAGGATCTACATCGTCGTTGTATACCGTCTTGGCAGGATTAAGCATCCCAATGGCCACCAGTCCGGCACCCTCTTTTCCTTCATAGAGCCCCTCCATGGCCGCCAGCTTCATCGGCTGCTTCTGTGCCACATGATAGGCAGAACCGTCGCCGGTAACCGCCAGCATCACAAAAGCCACCAGCCCTACCATGGCACTTATTTTTATACTTTTGATGGCAAAATCGGTATGTCTATTTTTGAGGAGATACCAGCCGGAAACACCTGTGGCAAACGCAGCTCCTACAGCCCAGCAGGAGAATGTGGTGTGCAGGAATTTGTTGTATGCCACCGGCGAGAAGGCTACGGCCCAGAAATCGTTCATCTCGTTACGCACCGATTCAGGATTGAATTCCATTCCTACGGGGTACTGCATCCAGGCATTGGCGACCAGAATCCAGAAGGCGGAGAGAGAAGCACCCACAAAGACGAGCCATGTAGATGCCAGGTGCATTTTTTTGCTCACCCTGTTCCATCCGAAGAACATGATAGAGATAAAGGTAGCTTCCATGAAGAAGGCGAAAATGCCCTCAATTGCCAGTGGTGCACCAAAAATGTCACCGACGAACCAACTGTAATTAGACCAGTTTGTTCCGAACTGGAACTCCAGAATAAGCCCTGTAGCCACACCTATAGCGAAATTTATCCCGAATATTTTCTGCCAGAATTTTGTCGCGAATTTCCACTTTTCATCCCCTGTCTTCACATAGAGGGTTTCCATAATTGCCATGATAAGTCCCAGCCCGATGGTGAGAGGGACAAACAGCCAGTGGTAACCGGCTGTAAGCGCGAATTGTGCCCGCGACCAGTTAACGGCAGATGCACTTAATAGATCCATAGATTTTATTTTTTTTTAGATTATTCCGTTACCGGAGCCTTTTTAAACAATTCAGTACGTACGTGTTGTGCCTTGTCGGCATCATCCTCATACTTTGTGTTCAATACATTCGGGAAAAAGAAGGGTTTAAGAATAAAAAACATGATAATCAGTTTCACTACCGCCACAATCCATAATGTCTTGCTTAAGCGGCTCATATTGGTGAAACCGGTCCAGAACATTTTAAACCAGTTAAATCTTTCCTGAGGTCTGTTGATCTCTGATACCATAAATAGTGTGATTTTTTAAAGAGTACCACGCTCAGGCCTGCCCGATACCTCCAATAGGAGGTAAAAACCCGGGATCACTGTGAATGCTTATCGATCCGTTTTGTTGCTCAAATTTTTCAATATTGTCTTTCAGCGCCATTATTAATCGCTTCGCATGTTCAGGCGTGAGGATGATTCTTGATTTGACTTTTGCTTTTGATACACCTGGAACAACCCGGATAAAATCTACGACAAATTCCGATGATGAATGGGAAATAACTGCCAGGTTGGAATAAATACCCTGAGCTATCTCATCGCTTAATTCTATTTGTACTTCGGTTTCCTTGCTTAATTTTTCCATTGTTAGCTGTGAATCAGGTTCTATTTAAAAAAGTTATAAATAACGTAAACAAAGGAAAATAAATTTTCCTTATCTACAAAAGAAAAAAGAGTTAATCTTAGCGATTCAACTCTTTTTCTATCTTTTGTCCCCCAATTTGTCGGGTTAAGGTGCTGCAGACTCTTTCAGAAAGTTTTTCAATGCAATTACGCGATTAAAGTTTCAACTCGTTGTAGGGTAAATTCAGTGAGTCGGCTACCCCCTTGAACACCACTTCTCCTTTTACAATATTTAATCCGTAGCGAAGATCAGGATTCTGCCTGCATGCATTTTCCCACCCATTATCAGCCAGTTTGATCACATAGGGCAAGGTAGCGTTGGTGAGCGCACGGGTAGAAGTCATCGGTACAGCTCCGGGAATATTGGCTACACAATAATGGATAATCCCGTCCACTTCATAGGTTGGATCTGTATGGGTCGTGGGATGAGTCGTTTCGAAACAGCCCCCCTGATCTACTGAGACATCAATCATTACTGTTCCGGGTGTCATCCCTTTCAACATCTCTCGTGTAACCAGGTGCGGGGCTTTTGCCCCTACCATCAGAGTGGCTCCTATAACCAGATCTGCCGTTTTAAGCGACTCGGTAATGGACATATTGGTAGAGTAAAGCGTCTCCACATTCGGCGGAAGAATTTCTGAGAGATACCGGAGCCGGTTTAAATTGATATCAAGCACCTTCACCTGCGCACCCAGGCCGGCAGCCATCTGTGCGGCATTGTGTCCCACAACTCCCGCACCAATAATCACCACGTTGGCCGGCTTTACACCCGCAACACCACCTAACAGGATCCCTTTTCCACCCTGCGGTTTTTCCAGATACTTCGCTCCCTGCTGCACAGAGAGGCGGCCTGCCACCTCACTCATGGGAGTGAGCAGCGGCAGTGCACCATTTTTGTCGATCACCGTCTCATAGGCGATGCAAACAGCACCACTGCTGATCATTGCCTCTGTCAGTTTCTTGTTGGATGCAAGGTGGAAATAGGTGAACACCACCTGATCTTTTTTGATCAGGCCATATTCACTTTCCAGGGGTTCTTTCACTTTCACGATCATATCGGCAATGGCATAGACCTCCTCAATCGTGTCAAGAATGGCAGCACCTGCTTTCCGGTAGCTTTCATCGTGCAGGTAGCTTCCTGCCCCTGCCCCTTTTTGTACGTATACTTTGTGTCCTCTGCCTGTAAGCTCAAACACACCATCCGGAGTCATAGCGACCCTCCCCTCCTGCACTTTGATTTCTTTAGGTATTCCTATAATCATAATAATAATAATGAAATTGATGTAGTTTCTAATATTAGAATAAGTGTTGAAACTTTTCAGGATCTCTTCTACAGGACTAACGTTTGAAAATGTTGTTCTGTGTACAAAAATAAAAATAAAAATCAGATCCGCAATCAATTCCGGGTAATTTCTAAACG
>LSQX01281235.1_pt1 | contig 16625 bp, 10 predicted proteins | sample 654561 | NCBI WGS metagenome assembly LSQX01 (sample SAMN04489861, study PRJNA283612) | anaerobic digester metagenome | isolation source: 4 biogas reactors fed with cattle manure at either 37C or 55C with and... | place: Denmark: Kongens Lyngby | collected 2014 | reverse complement strand
ACCAGGTCCGGCGGATCCTGCAGGGTTACACCACGAGGGGCACGGTCTACTGCGGGCTGCTGGAGAAGTGCCCGGCGCTCGCCGTGGTGGACGCGACGGTCATCGACGAGAGCACCGGGACGACCGTCCGCCGGCACGAGTCCCACTTCCAGTTCGACGCCGAGCGCTACCGGGAGTGGACGGCGCAGCTCGCGGTCTGGCTGGAGGATGAGGGCGAGGGGGAGGAGGACTCCCCACCACCTTCTGGTGACGGTTTGCAACATCGACAACCCTGCTGCAAAGGGGAGCGCAAACATAGTTGCAAAGAGATCGAGGAGGGGGATTCTCAACGGGACGAGACGGATTTGATGAACGGAGAGATTTTATCCGGAATCGATCGCGGCGATCAGAGGTCGTTTGCAGCAAAATCCGGATCACACAGTTCATCTGATCCCGTTCCACTGGAAGAGCATCTTGATCCCATGCATGGACAGGGGGTGCCGTGTGGTTCCAGACCTGCTGCAAATGAAAAGATCGAACACGCTAATTTATCGTCGAATCGTAAAAATTACGGCATATCAAAGATCCCGCACACCAAAAGTGTTTGCGCTCCTATTTGCGCACCCCTTTGCAGCACGGGTGCAAATGCTGCAAACAGTGTCCGGCCGCTGTCGGGGGTGCTTGACCCCAGGTCGTTTGCCAGGGTGAGGGTCGAGCTCGGCCGGTGCGACGTGTGCGGTGCCGCAAAAGCGGTCTACCGCTCCCGCGAGGCGCAGGCGAAGGTCTGCGAGGGGTGTTATGCACGGCTCGTGCGGGAGGGGAACGCAAAGGAGGGAATACGGTGATCCCTGTCGATCCCCTGCAGGGGCCGGCCGTGGTGCTCGGCATGGCCGGAGCGGCGCTGGTGGCTTCGCGGTCACAGGGTATCCGGCGGATAGGGTTCGGGGCCTGGATTGTGGGGAACCTGCTGTGGGTGATATACGCGACGGTGGAGGGGAACGCCTATATGATGACCCTCTTTGGATTTTATTGGGTCACGGCAGCACTGGGCCTGATAAACACGCGGGAGCGAGAGGATACGGCTCGGTTCGCACCGTAGAACTGAAGGATGCAGAACGGTTACCCGCTCAATAGTTCGTTAGAGCAGAACGCCATCTCATTGCACCATCATCCGACGCGGCACGGTGCAAACCGTTAACGTCAATGCAGTTCGGATTGAATCTCATTCCGATAGCAGCAAACAACCCTGCCGGCATAAACCACGTTACATTCTTCTTCATTCCCGGGAGAATACTCAGAATGAGATCAGAGGCATAAAGAGGGGAGAGATGGCAGTCGGAAAGATCGGCACCTGGACCCGTTTGGGAGCATCCGCGATGAACTTCATAAGAGCTGCGGCATGACTCCCGTCCGCATCTTCATCAGCAGCGTGCAGAAGGAGTTCGCCGACGAGCGGGCGGCTCTCCGCGATTACCTGCGGGGCGACGCACTGATGCGGCGGTTCTTCGAGGTCTTCCTCTTCGAGGACGTCCCTGCCGCCGACCGCCGCACCGACGACCTGTACCTCGACGAGGTCCGGCGCTGCGACATCTATGTTGGGCTGTTCGGGAGCGACTACGGCTCCGAGAACGCCGGAGGGGTCTCGCCGACCGAACGGGAGTTCGACCTCGCCACCACCGAAGGGAAGTACCGGCTCATCTACGTCAGGGGCATGGATGACGCCGCCCGCCACCCGAAGATGCGTGCGCTCGTCGGCAGAGCGCAGGCGGGCCTGATCCGGAAACGGTTCAACACCCCCTCGGAACTGGTCGCCGGGCTGTATGCGGCGCTGGTCGAGTACCTGGAGGAGAAGCAGCTCATCCGCTCCGGCCCCTTCGACGCGGCCCCGTGCACGAAGGCGACACTCGAACACCTGGATCCTGAGCGGATGGCGTGGTTCCTCCGCACGGCCAGAGCGACCCGCCGGTTCCCCCTCGCCCCCGATGCCTCTCCCGCTGACCTGCTGGAGCACCTGAATCTGCTCGATGACGGGCGGGTGACGAACGCCGCGGTCCTCCTCTTCGGGAAACAGCCGCAACGGTTCCTTATCTCTTCCGAGATCAAGTGCGCCCACTTCCACGGCACGGAGGTGGCCAAACCGATCCCCTCCTACCAGGTCTACAAGGGCACGGTCTTCGACCTCGTGGACGCGGCGGTGGACTTCGTCCTGAGCAAGATCGCCCTCTCGGTCGGGACCCGCGAGGCCGGCCCGCAGGCGCCGGTGCGCTACGAGATCCCGAAGGAAGTGGTGGCGGAGGCGATCGTGAACGCGGTCGCCCACCGCGACTACACGAGCAACGGCAGCGTCCAGGTGATGCTTTTTGCCGACCGCCTGGAGGTCTGGAACCCGGGCACGCTCCCGCCGTCCCTGACCCTGGAGAAACTCCGGCAGGCCCACGGGTCGGTGCCGGGAAACCCGCTCCTCGCCGAACCGATGTACCTCACCGGCTACATCGAGCGGATGGGCACGGGAACGCGGGACATGATCCGGCGCTGCACCGAGGCCGGGCTGCCGGAGCCGGAGTTTGCTGTCAGTGATGGGTTCCAGACGATCATCCGCCGGATCCGGGGTAGAGGTGCCGGCGAACCTAGGGAAAAACCTAGGGAAGAAACTAGGGAAAAAACTAGGGATAAGATCCTAGCCCTGATCGCAGCCAACCCATCTATCAGCACGAATGAGCTCGCAGAGCAGATCGGTATCACACCCAAAGGGATTGAATGGCAGATCCAGCAACTGAAGCGGGCGGGTCAGCTCAAACGGGTAGGTCCAAAGAAGGGTGGCCGCTGGGAGATCACCGAAGGCGGTGATGAGTAGCGTCGGCGAGCGTGAGCGTCTCACGTAGGAGCGGGTCGTCACCTCCTTCTGGGGGATGCGTTAACCACGGCAGGCCCATAGAGGTGACGAAAGAGCACCCGCATGACATTACCATGGTTCTTCATGGCCTGGTCGAAAAAGGGCTTCTGATGAGCGATGGGTCGGGCCGGCGCACGTTCTATTACCGTCCCGGCCACCACCCGATGGAGGGTGAAATGTTCGGAGCTGGAGGGATATGTTCGAAGCCGAGCTCCGAACATTTGCCGGGGAGCTCCGAACATTTGACAGAAAGCTCCGAACATTTGATCGCAAGCTCCGAACATTTGATCGCAAGCTCCGAACATTTGGATAAACTGCGCGAGATTGCAGGGCCGGTCAGATCTGTGCGGAAAGCGTCGAGGAAGATAGTTGAGACGACGATTCTCCGCCTCTGCGAGGGGAGATACCTGACCCTTGATGATCTGGCCGATCTGTTAAACCGGAGCAAGGACTCACTGCGAAACCACTACATCAATCCCATGCTGGATGACGGCAGGATCGAGGCGAAGTACAAGAACGTCCCCACCCATCCCCTCCAGGGGTACCGGACGGTGACCGGGACGGAGAACGAGGAGTGACGGTTGCCTGCCGCTGGCACCAGGATCCTCTATAGCGCGCCGGGCGATAAACCCGGGGTGTGAGAACACCGCGATCGTCGTCCTGGGCGAGGGCGACGACCCCACGCTCCCGACAGGATCGACTGACGTCCACGGCAGCCCTGGCCCGGTGTACCGGGCGGTGCTAGACCGGGTCGCGCCCGGCCCGTGGTCGTTTCTGCTCGACTGGATGAAGGATGAGCGCGACCTCTCCAGGATCGCCGACTGCGCCTATATGGAGGCGTTGCCACGCCCCGGCTGGTCGGTAGAGACCGATCTTCCCCCCGCTGCCGGAGCCGGAGGATCTCCCGGAGGGCGCGGTCCCGTGAGGGAGAAGGCGCAGCCGGGCGACTGCACAGATACGTTCCCTCGGTGCCTCAAAGATATTGCGGTTAGAGAGTCAGGCCCAGCGATGATATCTCTCTCCGAAGTGTTGCGGCAAAAAATTGTATTAAGAGTCGATTTTAAGTTGCAACCAATCTTTTTGCACTAAGTGGATACAGATTTGTCCCCTTGGTTGCATGTTCTCCCAAGTGCCGCTGATAATGCACAGTGCGGAGATGACTTTCGATACACCAACACTGTCATCAAGGAGTTTACTCGTCCAAAACCACACTTCTTCATCAGTTATGTTGAGCAGATAGTCACTTGCTTTCTGCACCGAACCATTGCCGATAGCGTGCGCCAGTACGGCTGCAGCAAGTCCAATACGATATGCCTCTGCAATTGCCTTTGTGTCATCGAGAGGAAATTCCACCCGTAGGGTGTTGCTAAATTTCCTCGCGCCGTAAGTATCCACTGCTTTTTCTACCTGATCCCGAATTAGTAGTACCCTGCTCCCCGTAACCTGGCCAATCACAAATGCTGCCTTGTTTTTACCCCCGCTTTGTCCAGGGTACCTGTTCCAGGCCTCAACCGTCACCCGTTCCTCGCCACCGCGGTGCCATTTGAGCACATATTTGAACGGCATTATGCCTGCTCCTTGACTCCGGCGATTTCAAGTTTAAATAGTGCATCAGCATTTGTCTTCGGCAATTCGCGTAATAACTGTGAAACAGTATCTACCGGGGTGCCTTCCTTTTCCAATGTCAGCGTACTTGTGAACTGATCGGGACCTTGCAGTCGGGGGAGCGTTTCCAGGATAGCCTTTGCAGAAGCGTCCCTGATATTTTCCTTGGTAAATTCAACAGTAATGTTGAATTTAGGGTAAGTAAACCGTTGTGTTGTAATCGCCAGGTGAACCTGGCAGTCGACAGGTCCTACCCGGGTGATCAGATTCCTGATAGCGTAGAGGACTGAAGTGTCGTTCTCAGACTTTATTGTGATTTGATCGAGTTTTTTAATGCCTTCTCGTTTCGTGTAGGTTTCAAGGTCATTGGCGAGTATGCTCGCCGGGCTATCCATGAAGGAGTACTTAAATGGAACTGGCCCTGTGGGCGTTGAGGGGTGACTCTGGTTGCGTTTCTCATTACCGGGATCTTTAACCAGTGGTTCCGGGACTTCTACAGGTTTGTTCAACAATCCCTGACGCTTCGCCTCATCTCGCTTCCAGATTTCCCATTCATCATCAATTCCTATTGACGTTGGAGTCTCGCTTTCGGTATAGACATCTTTTCGATGCTTAATTACCCAGAATTTCTCGTGGACTCCGCGGGTTACCGTTTCACGGAATGACTTCTGCGTCGCGGGGATGGTTAGGCCAGGTTTGTTATGGAATGTCTCAAACAGTGTTTTCACACTAACGTACGGAGATCCGGGATTCCACGCGTCTGTTTCGATGCGAGCAGGATCGAACGATTCCAGGCTGACTCTCCCAAAGACGTCCTTGAGATGGTAGGCAAACATTTCTTTCCCCTTTTTGCCACCGCTATAACCGTTGGGGTTCAACGAAACTTGTTGAATTTTGCCTTCTTTATTGTACAATATGAATTTAGAAAAAGCGCTTCGAACATGATCGTTGATTGATTTTTCATGCTCACTAAGATACTCTTCCACCTCCGATTTCCTATCCTTGGGGATACCATAACTCTCAGGATCTTTTCGCACCTCACGGGCAGCCTTGATTTTCCGGGCAGTATCCCAGAGAAGGCCGAGCCTGCTCTGTTCGGCGACGAGGATGAATGTATCGTTTTTGAATTTCCTGTATCGCGTTCCCTGACTGTCGGAATGAGTGATAAAGCGCTCAACACTTTCTGGTATCTCACCGGATTCCGGGAGGAAATGGTGGAGATGGGGATTGAGAATTGCCAGTTTTATTACTGGTTTGTCTTCAACTCGTGAGGGGTCGATGGGAAAAATATCCACATGCACCCACTCCGGTGTATCCGAGAAGAGATCGTCAAGACAACGTTTTACGATGGCAGTCACTTCCTGGTCAATGATGTTCTTTGCCTCACGATCGATGACGCGGAGGGGGTTGAGCTCCCGTATGAAGAGGAAGTTGGTTCCCCGCCGGTCGATGTAGTGGAAATCTACAGCATGTAACTTTCGGAGAACGCCATCGCGAACCCTAAGTGCATATTCCGCTCTTCCGGGAACAGCCATCAGAGTGACCAGAACATCGGCGTCAATGCCATGGTCACCTTCCCTGCCGGGTGTGATACTGTAGAGGTAGATAGTATTGCACGTTCTGCGGTGGAGAGGAGCCTTCCACTGCGCTTTTACTTCTTCGTCAAACTCCTGCGCGGTCGCCTCCCCGTTGCTTCTCCAGATGTCTGCTTCGATGGCATTCCGCATCCTCTCGTCGCCAATGCCCTTAGTGAGGTCTTCCATTACGCCGGGAATGGATTGGTCGATGTGATAGGGGTGGATAAGAAACGAATCGGCCTCTTTTTCTTGCCAGATGTTCCGGATTACACGGGTAAGCAGTCGAAGAGCACCTCGTGTTCTGTTGAACCGATCAAGTGTCGCTATCCTCTCATACAGGACTGCAATGAGGTCGGGGTGGAAGGGATAGGACTCCAGTATTGCGTCGCGGTAATCGATCTTCTTGTACTTATCTGGGACTGAGATGGAGTTGTACAGGTTATAGTACTCATCTGCTGCTTTCGTAGCGGCGTTTGGACTGATTGAAGAAAACAATCTGCGCTTGAGAATGTGAACAGCGTCGCTCTCTTCAACCGGCGACATGATGTACTCCTTCCTGCGGATGAACGCCCGCGCTCCGTCCATCGCTTCCTGTGCCGCCTGTTGGACTGCTTCCAGTTCTCTCTGTTCCTCATCAGAGAATCTGCCTACTGCTGAGCGGATGCTCTCCCGTGCCAGGATAGCTTCGTTTTTGTATGCGTCCTCGGCAATGGCGATAACAAGTGCAGCGTTCTCTTTTTCGGCAACGGCATTTACGAGTCTCTGGATAAACTGGACTACTTTGTCCATCATCTTGCGGTCGTGCTTCCCGATCAAGTTCAGGTAGGTGGGGAGCTCATCGAGCAGAACGAGAAGGGGCCCATCGCCCAGGGCTTCTTTCACATCCGTGAGGCTTGGCACCTCGCGGGATATGTCAAGGTCCCTGAAGCGGTCGTATACCCCAAGTTGATAAAATAAGTCTCCCCAGAGGGTCGTGAGGTTCGTGCTACCTCGTTTAACACCAAGCCCCCCGTAATCCTCACCACTGATTGCAGCAATCCGGGTATTTTCAGGAACCGGAATGCCGGTCAGATGTGACCGGACAACAGCATCGTTCCCATATTTCGCTGCGTAATAGAGCGTCACCAGGGTATGTGTCTTCCCGCCGCCAAACCCTACGTCAAGCACCACTACAGGATTGCTGTCCGCCCGCGCGCGGCTGAGTCTCCCAAAGATGTACTGAAGAATGTCACGCATATTGCGTGTAATGTGCGTTGACGCGAAGAATGACCGTGGATCGTCATATGGTGGTTTCGCATGACCTGATACTACCAAACCAAGGCGGAGTGCGAGATCGGCATCCGTGAGTGTTCCAGTGAGCACTTCTTCGCGAGGTACGCACGCCTCTGGATCCCAGAGAGGAAGAAGTGAAGACGCAGGCATAGAGAGATAGTCTCTCTTCCTAATGAATTATTTTGCCATTTGAGTTGATCTGAGTGCCAGAATAGAAGCGAAACACATTTAGTGACGTCTAATAAGTAGACAGTATGGATTCCGATGATTCTCAAGAAGGAACTGGGCGCGTACTTGGCGAAGAGTGGTTCCCTGTTGGAGAAGTCAGTGTGGAGAGTATGAGGGAGCGCATTCCGGGAATCGACTATCCACCAACGAATAGAATTCACGTCTGGTTCGCCCGGCGACCGCTTATTGCATCGAGGGCAGCAATTGCATCATCACTGTTTCCTGTTGGTATAGATAGAAGAATCGTCTTAAAAACGCTGGCAATCCCCCACGACCGCGATGTTGTGGGCGCTCATGAAGAAGTCTTACGCGCCAAGGCAGAAAAAAGGAAAATTAAAAGTCCCTTTGATTGGCCACAAGCATACAAAGTTCCTATCGGGGAAGATATACATCGAATGCTGCAACAGTCCGGAATAGACCATCCGGTTATTCTGGATCCCTTTTCCGGCGGAGGAAGTATCCCGCTGGAAGCGACCCGGTTGGGTCTCGATGTCGTTGCCAACGACCTCAACCCCGTTGCGTACTTCTGCCTCAAAGGGACCGTAGAGTATCCTGCCCGTTTCGGCACACGGCTTATCCCGGAGGTCCGCGCGTTCTGCGAGAAGGTGCACCGGGAAGCAAAGGCAGAACTGGAGGAGTATTATCCATCAGGTCCACATGAAGAGGTGTATTCATATCTCTGGGCAAGGACGATCCGGTGTCCACAGTGTGGCCTTACGATACCACTTTCACCGAACTGGTGGATTGCTCGAACTGATAAAAATAAGACTGCTATCCGTGTAATCTCCGGGATCGACTCTGATACGTGTACGTTTGAGATTCTGGAGGATCCAGAAAATGCAGGCTACGATCCGGACTGCGGAACAGTAAGCAAGGGGGGTGCAATCTGCCCCCGGTGCACGAGCACAATTGATGGTGATGCCATTAAGACAGAGGCGCAGGCAGGCAGAATGGGACACCAGCTTTACTGCGTCTGCACGAAGATCCCCAGGTCACGTGGCAGAGGAAAGACCTGGGTCTTCCGGGCACCAACGGAAGAGGAAATGTTTGCCCTTGATCGTCTGGGAGATCTCGACTCTGATAGGCTAACGGCACTAAAGGCAAAAGGACTGATACCATCCGAGGAGATTATTCCCGGCAGTAAGACTCGTGAGCCAATAAATTATGGGATGCCGCACTGGTCGGGCCTCTTCAACCCTCGTCAACTTCTCGCCCATGCGACATACATGGAGAAGTACCTCGAAGCAAAGCAAGGTCTTTTCTCCATACTGACTCCGGGGACTGATGAGTGGGAGTTTGCCACAGCAGTGGCGACATATGGGGCGATGGTTTTTGACAGTTGTGTGAATTATAACAGTATCCAAGGTCGTTGGCACAGTGGTAGAACAGTAATTGTCGGAGCGATGGACATGCAGGCCTTCCCGTTCCGCTGGAGTTATGCTGAGTGGAATCAGATAGTTAAAGACGCCGGATACGAGTGGGCTGTTGAAAAGACTATCGATTCGCTCACCGAGCTGATCGCTCTCATGCCAGAAACCTCGGGGAACGCTACCATCATCAATGCTGACGCTCAGGCGCTTCCCTGCGAACCAAAGTCCATCGACGTGATCGTCACCGATCCCCCATACTCTAACAATGTGATGTACGCCGAGGTCTCGGACTTCTTCTACGTCTGGCTCAAGCGCCTCGTAGGGGATCTCTTCCCGGTACAGTTCTCCGAGGAACAGACAAATAAGACCGATGAGGCGGTCGCGAATCCTGCCCGTTTCAAGGGCATAAAGAAAGGTCAGGCAAAGAACCTTGCAGACCAGGACTATGCCGCCAAGATGGAGGCTTCCTTTCGGGAGATGCACCGCGTCTTAAAAGATGACGGCGTTCTCTGTGTCATGTTCACCCACAGGAAAGCCGAAGCGTGGGAAGGACTTGCCGAAGCGCTTATGAATGCCGGTTTCTCTCTCCAGTCCTCATGGCCGGTTCACACCGAACCCGGCGAGAAGTTCGGGAAGGCGAATAAAGGAGCCCTCAAAGTCACCGTGCTTCTGTACTGCCGGAAACGTGAAAACCACCGCCCCGGCCGGTGGGAAGACGTAGTCGAAGAGATCCGTCATACCGCATCCTACAAGGTCGAAGAATACAGTCAGAACGGCATTACCGGTCCTGATCTTTTGGTCAGTGTGTATGGACCGGCACTCGGGAAGTTCTCAGAGTACTACCCGGTCAAAGACGTGACAGGGGCAGTCAGAGGCGTCGGAGATGCCCTTGCAATCGTTGCACAGGTTGTCAACGAATACCTTACCGGGGACGTTCAAGGCGCTGATATGGAAACACTTGCTTACTTAAACCTCCTCCGGATCGCTCATGGCGTAACACTCGAATACGACCTTGCTCGCGTCTCCACCGTCTTTGGCGGCAACACCAGCCTGGAGGCGATGGACGTTAGAGGCGGTTCAGGTCTCGTAAAGAAAACAGGAAGTAAAGTCAAGATTCTCACCGCCAAGGAGCGCTTCGCTGAAGGCGTTCTCGATCCACACCGGCCCCAGACCTTTAGCAACCTGATCGACGTTGTTCATGCAGCCCTCATCCTCTACGAGCAGGAAGGGCTTGGTTCAGTTTCCCGAATCCTTGAGGAGACAGGGAAAGACACACGGGACGCTGGGGTCATCAGCGTCCTGCAGGCCATTACAACTGCAGGTGAAGGCGGATCCGCAGACCTCGTGTCCGAGGCCCGCATCGCATCGGCACTCCTCGAAGCGCTCGGGCAGACACCGAGCGGTGTTGGAAGGAGTGGAGAGAGGATCACTCACTGGATATAGGTCCCGTCGCCGTCACCGTGCAGATCCACGATACAGAATGCCTCCGGGTTGTTCCCCACAACAACCCCTTCTTTCCACACTAAAAGCCGCTGTTGCACCAACTCTGCCCGCTCCAATGCCTTCTGACAGACCATAACCTCCCTCTTCGCGTTCGCGAGGAGGAGCGAAGGAACATTCGTGCCTCCTCGCCGAAGCATTTTTCGAAGCATCTGAACAGGATCGTCGATGATACCCCCCGTCTGAATGGCTTCATCAACCCGTGGCACCAGTGCATTGAGCATCGGATACTCCCGGGCGATATGTCCGGAGAGTGCATCGCGGGTCATGGCCGCAGATGGGCTGCGGTGACTGCCGTTATCATAACTTGCCCAGTACACTCCAGCCCGGAAGAGATGACGAACAGCGATCTCTTCCGCGCCAGAACGTATCCCCTCCTGGAAGGTTTCAATACGGTGCCGGTATTCCCCTTCGCGGGCGCGGGCATTCTGCTGGACTCTTCTGAGAATGTATTCAATCCGTTTCTCACAAGAACAAGTCATGCTGCATCACCCCCTGCATGCGTCAGAAGGGCATCCATCACCTGGACAACACCTGATCCGGTCACTTCTTCCGGAAAACCACCATCACTTTCGATCTTTATCAGCGTTCCAATCTTTCGGGCATCCTTCACAACATAGAGAGAGGCAGGGAATGCTGATTGTTTGCCTGATTTGTTTCCCATGCGTATCAGTGTGGAGACGAACCATTGGACGATAGGGTGCGCTGGTGTTAAAGCGTTCGCGCGCCCCGCCGCCAGAGACGCACCGTTCCACCGATCAAGGTCTGGAGGTATCCCTCGAGTGCTGCCGACGATGTAGAGCCTCGCGTCTCGTTCTTCGACAGTAAAGCCCATTACCGGTGCAGCAGTCCAAATAAACGCCGCAGTTCGTAGAATCACCGCATCGTCCTCAGCAGAAACCCCGTCCCACTGTACACCGGTGAAGACGCCTTCCGCGCGCGTTGCCGCCTCTTTTATTCGCCCTATTTCCTCAACAGTCTCTTCGGCAAGTTGCTTCAGGCGCGCGCCCCGTGCATTCTCATCAAAGGCTCTCCGGAGCTGTTCACTGAAAATATCCTGCGCAGGACCAACGACCAGCTGGTAAATCTCCCTCCTAGAGAAGAGAGCACTATACATACTTGCCTCTATGGACGTAGGATACCAGGTGTTTACCACTGTCACGCATGGCGATGTCTGTCCCAACCGATCAATGCGGCCGATCCTCTGCTCTACTTTCGCCGGATTCCACGGCATATCCACATTAATAATAGCACTTGCTGCTTGCAGGTTCAATCCCTCGCTCGCTGCGTCGGTACAGAGTACGATATTGACATCATTTCCTTCAAGCGCCCGCCGTACCTCCTCCTTTCCGACCTTCTCATAACAACCCCTGGTTTTGTCATAGACTGCTCCTCCCGATCCAGAATAGAGCGCAATCTCTTCCCTGGCATAACCTCTTTCCAGGAAAAACTGGTGTATCGCTCCAATAGTATCCAGATATTTTGAGAATACCAGCACCTTCCTCTGCTCGGAGTGAACCAGATGCGAAACGACCTCATAGATCTTACTCAACTTTGGATCATCAAGAGACACGTTTCCAGGTGCGTAAGGAGAGAGCGCGGTTTTGAGGTGCTCAAGCGCCTGCTGCTCCGTCCGAATCATAGATGTAATGTTCCTCTGCCCAAGCATCTCCCGCACTGCTTCAACGAAATCAACTTCGTCAACATCATCTCCCTCTTCCTCGGCAAACAGCCGTTCGGCGACGCGAAGCAACGCATCCGTATCGTTGTTCAGCAAGCCGTTCAGAAACTCCAACCGATTAACCACGGTCTGATATGCCGCCGAGAAACTACTGACAAATCGCTGGTGATAGATGCAACGAACAAAACCCAGTGTCCCCCGGTTATCCCGCCCCAAATATTGTTCATATGCAGCATATTGATTCTGGAGATAATCGTCAAGTTGCTCTAGAATTGCAGCGTGATCTGCGTTTAGTTCCACTGCCTCCTCTGATATCTTTCGCTCAGGGAAATGAAATCCGACCCTTTCAAGGCGCCTTCGCGTGTTTCTGACCATATACCATTGAAGAGGACTAAAACTCATGATCAGCCTTCGGAGAACGGTTACTTTGTATGGGAGTTCCTGAACATACATATCGGATGGAACAATGAGTATCTTCTCCGATTTGAGGAGGGAAACAACGTGCCCAATATTTCCCCCCGTTCTCATCATACGCACAACCTCGTCAACATGCTGTCCGGGAATAGCTGATGCAATAAGTTTCTCAACGTCTTCCTGCGCGAGCATTTTCACAGCAAATGACTGGATCATCTGGAGAGCAAATGCCCATTCACTATCCTCAATATCCTCATCGTCTTTCTGAAGAATTTCATAAAACCGCTCAAAATTTGCTTCATGAACCCATCTGCCGCCCAACCCCAGAATACGGAGGAGATCCAGTGCTTCCAGAGATCGAAGTTGTACGGGGGTTGCAGTCAGCAGGAGCACATGAGGACAGGATATCCCGATCTCCATGCATAGGTCATTCAACTTCGTTGGTTCAGGAGGTCGTCCCGGGATCCGCTTTTTTCGTGCGGCGTGTGCCTCGTCCACCACAACGAGATCAAAGCCGCGGTCTGCCCCTAGCAACAATTCTTTGACATCGTCCCGTCGAGCATAGTGCCACGACATGATAATGCAGTCTACTCCCGGAAGCGAGAATGGGCTGTCAGCTTTTCCCAGATGGATTACGTCATAATCCGGGTCAACAAATCTCCGGTGAGGTGACGACTCAAACAACCGGAAGCGGAGGCCGAAATGGGTATAGAGTTCTTCCATCCACTGTCGGGTGACGTTTTTTGGAGCGAGGATGAGAACCCGCTCCACCTGTCGCTCATCAATAAGCCGTTTGATTATCGATCCTGCTTCAAGAGTCTTGCCAAGACCAACCTCATCTGCAATCAGGCAGCGGTAAGGGAACCGGGAGAGAACAAAGTCAGCGGCAAACGCCTGATGAGGGTATAATCTAACAGGACCAAGACCAAGGTGAGTGAAACCTTTTAGCGATGCAACTTCGTTTACAAAGCGTGCTACGGGGAGGAGGGCGGGGATCCTCTCCCTGATACGTTCCTTCCATTCAAGCGGATCAAGTGCTGGAGGTTCAGGGGAATAGAAGCGTTCCCGAAGTTTCAACTTTATGGCTTCTGGCAGGGAGAATACAATATAGTCAGAATGGTTGTTGTGCCATATTGCAGAGAAATCTCCTTTGTGCTTCTGGATGTAGGCATCTGCTCCGGGTCTCCATGACATGTGAAGCCAGAGTGATTCTCCATTTACTTCGTATGCGCTACGAGTTTCGTTTGCACTGCCAACGGCAGTAACAGTACATCCGTCCGTGTCCTCAAAAATCAGCATCTTGTCATGAAATATCCCGTTTCCGCGTCCGTGGTATGTTTTTTTAGGTATCGCAACACGGATTTCCAGCCTATTATTTATAAGCATCCAGGCGAGCGCTTCTAAACGACTTTTGGCAAATAGATCAGTAAGGCCTTCGAGATCTTGAGCAATATTTTCACCGATCTGTTCAAGCAGCTCTTTTGCCCGGGTTTCGCTGAGTTCGTACGCATCAGATAACTCCTGGTTTACGTCATGCGCACCAACAACAAGTTTCATATGACCGCCGTTCTGAATCAACCCCGCTAAACCGGCAGCGGTAACAATAAGAGAGTTTGCTGAAAAGTATCCTGATAATCTAGAGTATGAGACCGATTTCTTCAATATGGGTATGATAAAATCACGGGAAATTTTACTTCCATCCCCTGAGTAACCAACGTCGAGAGTTGCCTTAAGCGAGTCGTACGGGCAGGTCATATAATAAAGACCAAGACTGTAGGAAGAAATTAATGCATCGGATTTGAATGGCGTTTTCAATCTGCGAAGTCAGTCCAATAGTAAAAATAGCCATGGCCCTGTTCTGAAGGGGACAGTAGATCTGTATCATTCACATTCGCACCCTCTCTGATTCACAGGGAAACCACAGCGCAGGATAAACACGATAGGGGGCTAGAGAAGGATAATTCCCGACGAACAGAGCCTGCTTAAGGACATGCTGTTGGTTTAAACCCGCCACCGGCAGACCACACTCCCTCCGGTCGTGGCGTCTGCCTGATCTTCTCCTCCGGTCTGGAGTCGTTGACGACCATGACCGGCTCGGAACTCGCCGGTCATCGTCTGGTCGGAAGTGCTCGTCACGCCGTGCTGCGGCACCGCGCTCCTCGCACGGAGGGGTGACACAAGGCCACCCCTCAACCGAGACCCCCACCGCCCGGCGCTCCGCGCCTCCTCCCGCCCCCTCAGCTGAGGGGGCGGGCAGTGCAGGGCGATAGGCCCGCCCAGAGGGATAGGCCAGTATCCCTCCGGCCTGTACCCGGAGAGACGCAACTGATCTGACTGGATCGAACCATCTGAAAACGCATAATAGAGGGGGTGGCCCCGCAGGGCCACCGCCTCCCGCGCGGAGCACGGTGCCGCAGGCACGGTGCGGAGCGCGCACTCCTGCAGGCGGCGGCTGGCGAGGTTCGAGCCAGTCGCGGCCGTCAGGGATCCCGAACAGGAAGAAGAGATCAGGCAGACGCCACGAACGCAGGGAGGCATCAGCCGACCGAAGGGAGTGTGGTCTGCCGGTCGGGGTCCCGCTGACCGACTGCCGCACAAGAGAAATGATCGACTATTCTGGCTCACCGGAACTGCAGGCGCCTCGACGAGATAGTCCCCCGCTCAATCCCCGGCGTTGCTTCGCTCACCCACAGATCTGCACCACTTTCTCCGGCTCGTACCGCAGGACGACCTCGCTCGTCCTCCCGCCGGCCTGCACCCGGATCAGGTCGACCAGCCGCAGGGCATCGAGTTTCCGTAACCGCTTGAAGAAGGCCGTGTAGCTGACCTTCGGCTTCCCCTCCCCAGCGGTGTAGATCGTGCCGGAGACCAGCGGTTCGGTCTGCTCTTGCGACAACTCCGCGATCTTCCGGAGCAGCCGCCGCTCATCTGCAGAGAGCGCCCGGACAGTATAGGCGAGGTGGATGTGCTTCGCCTGCTCGTAGGCTTTCGTAATATCCTCCTCGATGACCTCGGTGCGGGCGGCGCACTCCGCGTTCAGCACCGCCCGCTTCACCAGGTCCAGCCCCACACGCACGTCGCCCGACTCCATCGTCTGCTCGACGATACGGTCGAGCATCGGCACAGAGAATACGCCGGGGTAGAGCCCGACCCGGATCCGCTCCTGGAGGATGCCCCGGATCTCTTCAGCATCATAGGGCGGGAAGTAGATGTCTGAGGGGCGGAACGGCGAGATAACCCATTTGCTCAGGTCACTCGCAAGATCCATGTCCATGTCGCTGACTGTCGCAAAGACCGCGGCCCGGGCACCGGGATAATCCTGGTGCAGCCGGAGCAGGGAGTTAACGACATCACCCAGCGTATTGTTGTAGTGGAGCAGGTTCGCGTCGTCCAGGCAGATGATCAGGCTCTTCTCCTGCCGCTGCAGGGCGCCGCCGATGGCATCCATCACCGACTTGATCGAGATCCCGGTCCGCGCCGGCGCGTGGCCGAAGACCGCTGCGTAGACTCGGGAGAAGACCATGTACTTCGTCCGGTCGTTCTGGCAGTTGACGTAGACCGGCAGGATCTTCTTTGTGGTCTGCTCGAGTTCGGCAAAGATCCGGAGCACGCTGGTCGTCTTCCCGGTTCCGGGCAGACCCCTGCAGACGGCGTTCAGCGCCCGCCCGCCTTCGAGTGCGGGACGGACCTGGTAGGCAAGGTCGTTGAGCTGGCTTTCGCGGTAGTTGAAGAGCTCCGGGACGTAGTCGATCTCGAAGACATCGATACTCCGGAAGAGCGTCTGGTCGGACATGAGGAGTCGCTTTCTCATACAGGGATCGTCGGGAGGCGGTTACTTAAGCGGCGACCGTGCGCATAGTGAAAGTGAAAACAGTGTGGTGCAGGGAGATTTCTACGCTCATACTGCGTTGTTGTGTTCGATAACGGCACTGTGCACGAGAACTCTCTGTGGCTGATCACCCACCCAGCATCTTCACCAGCACGGCCACGACCCCGCCGACGACCCCGCCGGCCCCGGCGCTCACTGTCGAAAGCCGCCGCTCCTCCCCGGCCTTCTCCGCCTGCCAGCCTTCCAGCGCCCGGACCCGGGCCTCAAATTCTTCATC
>LSQX01133562.1_pt1 | contig 16625 bp, 18 predicted proteins | sample 654561 | NCBI WGS metagenome assembly LSQX01 (sample SAMN04489861, study PRJNA283612) | anaerobic digester metagenome | isolation source: 4 biogas reactors fed with cattle manure at either 37C or 55C with and... | place: Denmark: Kongens Lyngby | collected 2014 | reverse complement strand
ATCAACTCCGCCGATTTCTTTGGGGACGGGTCCGAAGGTGAAGTCTTTATGCCGGAAATGGAAAATCAGATCATTTACAGTCGCCGCAACAACGAAGGTCTGTTTAGTCTCTTCACGCGTTACAAGTCATTTGACCAATGGGATGAAGAGATCCCTCTTGACGGACTTGAATCCGATGGAGATATCCGATATCCCTTCATCATGAATGACGGAGTGACCATCTATTACGCTTCGAACAGCTCGGAATCGATTGGAGGGCTGGATCTTTTTGTCTCAAGGTTCAATTCCCAAACCGGCAGATTCCTGAAACCCGAACAGTTGGGTATGCCTTTCAATTCCGAAGCCAATGATTACCTGTACATCATTGACGAGACCAATAATCTGGGATGGTTTGTCACAGACAGGCGCCAACCTGAGGGATATGTCTGTATCTATATTTTTATTCCCAATGACAGCTATCAGGTGTACAACTATGAGAACGGCGATACTTTGGCCATACACAGGGCAGCCCGTCTTTTATCGGTAGCCGAGACCCAGACCAACCTGAACGATGTGCGTGAAGCCCGTCAAAGACTTACAATTCTCGCATACGATATATCGGAAAGCAAGGAAAAGGGCTCGTTTAGGTTTATTATTGATGACGTTACCGAATATCATGAACTTTCAGATTTCAAAAACAGCAATGCCATGCAGATGTTTTCCCGCTGGGAGGAGCTAAAATCTGTCTATAAATCCTATGCGGAAAAGCTGCAGAGCCAACGGGACGCATACAGTCAGGCCGGTCGCAGAGAGAAAGAAGAGATGACCGAAGCACTGCTTCAACTTGAAGAAGAGGTGCTCAAAATGGAGCAGCAGGTGATTACGATGGAAAACGAGATCCGTACCCTGGAAATAAACTATCTAAAAAGATAATAGACTTAATATGAGTAAATTTTTTGCCCCGTCTGAACTTATTATAAATGCCGATGGCTCCTGTTTTCATCTGCACCTTAAACCGGAGCAACTGGCAGACAAAGTAATCCTGGTGGGTGACCCCGGCCGAGTGGACACCATAGCCCGTATGTTTGACAGCATTGAGTGCACGGTGGGTAACCGCGAGTTCCGCACCGTCACCGGAATATATAAAGGCAAACGAATAACCGTCCAGTCAACCGGAATAGGCTGTGACAACATAGACATAGTGGTGAACGAGTTGGATACGCTGGCCAACATAGACTACTCCACCCGCACCGAAAAACCCGTACACCGCACTCTGGACATTGTGCGCATAGGCACCTGCGGCGGACTGCAGCCCTACACTCCCATAGGCACATATCTCTGCTCGGTCAAGAGTATAGGGTTCGACGGACTGCTCAATTTCTACGCCGATCGCGACAAGGTGTGTGACCTGGAACTTGAGCGTGCCTTCATGGCTCACATGGAGTGGTCGCCCCAAAAAGGCGCGCCTTACGTTGCCAATGCCAACAGAGAGCTGCTGGATAGGATAATGGCCGGTGATAAAAGAATGGTGCCAGGTATCACCATCGCCTGTAACGGCTTTTACGGGCCGCAGGGACGTGTGCTGCGCGGCAAACTCTCAGACCCTGAGCAGAACTCCAAGGTTGAGAGCTTTGAGTACAAGGGCTGCCGCATAACCAACTACGAGATGGAGAGTTCGGCAGTAGCCGGCCTTGCCGCCATCTTGGGCCATCGCGCCATGACAGTATGTATAGTCATTGCCAACCGTTATGCCAAAGAGATGAATACCGACTACAAACCGTTGCTTGAAAATCTCATAACCCACGTTTTAGACCATATCTGATAAGTGACTGAACTCAACGATACAATCTGCGCCATAGCCACCCGACAGGGAGGAGCGTTAGGCATAGTGCGCGTATCGGGACCACAGGCCATAAGCCTTACCGACAGCATTTTCCGATCATCATCGGGCAAGCTGCTGGCCGATGCCCCCGCCTACACCCTCAACTACGGAGATATACTAGCACCCGATGGCTCCGTAATCGACAACGTGCTGGTAAGCGTGTTCCGCGCGCCCCACTCTTTCACGGGTCAGGAGAGCACCGAAATATCCTGTCACGGCTCACCGTACATTCTGGGAGAGATTTGCCGTCTTCTGATTGATGCCGGGTGCCGCCAGGCCCTGCCCGGCGAATTTACCCAACGCGCCTTTCTGAACGGCAAGCTCGATCTGAGCCGGGCCGAAGCTGTGGCCGACCTCATTGCATCAACAGACCGTGCCTCGCATCGGATAGCAATGAGCCAGATCAAGGGAAACTTCTCCTCGCAGCTGTCACTCCTAAGGGAGCAACTGCTGCAACTCACCTCTCTGCTTGAACTGGAACTCGACTTTGCCGACCACGAAGACCTTGAGTTCGCCGACCGTAAAGAGCTGCTGGATCTGGCAGGTCGCACCGATGATCACATCCAAGCTCTGGCCGCATCGTTCAAGACAGGAAAGGCCCTGAAGCAGGGCATCCCCGTCGCCATAGTAGGCAAAACCAACGTGGGCAAATCCACCCTGCTCAACACTCTGCTCAAAGATGACCGCGCCATAGTTTCCGATGTTCACGGCACCACCCGCGACACCATCGAAGAGACCATCGATATAAATGGCGTTACATTCCGGTTTATTGATACTGCCGGTTTACGCCAAACGCATGATGCCGTAGAGCAGATAGGCATATCGCGCACCCTTGCCGCCATTGACAAGGCCGCCATCGTGATATGGGTGGTCGATGCTCAGCCTACCCCACAAGAAATCTCCGAGATAGAGTCGCACCTTGAGGAAAAAAAACTTATACTGGCCTTCAATAAATGTGACCTAAATTATTTAGTTGACCCGCAGCAAATCGGAACCGCAGGCATCAATATGCCGCCAAGCGATTACGGGACAATCGAGATATCGGCCAAATTCAACCGCAACATTGCCAAACTTGAGGAACTTATTTACACTCTGGCCGACATTCCTGAGATAAACGAAAACACCGTAATAGTGACCCGGACCCGCCATTACGAGGCGCTGCAACACGCACACGAAGGCCTGACCAAAGTGATAGAAGGCCTCAACTCCGACCTGCCCGGCGACCTCATAGCCGAACACCTCAAACAGGTCCTGCAGGATCTGGCTCACATAACCGGAGGCGCAATCACCCCGCACGAAACCCTCGTGAACATATTCAAACACTTCTGCATCGGGAAATAGAAGTTGGAAAGTTATCGTGAATTTGGATTAAGTGCTATAAAGTTATCTTTATAAATTCCCGACGGACCATCAGGAATCCTACTTATAATCCGGGTATGGACCTGCAGCTATCAGAGCTGGAACAGCTCGTTCACGCTCTTGCCAAAATAGGCTGAGAGTTTAAGAGCCAGTTCAGTTGATGGAATGAACTTATTGTTCTCTATGGCAAATATGGTCTGTCGCGAAACACCTATGGCATTGGCCAGCTCCTGCTGGGATATACGGAGGATTGCCCTCTCTACACGTATGTTATTCTTCATTGCTGCTCTCCTTTTCGTGGTTTGACAACACTTTCTTTAGTACAAGCGAATATACTACCGCCACCAGCGGAATCCAGCTCAATATCATCAAAATGAATATTACAAATGTTTCTTATAGTCTCTCATAATTGTAAAGTTTGATGCGACAAACGTAAAGCATACTTTACAATAATCAAAGAAGACTTTACTTATTTAACAATATTTAACCAGAGAGATATTATACTGACCATGCGTGCTAAAATCTTATCAACCTCCACCAATTCACTCGAAAGATTCTAGACCGCCGTCTTATTATAGGTTGTGGCTTCCCTATATTTGTCCTTTGCACAAAATCAATATGGCTGGTAACTATTTCCGGATTATTACCATTATTTACAGCTTTACTAAGCGAACGAGCGACTTCACTCTTATCGGTATATTCGGCAAAATTATACTTTCTTACCTTTTTCAATACATATCCAATGTCACTAGAATATCCGACAAATGTATTGTCAGTCCAATAACTTACATTTTTGAGAGTACAATCTCCCGCGAAAAGGACAACATTGAAAATAGGCAATTTCGCAAATTGTTTAGACTGCTCCCGTAGTGCCCTTATATGTCCGGCATTTTGCATAATCGGATTATAGAACCGATACTTTTCATTGCCATAATTCAGAACCTGAGTCCAATACCTCTGCTTTTCATTGCCGAATAGCCATCCGCTATATTCCTTTACTTCTATGGCAAGTAACCCCTGTGGAGTAGCAACCACAATATCTATTTGAGCGAATTTCCCATTTTTCTTTTGCAGGTACAGATCATGAAATATAGCTTTGGGATGAACACCCTTTTTCAGCATTATCTTTATCAATTCGCGTTCTGCTCTAGTTCCTCGACCAGGCGGAGATACAGAGTGTAGTAATTTCTTTTTTTTCTAAAAATTAAATATGAAATTACTATATAACCGAGTATAAGGGTGAAAACTATATATTCCATTGCACTAAATCAAAACTCAAAAAGACTTTATAGTGTAATACAAATATATAGAAATCTACATTCATCGGCAACCTGTAAACAGTTTATTCCTCGTGGTATCGACTCACGGCCGTATCAACTGGATGCGGGATTTAACTCACAAATATAGTTCCACCAAATTTATTTGGGCAAAATGCCGGTATCCACCAAATCTTTTTGAGCTATTTGCCGGTGAGCACCAAATCTTTCATCTCCTTCCGTAAGGATAGCAAACAGTCATAATCTGAGTGGTCATACCGGGGATCTTCATACTTCCATAAAATCTCATGCTCAATGAGCTTAATGTCATAATCATCTATTTCAACCATATTTCCCGACTTTTTGTACAAAGAAAACAGAGACCTCTGCCAATTTGTAGCAGAGGTCAAAAAAATAGCAGCTCTCTTGCTATCCAAGCGCATGCCTCTGCATCGGCTAAGGCGTGATGATGATTCTCCAGACAGTAACCGCATGCAGCGGCCACGGTCTGTAACTGATAATTCTCCAGGTCAGGAAGCAGACGCCGTGCAACACAAAGCGTGTCGTAAAACTCATAGTCGGGATAGTCCATCTGATAGACACGAAACACCGCTCTCAGACAGCCTTCGTCAAAGTGCTTATTATGGGCAACAAGCGGCAGACCTTCTATCAGAGGCTCTATCTGCGCCCACACTTTGGAGAAGACCGGTGCGTCATCGGTATCATCCTCACAAAGACCATGCACCTGCGAACACCAATAGTTATAATAGTTCGGCTCGGGCTGAATGAGCGAGTAGAACGAATCTACAATCTCACCATCACGCACAATGACAACGCCAACGGAACAAACCGATGAACGCTCATTGTTAGCCGTCTCAAAATCTATCGCTGCAAAATCTCTCATAATTCAATTATATCATCTATATTTCTTCTGCCAAAGTACAACATGGATATGCCAAAATGTGGTATAGCTGTAAAAATGAAATTTCAGCCTCTATTTCCGCAAATACTCACCATCGCGTGCCAGGATCTTCTCGATTTTGCCGACATACATTGTATGGAAATCCTTTTCAGGATAGTTCCGGGCGATTGTCTCCTGACTCATGAATCCGCTCTCCTGCAGCTCCGATGCATACATCTTCCTGCAGATAATCACCATCTTGGCTTCGGCAAAGTATATACTGTTATCGGCAAACACTCTGGTCAGGCCGGCCTTTGTAATTTTGTCCTCATCGCGGCCTGACACACTGCCCAGATATGCCATCTGACTCTTGAACGACTCATCCATCACGCAGAGAGTGAAATACTCCTCCCTATCTACAAACGTCTTGGTGTAACGCGATGGACGGATATAAACCACCACTGTAGGATCATTGTTTCCCCAAAGACTTCCCATATGACCCCAGGATATGGTCATCGTGTTACAGCCATCCTGCTCGTTACCGGCAGACAACAACATCCATTCCCTACCCAACAGGTTGAACGGATTGAACTTCATCTCTCTGTAGTTGATCTCTTTCATTATATTCTCTGTTTTTGATTTTTCTATCATAGGTCTTAGCTCATTCTCAAATATCGTGCGCTCTATAATCCTGTAATGCGGATGATAAGCATCCTTATATTCCTGCGAATGGCTGATGGCATATTTTCCTTCTGAAAGTATGCTGTCGATAAGCTGCCTGTCCTCCTCGTAATTGGGTAAGCCGATCTCCATTTTGTCGATTGTACGAACAATTTTCTTCCAGTTCCTCTTCCATGATTTGACCGATGGAAGCTTGACGGCGTTCGCACTGCGCATGAAAGCATCAAACAGGACCTCTTTTGAAATCAGATTCTCCTTTATGGCCCGAATGCTCACACGCACATATCGGCCCTTAATGCCGCACGGTTCATAATACCAGGGCTGCATATCAGCCACATTGCTTGTCCCGATCTCCTCGTCGAGATACTCCTCTACCGCCTTTCTGTCAGTCACCATATGCTCTGCCCCCATATAATCCTGAAAGCATGATTTGTAGATATCTATCAGGCGCATCTCGGGATAAGCCCTCAACTGATCGTTTATAAACGACTGAATATCCCGGGCCGATACCACCGGCGCAGATACAAGGGACAGAAGTATGAGAAAAATTCTATTCATATCGCTTTTGTTCTACGTTTCAACTTAAAACCTTAAAAGCCGGCAACCGACTATATGGCCAGCATTAAAAACCCGACAACGATTGCAACGAAGAAATTAATCACCTTAGCCTTGAGGAAAACACTGCGGCTATGGGCCAAAAGCGGAAGGGCGGTATGCCCGTCCTGGCTTATGCAACTGGCCAAAAGCACCGGCAGAGGGATCACTCCGGCAGCAAAAAGCGACACAAACACCAGATGCGGGCCCGATTCGGGGATTATACCTATCAGGGCGGCAACAAGGATCATAAGTGCCGTGTTGTCGCTTATCCAGGTGCTCACATCAATATAGCCTGCAAGGAGCCTTATCACAATCATTGCACCCAGAGTCCAGAGGAAGATATTTAACAGATGATGCCGGACTATATGCTCCCAGAGATGCTCCTCCACGAAATGGTCGCCGGCAAAGAGCAGCATGCCCAGCACCAGCAGACTCAACACGGCAAACACCCAGTACATCCACTCCTCCGACAGAATATTGAATCTGCCGGATACGCTGTCGGCATCGGCCTCATCGGCCCCAAAAAAGCCCAGAACAAGCGCAGCCACAAATAACAGCACACCGATAAACATCAGTATGCGTTTCCAACTGAAGTGACGGCCTGCGCGTTGCCCACTGACAATATCGCACTCCTCCTCATGTACCTTCATGGAGTGGCAGCTCTCATAGCGGTGATGGAACAGGTCCACCAGCAGGCCCACACCCACAGCCACCAAAAAAAGGATAAGAAATATCCATAGCGAACGGCCGGGAAACATGGCCAGCATCACAAACGCCTCGTCGCCCGATGAGGCTATCATCATAGCCACCAGCGCACCGAAACTTATAAGTCCGTGGGTATATAGCGATACCGATGCAAACCCTCCCATACATCCGGGAATAATACCCAGAAATGCAGACACCAAAACCTGTGTCACACGGCGTTCACGCAGACGGCTGAACAGACGTCCATCGGATTTTATGTTGAACACCTCGATGAGCATCATCATAATGATCACCAGACCTGTCACAAGAATGGCAGTGCGCAGGGAATCTGTTAGAACCGAGATCAGCATAGACCTATATCAATAATTACGTTGTTTGAGCAAGACATAGAGTATAATGGGAGCTCCGATGGCCGGAGTTATGGCATTTAGCGGGATCAGCCCTCTGTTACCCGGCGCAGAACTGAGCAGATTGCAAAAGAGAGCAACTGCCGCTCCGCATATTATTGTTACCGGCATAAGAATCCTATGATTACTGGATCTGAGCATCATCCGACCCAGATGCGGCACGGCAAGGCCGATGAATGAAATAGGACCACAGAAAGCGGTTATGACGGCCACCAGCAGACTGGTTGAAAAGAGCAGCCAATTTCGGGTACGCATAATGTTCATGCCCAGATTTTCGGCATACATATCGCCCAAAATCAGCGCATTCAAAGGTTTGATAAGCGCTGTTGCTATGAAGAGTCCGACCAGCACAACCGCACAGAACAGGGGAAGCTGACTCACGGATACACCCCCGAAATTGCCCATCCCCCACATAGTATATGAGTGTACGCCCTCGGCGGTGGAGAAGAAGTTTAAGAGTGAAATTATAGCCGATGCCAGATAGCTCACCATAACACCCATAATAAGCAGCATTACCGGATTTTTGAGCAATGTAGAGAGGAACAGCACCAAAGCTGTAACTGCCAAAGCGCCTGCAAATGCACCAAGGATTATAGAGACCGATGCACCGAGCGTCAGATTGCCCATAGTAAGATTACCGCCGAACAGCAGCATAACAAGCGCCACACCCAGCCCTGCGCCACCGTTTATACCGAGGATATCGGGGCCGGCCAGCGGATTGCGGAAAGCCGTCTGCAACATAAGACCCGATGCCGCAAGCGAGGCGCCTGCCAACAGAGCAGTAATAGCCGATGGCAGTCTGGACTCACGGATAATGAAGTCCCAACTCTCAAGGCTTGCACCCCTGCCCGTCAGCGAATTTATCACATCGGCCATTGGGATATGTACAGTACCGAAACAGAGATTAAAGAAAAAAAGCAGCAGCACAGCCGCCGAAAGGACTATGCTCAGATATACCTTTTTTGTCTTATCCAAACCCATAACTGAAATCTGTCGCACTGCAAAGTTAATGAAAGAACATATAAGTATCGAATCGGCGTTGACCAAAATAATTCATGCCGATTCAACCGACAAATGTAATTTCCCATTAAACTCGTGGTAAAATATGCCTATATTTGTATAGGATCGGAAAAGATGATGTCATCTGAAACAAGAACATACGCAGCAATTGACCTGAAGTCATTCTATGCTTCGGTCGAGTGTGTTGAGCGGGGACTTAATCCGCTCACCACCAATCTTGTGGTGGCCGATAATTCACGTACCGAAAAGACCATCTGTCTGGCGGTCTCGCCATCGCTAAAAACATATGGCATAGGCGGCAGAGCACGGTTGTTCGAGGTGATACAGCGGGTGCGGCAGATCAACGATTCACGCCGTATGAAGGCGCCCGGCCTGAAGCTGGGTAAACCGTCATGGGATAATTTGAAGGTACAGTCCGATCCGTCCGTAGCGCTGGGATACATCACGGCCCATCCGCAGATGGCGCACTACATGGAGGTGAGCAGCAGAATATACTCCATTTATCTGAAATATGTGGCGCCTGAGGATATTCACGTCTATTCCATCGACGAGGTCTTCATTGACCTGACCCACTACCTTAAAACCTATGCATGCAGCGCCCATGATTTGACCATGCGTATGATCCGTGATGTACTGGCTCAGACCGGCATCACCGCCACAGCAGGTATAGGCACCAATCTCTTTCTGGCTAAGGTAGCCATGGATATTATGGCTAAAAAATCCAAACCCGATAAGGACGGGGTCAGAATTGCCCGGCTCGATGAGATGAGCTACCGCCGGCAGTTATGGAGCCATCGGCCCCTGACCGATTTCTGGCGCATCGGACGCGGTACGGCAAGAAAATTAGAGAGTTACGGTATGCGAACTATGGGCGATGTGGCTCTCTACTCCACCGACAAGCGGTGGGAAGAGCAGCTATACAGCATATTCGGGGTCAATGCCGAACTCATCATCGACCACGCATGGGGATGGGAACCATGTACCATTGCCGACATCAAATCGTATAAGCCCGAGACCAACAGCTTAAGCTCAGGGCAGGTTCTCAAAAGCCCCTATAAGTTCGACAAGGGCCGGCTTATAGCCAAGGAGATGGCCGATGCCCTGGTCATGAGTCTGGTTGACAAGCGGCTTGTAACCGACTCCATGACACTTGACGTAAACTATGACCGGGAGAGCCTTGAACAGCCGGGATACAGGTATAACGGCCCTGTGGTGACCGATTTTTACGGTCGCAAAGTGCCCAAACCCGTACACGGCAAGGTCAATCTAAACGGTCATACCTCATCATCGGAAGCCATAATAAAAGCGGTATCCGACCTTTACGACCACATAGTCAATCCCAATCTGCTGGTACGCCGTTTGAATGTAACGGCACAGAATGTGGTCAATGAAAACTATGCAACCCCCATGCAGCTTGATCTGTTCAGCTCCAACGCCGAAGAGCATGGTCGGGAACGCCGGCGGCAGGAAGCTATCCTTGCCATCCGCAAGAAGTTCGGCAAGAACTCTATCCTTAGAGGTATGAATTTTGAAGAAGGCTCAACCGCCAAAGAACGCAATGCGCAGGTGGGAGGCCATAAAGCATAACCGGCTATGGACAAACGATACGAAAAAATCCTGAACCAGCCGTATCAAAAATCGGCCGTCCGACAGCAGATGTCGCTATATAACCGTGCAGCGCAGTTCTCGCCTTTTGCCTCACTTACAGGTTACGAGGCTATAATAGACGAGACAGCGCGACTCACGGACAGCCGTATCGAATTGGACGAGAACCAGAAAGCCCTGCTAGACGCCTCTCTGCAGGAGCTTGCCTCAATGAAAAACCAAGAGATTACCGTCACCTTCTTCAAGCCTGACAGCAATAAGCAGGGTGGTAAATACACTGAAATTACGGGACAGTTCAACTCCGTCTGCCACTACAAACGTATGCTGTCGCTGGACGACAGCACATCTGTTCCGTTAGACGACATAACGGCAATCGTCATATCGGATAAGTCCGATGATAAGGGCATCGGACACATCCGCCGTCCCGATAAAGCCGTCGAATAATTACCAATAAGTATGTCAGATAAGGCCGGTAAGGATATTAACAAATCCGGTAAAGATATCCGAAAAGCCCGACCCTTTAAAGAGATCCTTCGAAAACGAAAAATATGAGAAGAACGCAATCGGTCCGATAATACTGCCGACCAAATCGATTATACTCAAAATGAAGGCTGCCGTAAGAAACCCTTTTAACTTATATTTCTCCGGATTTAAGGCAACTATATTACGTCCTTTAATACTTTTTACAAGAGCAATTATCGAAAAGGCCAGTCCTAGAACAGGTATTACACAACACTCATTAGCCACAATCGCCCAGATAAAACTGCCTATGGCATGCGGGGCTATTACCCGCTCATCAGGCTCCGCTTTATCACTGCCGGCCGTCACGTTTTGACTCTCGGAACTGCTTTGCTCCGATTCCGATTTACTGTCGGCCTCTTCAACAGCCTGTTCTTCAATATTAGACTCCACTGTCGGCTGAGCTTCGGGCTCCGATGCAAGAACTTCAGGTTCCGGTACAAGAGCTTCAACCTCCGGTGCAAAAACTTCAGGTTCCGGAGATTCAGGAGCCTTATCGTCCGCCGGCTTTTCTTCCGACACATTTTCACTATTGACAAGGACATTTACCTGCGAACCGCAATACATACAGTAGACGGATTTTTCGGAAATTTTCTTTCCACAATTATAACAATACATCTCTTCGGTGTTTTTTATGTTTCGCACAAATATATATAATTTTCCTAAGCTCCTTACAAATATATAATCGGCTTTTTGCAACCCGATTGCATATATTCAGGTTAAACGAGTAACTTTGCACTATACGAATTGAGTCACGCCAAGGGCGTTTATCCCGAATGCTCCAAAAAAACAGGTGTCAGCTGCAATGAAAGAGAGTCCGAATGAGATTGTACCGGAAGGAGCCGCAAAGGTTCTGCTCCACACCTGCTGTGCCCCTTGCAGCGGAGCCATCATAGAGTGGATGATGCAGGCCGGGATCACCCCCGTAATCTACTACTGCAACCCCAACATATATCCGCTTGAAGAATATCTGGTCCGCAAGGGAGAGTGCAGCCGATATGCCCGCAGTCTTGGCTTGCAGATTGTCGATGCCGATTATGACCATGCCGCCTGGCTGCACTGCATAAAAGGACTTGAGAGTGAGCCGGAGCGAGGCACCCGCTGCCTGGAGTGCTTTCGTATGCGCCTGTTAAGCGCTGCACGCTATGCATCGGAAAACGGCTTCAAGGTCTTCACCTCAACCCTCGGCTCAAGCCGCTGGAAACGTCATGATCAGATTGTGGAGGCAGGGCTGTGGGCTGCCTCGCAGTTCTCCGGATTGACATTCTGGCAACGCAACTGGAGACAGGGAGGTCTGCAGGAGCGCCGCTCGGCAATAATCCGTGAGCAGGACTTCTACAACCAGCGCTACTGCGGCTGTGAGTTCAGCATGGAGAATATGCGGGATGACAAGAAGCATGCCCGCCAACGTATAAAGAGAGTCGTAGGAGTGATGACCCCGGAACAGAAAACCGCCCAGTCACGCGCTGTATGGGAACGTCTGGAACAGACCGGCATATTCCGCAGCAGCACCGACATACTCATCTACTGGTCAATGGATGACGAGGTACGGACACCCCCTTTCATAGAGAAGTGGCACGCCGTTAAACGGTTTTATCTGCCATCGGTACAGGGCGATACACTTGTGGTAAAACGCTACACAGGCAGCCGCATGCTCACACAGGGAGAGCAGTTCGGAATACCGGAACCGGAAGGTGAGGCCGTTTCCGACCTCAGCCCAATAACACTTGTGGTAGTGCCGGGACGTGCATTTAACAAACAGGGACACCGGCTTGGACGCGGCCGCGGATTCTACGACCGCCTGCTGCCCCTGCTGCCCCATGCCGTAAAGGCCGGAGCCTGTTTTGACTGCCAAAAACTCCCCTCTGTGCCGACCGATGAAAATGATATAAAAATGGATTTCATAATATGATAATATGGTATTCAGGCTGTGGCAACAGCCGTTTTGTGGCCGACAGTCTTGCCGAAAAACTCGGTGAAAAGAAAATGCTCTTCATACCCGATGCAGCAAGGCAAGGCACTGCGCCGGAATTCGGGCAGGATGAAATATTGGGAATCGTATTTCCCGTTTACTCCTGGTCGGTGCCCCGACTCGTATCCAAATTTCTGCGCACATTCAAATTCAAGGGCAAACCCTCGTATATCTATGCTGCCTGCACCTGCGGCGACCAGACAGGCTACACTCTGAAACACCTTAAAAAGGATCTCAGCAAGAACGGCCTGGAGCTTGATGCCTTCTTCTCGTTCCGTATGCCCGAGACATATATAAATCTGCCGGGGTTCGAGCTCGACACTCCTAAAAACGCAACTCTCAAAATTGAACAGACCCGTATCCAGATCGATGAAACTGTCAGACTGATAAAAAGTCGCACAAGGGGCAATTTCGACAAGTTAGAGGGCAGCTCTGCCTTTCTTAAATCGGAAATCCTCAAACCTCTTTTCTATGGCCTGCTCATAACCGACCGCAAATTTAAGGTGTCCGATGATTGTAATGGCTGCGGACTGTGCAGCCGCAGTTGTCCGCTCCTGAACATCACCATGGAGAACGGCCGCCCCCGCTGGAACGGCAATTGTACAAACTGCATGAGCTGTTACCACCGCTGCCCCACGAATGCCGTCAATTTCGGCAAGGCCACCTTAGGCAAAGGACAGTACTTTTTCGGCAAACCCCTATCGCCTGCTCACAATATAGAAGAGACCAAAAAACAGAGAACGGAACGGAACGGAACCGAACGGAAAAGAACTGAACAGGAAAGAACGAAACGAAACCAAGCTGAAAGGAACGAAACCGCAAGAAAAGGAACCCAAAGAAAAGGAACCTAAAGAAAAGGAACAAAACCCAAAGGAACGGAATAAAACCCAAAGGAACGAAACAGAACGGAAAGGAGTGAGAACTATAAACACTCGTTCGCGATATTCCATCGGACATTAGCAAATAACCTATTCAAAAAATTCCATCGGACATTAGCAAAAAGTCCTGCCCACGATATTGTGAGCAGGACTCTTTTAAAATGCTTTAAATAAAGCGCAATGATTGGGATCAAAGCACTTCGAAGTCGAGTGACTGCAGATCCTTATCGGCCGATGACGAACCGTATAACAGCTTGTACTTGCCGCTGAAGGTTGAAACCTCGTCAATCTTCTCGTCATAATACTGGAATGACTCGCCGTTCAACGTAATTACGGCCTTGCCGGTCTCACCTGCCTTAAGAGTTACGCGCTGAAAACCCTGCAAGCCCTTGATGGGAGCAGCCGGATTGTCAAGGCTCTTTACGTAAACCTGAACAATCTCCGTACCGTCACGGTCACCGGTATTTGTAACCGGTATGGTAATGGTAACACTGCCGTTCTTCTTCATGCTGGCCTTTGACAGAGTAGCCTGACCATATTTGTAAGTGGTATAGCTAAGTCCGTAACCGAAAGGATAGAGAGGCTCGTCACGGAAGTAACGGTATGTGCGGTTCTCCATTGAGTAATCGGTAAACTCAGGCAGCTGATCGGTTGACTTATAGAAAGTAACAGGCAGCTTGGCCGATGGGTTGCAATCACCGTTAAGAATCTCGGCAAGTGCCTGAGCGCCGCCCTGACCCGGATACCAAGCCTGAATAAGGGCATCAAGATAACTCTCAAGTTCACCGAATCCCATGCAGGAACCTGCGCAGTCAACAAAGATTACAGGCTTGCCGACTGTACGCATGGCGCGTATGAGGCGCTGCTGTACGGCAGGGATCTCGATATCGGGCTTGTCACCGCCCTCACCCTCCATTGAAGGATGGATACCACCTATTATAATAATGGCATCTACGTTCTGAGCTGCTAAACTGTTTGCAAGATCGGTAAATTCGGCAATCTTCTGCACGCAGAACTGGGTATTCAAACGGGCAAACTGACCGGTAGTGTGAGAAAACTCTACCTTAACATCGTAGGTCTGACCCTTCACAACCCTGAATGACTTCATCTGCTGCACAGCACCGCCGCGACCGAAACCGAAGCCACGGCCGGCCTGCTGACTGGCACCCTGCTGCTGCTCAACCAAACGACCGTTAACAGTCAACTTGAAACCGCTGCTGCTGTTAATGTTATAATTCATTTCGCCGGTGAAAGGAGCCACAATCTTTCCGGTCAGACGGACCGAGAAGTTGTCGCTGTTTACGCCATCGGCAAAAAGATAAGCACCGAAAGTTGAGAAATTGACCTCTTTATAGTAACCCGATGTTACCGGTGTGCCGCTAAAGTTCACATTATTCCAGAACTCGGCCTTCAAACCCTGACCGTTATTAAAGTCCTGTGTGTAATAGGTGGTATAGTACTCGTTACGGATTTCACAAGCCCTGTCATAAATGATTTCGGTATTGGGGAAAAACTTTCTGATACCTGACAACAGGGAACGGGTATGCTCCGGTATCGGACTGCCGCCGTACTCGCCGTTTGTCATACCGGCATCGTCGGCATTTGGACCCAGTACGGCAAGCTTCTTTATCTCTTTGGAGAGAGGAAGCACACCGTTATTCTTCAACAGCACCATCGACTGACGGGCAGCCTCTACTGCCAGCTCATCGTTCTCCTTGCTGCTGATGACATCTTCACCCATATCTGCCCAGGGCAGCATCTCGGCAGGATCGAACATACCAAGCTCGAAACGTCCTCTTAACACGCGACGCAGAGCAACATCAACATCAGCCTCGTTTACCAGGCCATCCTCAAGAGCGCCTACGAGTGACACGAATGTTCTTCCGCACTCCAGGTCTGTTCCTGAAAGCAGAGCGTCAACCGATGCAGAAACCATGTCAGGATGTGTACCATGCTGGTTCCTGTTAAAAAAGTTGTTGATGGCATCACAGTCGGTCAGGACTATTGCCTCATAACCCCATTTTTCACGTAAAATATTGATTAGCAGACGCTCGCTGCTGCAACAAGGTACGCCCTCATAACGGTTATAAGCACACATTATCTCCTGAACATCGGCCTTCTGAACCACAGCCTTAAAGGCGGGCAGATAGGTCTCCCACAGATCACGCATGGAGACGGAAGCATCGTAACGGTGACGCTGCGACTCGGGACCGCTATGCACTGCATAGTGCTTAGCGCAAGCATGGGTCTTGTAGTACTTCTTATCATTACCCTGCATACCTTTCACGTTGGCTACGCCAAGGACACTCATGTGGTACGGATCTTCACCGTAAGCCTCCTGTCCGCGGCCCCAGCGGGGATCACGGAAGATGTTTATGTTCGGACACCAGAATGTCAGTTCCGGATTACCGGGAACATGATAGGCGCCCATCTCTACATTAAAGACTCTCTCCGAACGATTCCAGTTGGCGCGGGCCTCATCGGATACAGCCGAAAAGACATCATAAACCAACTGCTCATTAAAAGAGGCACCCATACCTATAGGCTGCGGGAAAACAGTGTAACCGCTCTGACGCACGCCGTGACAAGCCTCTGACCACCAGTTGTAAGAGGGGATACCAAGACGGTCCACCGACATGGACTTGTTCATGATAAGACCCACCTTCTCCTCAGGGGTAAGCAGTGACATAAGGTTGTCAATACGTTTTTCAACCTTAAGTTTAGGATTTAGGAAAGGATATTCATACTTTCCACTGCCGCACGAAGCCAATACAAAAGCTAAGGCAGCAAACAAAACAATTCCTGAAATTCTTTTCATAAAAATAAGTATTAAGTAAGTTTTTTAATTTGTATCTCCCATTTTT
>LSQX01138956.1_pt1 | contig 16626 bp, 12 predicted proteins | sample 654561 | NCBI WGS metagenome assembly LSQX01 (sample SAMN04489861, study PRJNA283612) | anaerobic digester metagenome | isolation source: 4 biogas reactors fed with cattle manure at either 37C or 55C with and... | place: Denmark: Kongens Lyngby | collected 2014 | reverse complement strand
AAAAATTGGGTGGCAGTTATTCTGCCATCTCAGGAAGGCCAACGGAAAACGTGGTCGATAATCGGGCACGTTTTTGAAATACGTGGTTGAAAACCATACACCCCGAGAAGCCCGAAAGAAAACGTGCCGTGTTTTCCACAACTGATCGGGGCTTGGGTAGCTGGATTCCTGTCGCCTGAGGCCGGCCAGGAAGAGCGTGTCCTATTTTTAGCCACTGATCAGGGCTTAGGTGGTCAAATTCATTTAAGCCACATGGGGTAGGCCTAGGATGAACGCGTCCTATTGTAGTCCACTGATCAACGCTTAGGCGGGCGACTTTGTAGCACGATTTGCAAAAAAGACGCCCAGGCTGCGTGAGGCCTGTTGAAGGTTTCCTTCTCAGGACAGCCCTCGAAGCCCGGGCAACACATCATGCTGATCTCAGCGTCGTTCTGCCTAACATCAACTTCTCCGTAGCATTCCTCTTGTCAGGCGGGTCTAGTTAAGCCTACCTGATTGCGATTGTCTCATCAGGCACATTCGATCAAGCGCAGATCAGGCGTATCCGATCGGATTATCTCGTTAGGCACATTTGGTCGCGCGTGTCTAGTCAAGTCTGTCTAGTTGCGATTGTCTCATCAGGTGTCTCTGATCAATCTCGTCTAATCACGCTCATCTGATCAGACTTATCTCGTTAGGCGTATCTGATTACACGTATCCAATCAAGCTTGTCTGATCAGGCAGGCTCATCTTGTCAGGCGTATCTAATCGCACTCATCTGATCAAGCTTGCTAATCACGATTGCCTCATCAGGCGTACCTAGTCAAGCTTGTCTGACCACGCTCATCTAATTAGGCTTACCCGGTCAGACTCATCCGGTCAAGTTCATCCAAGAATGCCTTGGGCATTATCTAGAACACCGCGCAACTCCTATACATAATGCTACTTCGCAACTATCCTTCCTTCAATCCCAGGGGACACCTTGTCCAACTGCTCAATGTATCTTACGAATACGTCGCGCAGCATTTCGCCTGAGGAGAAAATGACCTTGCAGTCCTTAAGCATGTCGTAGCCGTCCCCGCCTGCAGCGACAAAATCATTGGTGGCAACTGTGTATATCTTCTTCTCGTCCAGTGGCTTGTTGTCCACTAACACAGACACCACACGCTCCCCAGGAGCTTTAGCAGGGTCGAACTCAAACGACAAGCCGGACACCTGGAGAAATGCGCCTAGTTGATTTGGGTACTCACTTACAGATCTTTCTAACGCAGCTCTAATATCAGCCCCGGCTACCTCTAATACTACAAGGGTGTTGTCAAACGGTAGGACAGTAAATACATCTCCCACTGTGATGAGCCCTTCACCAATAGAGGCCCTAAGTCCGCCACCATTCGTTAGGCCAATGTCGGCAGCACCGGCTTCGCGCATAACATCGGCAACAAGGTTCCCCAGATTAGTCTCTCTCGTCCTGACGTTGGCACGTTCACCGTCAAGAACAGTGGCCGCCTCACCGATGACCTCCGATAGCTTCGCCTCGAGTTCCTTGTTATATGTCCGAATAATCTCGCCTATCCTGCTGTCTTCCACAACCTCAGGCCCGCAAGGAATCAGAGCGCCTGCGTAGTCAGTGACTTTTCCGTTTTCATAGCTCACTTCGAGACTACCCAGTGCTTGTGCGTGTTCACCTGATTGGACTATTATTGTACTTGCGACCATCTCAGGTTTATCCAGTTTAGTATGGCTGTGTCCGCCGACGATGATATCAATCCCCGGAACCTTGCTGGCAAGCAACCTGTCATCATCGTACCCGATGTGAGTAAGTCCGATGACAAGGTCGACCTTCTCTTGATTTCTAAGGTATGGAACCATCCAACTTGAGACTCTTATTGGATCGAGGAACTCCAAGCCCTCGACGTTCTTGGGGTGCGTTACCGTAGGCGTGTCAATCGGAGTTAGCCCGAATATGCCGATCCTCTTTCCGCCAACAGACAGGATCAATGCACCTGGAAAGAGCACGCGCCTACTATCTGCCTGGATCGTGTTTGCTGAAAGAAACGTGAACTTCGCCTCTTCAGCTCTCTTGAGCAATACAGACTGGCCATAGTTAAATTCGTGGTTGCCTATGGCCATAGCATCAACGCCAATGGCTTCCAAAGCCTCCACCATAGGTGTACCTTCGAATAAGTTAACAATATTGGTCCCGTGAAGTGCATCCCCTGCATTTAGGATAATTACACTGCCTGCCTTCTCTCCGACAATATCCTCTACGAGTGTCGCAAGTTTAATTACTCCGCCGACAAGCGCGTCAGAGTCCGCTGCTTTAGAAGACTCGAGCCTGCCATGGATATCATTCATGTAGAGAATGACGACCTCGTCCTCAGCTGCAGCCGATACACATACAGATGCAGCACAAAGGATCATCAATGCGACCACAAGAATCGGTAAACGAAGACTACTCCTCCTTGGCATCCTTAACATATACGACCCTCCCAAATAAGTTTTCTGAAGCCCGTATTACTTATTCTCCGAAGGCCATTTTTTCCCTGCATAGGTTTCATTCTCCATGAATCTGAATCGCCGACGCCTGACATTGCTGAGGCTTTTCTGCGCCACTGGGGTAGCTTTGGCCTGCCTGACTTAACTTGACTTCCAAGCTATCCTATCGCTACCGCCTCAGTACAAAGCGAGAAGGCGCCCTGGGATCGCAAGATAACAAGGAAAAGGAGTATGCAATGCGTGAGAACCGAACCGCAAGTTTAGGAAAGAGTTGCACGGTGGATCGGTGGTGGATCAGTGTTGGATAAGTGGAACGGTGGCTCAGTGGATGACAAGTGAATCAGTGGTGGACAAATGGTCGGGGCGAGAGGATTTGAACCTCCGACCTCCTGCTCCCAAAGCAGGCGCGCTAGCCAAACTACGCTACGCCCCGAATATCACATCTGAAAACGCTCGACGGCAATCCATCTTTCATCGACAACGATAGTATACGCGAACGTCGGTCCCATGTCAAACCCCACCCTTGTCACCTTGTCACCTTGTCACTCCCGCCCCTGTCGCAACAGGACCTGAGTGAAGTTAACGAGAGTAGAAGGTTCCGTGCCGAGTACGGTACTGGAGAGTCCACAGGGAAGCCATAAGACAGTTGGGGTAGCGACAACAAGGGTGGTGGCAATGTCTTGATTGATGCCAAAATCCATGCTATCGTGAGGCGTAGGGTCTTACCATACAGAAGGGTTTTACGATACAGAAAGGTCTTACGCTATGCTGAGCGCAAACACAATTGATCTCTATCGTCGATGACATAACGTATGCATGGAAAACAGGAAGGATTTGATTGAGCTGCAGCGCATGCCTGCGTCACTCTGGAGCAAACTTGGAAACCGGCACACCCTCGCTGTTCTCGCAATACTCATTTGCACGATCCTGTGGGGATTGTCCTTCATTAGTGCAAAATCCCTGCTTATTGCAGGTTTAACGCCTATTCAGGTAAACTCAGCCAGGTTTATTCCAGCCACAGCAGTCTTCCTGGTCCTGTATCTTGCCCGTCACTTTCTGCGATCTGGCAGCGTCGAACACTCCGACTCCAATCCCCAACCACAACACTCTACTCGCGCCTCCGGCCTCAGCTGGGAATTCAAAGCGAAAGCCGGGCTGGCCGCAATAATGGGTATCCCTGTGTACTTCCTCCTAGAGACCATGGGCCTCAATTTCACCTCTGCAGGCACTGCCTCACTCATAACAGGGCTCTCTCCGATTATCAACGCAATTGCACTTCTTATTTTCCTAAGAATAAGCATAGCGCGCATTCAGTGGATAGGTATAATCATGTCATGCTTCGGCGTATACGTGGTCGCGCAAGCTGATATCAGCCTCTCCATGTCCCATACAGCGATGTTAGGCAATTCACTCGTATTCCTGTCCGCCTGCTCATGGGTGGCATATACAATAATGAACAAGCCTCTTGTTGAAAAATACGACAACCTGACTCTCAACACATATCAACACTTGGTAGGGACGGCAGTTCTGTGGTTGGTTGCGTTTTTCAAAGAAGGCATCCCATTTGCCCGATGGAATTTCGTCATCTGGGCAAACATCCTCTATCTAGGTGTGTTTTGCTCTGCCCTTGCCTTTTTCCTCTATCTCTTTGCCCTAAAGAGCCTAAGTTCCACTGTGATTACAAGCTTCATAAATCTCGTTCCCTTTGTCAGCGTGCTGGGAGCAAGAATCTTCCTGGGTGAGCCTGTGTCTTGGACAAAGCTCCTAGGGGGGATTCTAACAGTCACAGGCGTGTATCTCGTCAGTTCTCAAGACGTGCCGTCCACACAGGCGCCTTCCGCCAAAGCAGCACAAGCGAACAGAGGCAAGAACTCCTCTACAACTGAAAGAACTCCTCTATAAGAGGAAGTGCAGCCTTAAGTGCCAAAGCTCTGTGGCTCATGGCATTTTTCACATCTTGAGGCAGCGCTGCGAAACTTCTGGTATGTCCAAGGGGAATGAAAACCGGGTCATATCCGAATCCACCGCATCCGTCCGGCGCAAAAGCTATCTTACCTTCGCACACGCCTTCAGCCAATCTGACTTTCCCGGATGGATCCGCCAGCGCCACAACGCACCTGAACCTTGCGGTCCTTTCGGCATCTCCCACACCTTCCAAGAGCGACAGAAGTTTCTCATAGTTAGCCCTATCCCGTTCACGGCCGCGAGGGAGGCCACCCCCTGCAAACCTCGCGGAATGAACGCCAGGCGCGCCACACAGCGCATCGACCTCAAGCCCACTATCATCTGCAAGCGCCACTTCTCCAGTTGCCCCTGCAATCACTCGCGCCTTACTCGTAGCGTTGTCCCGGAATGTCTCACCGTCCTCCACAACGTCGGGTATGCCCTTGTAAGCAGAGCACGCCACAACCTCTATAGGAAGATGCCTCAGGATCTCTTTGATTTCCAGAACCTTTCCCGGGTTTTTCGTTGCCAGAACCAAGCGCGACATCTCAGTGTCCGACCTTCCGGACAAGATCTCCTAAGACCTCCTTCTGCGCATCAATGAGGCTCGCAATACCGTCCTCTGCGACCTTGAGCATCTCATCTAACTGGGCTTTTGTGAAGGGGCTTCCTTCAGCCGTCCCTTGAACCTCAACAAGCTTTCGGTGTCCGGTCATGACTACGTTCATGTCTACACCGGCGCGGGAATCCTCTTCAAAGGTCAAGTCCAGCATCACCTTGTTGTCAACAATACCTACACTGGTCGCAGCCATAAAATCCATAACAGGAAACGGCCTATGATTCCATGAATCTCCATTAGGATGCATGCTGTTGACAGCATCCACCAACGCCACAAAAGCGCCGGTTATCGCACAAGTCCGTGTGCCTCCGTCAGCTTGTATAACGTCACAATCTATCCAAACAGTCCGTTCGCCGAGAGACTCAAGATTGACAACGGATCTCAGCGCCCGTCCTACCAGCCTTTGAATCTCGTATGTCCGTCCTGACCTGCCCTTTGCAGCTTCCCGCGGATTCCGCTCCCCGGTGGCCCGTGGAAGCATACCGTATTCCGCAGTCACCCAACCCTTCTCCTGGCCTTTCAGAAACTGAGGCACCCTATCTTCAATTGAAGCTGTGCATACGACCCTGGTGTCACCGACTTCAATCAACACAGAACCTTCAGCGTACTTAATGAAGCCTCTGGTAATCTTCACAGGCCTCATTTCCTTGCAAGCTCTTCCGTCGTGCCGTGTCATGCCAACCTCACCTCCACTATCAGCCTATCATCCCCAGTCCGGGGCAGTCCAAACACAAAAAGCAGATCGCGTTTAGCAATCGCAGCAAGACGTCCCGGCACCCTTGTCCGACAAGTCCACTCGCCTGGCTTCAGTCAAGTCGTCGCCCAGCAGCTTCCTGCCAACAGCAGCAAAGCGCACCGGGTCGCCACTTACCACAAACTCATGCTGCCCAGTTTTCTCCTGGCTTTGCAAGCCCTGCTCCTGAAGAGCTGCAGCCGTCACTGTAACCGTCTCGCCGGCAGGATCCACAATCTCAACGCGCGGCCCGGTAATTCGCCTAATATGCTCAATCAGGTAAGGATAGTGAGTGCACCCCAAGACCAGAACATCAATATCCTGGGACAGTAAGGGGTCAATGTAATCATGGAGTGCGCGAATAGTCTCCTCTGAATTGATGTCACCTTTCTCAATGAGTGGGACAAGTCGTGGACAAGTCGCGCTAAACACCTGCCCGTCAGGCACATACTCCTTTATCGTCTTCTCATAGGCACCGCTCCGGATTGTCCCGGCTGTTGCCATAACACCGATTCTCCCGGTTCGTGTGGCCCTTGACGCAGCGTACGCCCCTGGACGCAGAACACCTATGACTGGGACATCAAACTCTCTTTTCACGTCTTCCAAGACTTGTGATGACGTGGTGTTGCATGCGGCAATAATGTACTTCGAACCTTGGTCTATCAAGAACTCAATGATTTCGCGGGAAAACCCAAGGAGTTCTTGGGCTGTCTTCTCCCCATAAGGAACCCTGGCAGTATCCCCAAAATAGACAACACGCTCCCAGGGCAGCTTCGAGGATATCTCACGGACAACAGTAAGCCCTCCCACTCCTGAGTCATAGACACCGATGGGTCGCGAATTCAAAAACTTCACCTCCGGCAACTGATACTACGATGGTTATTATATGTCATACCTCGGCCTATAGCTCAAAAAAAAATAGCTTATCTCTTTCGGATCAAGCTGCGTTGCTTCGTCATTGCTTCTCTGCTTGAATATGCTTGGGTATAGTATTCTCCGATTGGCCTCGTGCCTAAGTATGAGTTCATTAGTTTTCGCTCGTTTTCCGAGGTCTTGGGTTGCAGGTGATTGCAACGAGGGGTGTCAAGATTCGGCCACTAGCCTACGGGCCGAATTTTGTCAAGGCAACCCGCTTGGGGCGCCGTCCCCGAGTGCAACATCGGCCTCAGAAAACGTACACACCTTAAGGGGCCATCCCGCACGGTACGTACACTCTCTGGAACCGGCGATTACTTATGGCGATCTACCTAGAGACTCCATTTCCCTCAATAGACAGGAGTGTCGCATCCTCGGACAGCCCTCAGCTACAATGGAACGGGTCGCCTTATTCCGACGAATCCCCGGGCAAGCTAAGACGTATCCTCTACTTCTCGTAAGAAGACTGCTCCTCAGGTTCGGACTGATCCCCGGACCAGGACTGATCTCCAGACTGGGGCTGTTCCCCCGAATCAGGCTGTTCCCCGGACCCAGACTGCCCTTCAAGTTGCACAACTTCCTCAGGCAGGGTTGCGGCGTTTTCCTGTTGCCCGTCGGATTGCTCAGCTTGGGTCACTCTGTCTTCCGACCTAACCCCTTGCCGGCCGGAGGAGGTTTCAGCCTCCCCTGACTGGGCTCTATTATCTCGAGGCAAGATCGCATCATCTTTCGGTGCAGGTAACTTCTCGTCCAGCCTTCCCGACACCTGTGATTGGCGATCTTTACGCCACTGGAAATAGGACGCTATTCCGGTTACGATCCCTTGGGCAGCCTTCTGCCGGAAAGCAGGGTCAAGCAGGAGCAGTTCCTCTTTGAGATTGGACATGAAAACTACTTCCACGAGACATGCCGGACACTTGGCCTCCCGAATCACCATGAGGTCGTTCCTCTCCCGCGCCCCCCGGTCAAGTTGCCCAATCTGACTTACAAGAGCAGTCTGAACGGATTCCGCCAGGACCCTGCTCATAGACACTGTACCTGAATACAGAGTCTCAGTTCCTGTAGGCTCTCCGGTTCTTGACGCATTTGCGTGGATACTGATAAACGCGTCAGCGCGCACGTTTGACGCGGCCTTCACACGCTCAGGCAGGGTAACACTTACATCATCCGAGCGGGTCAAAACGACCTCTGCCCCCATTGCCTGAAGCTGCGTCGCAACTCTCTTTGAAATATCAAGGACCACAGCCTTCTCCTGAAGGCCTGTAGGACCAACGGCTCCCGGATCCATCCCCCCGTGACCGGGGTCTATCACTATTACCGTTTTCGCTATAGGCGACTTAAACACTTCGACTTTCGGCCCTCTTCCAGTCGGATCCACCGCGGTGGAATGTCCGGCATAGTAGTTTAGATCCAGCACTACACGAACAGTCATAGGGCTGTGTTGTGCCAGGCGAATCCTCTCAACTACACCGTCCCCCACTGGAATCACTCTTTCCGTTGTGTCCAAAGTCGAGTTCTCAAAATCCATAACAATCCTGTGAGGAGCAGCCAGCACCATGAACTTGACCTCCGGATTCCCGGTGGACACCACATCAACCGTTGTTGACTTTTCATCACCTGTAAATTCAGCCCCCAGGATACGATAACCCAGATCAACAACGACTTCCCCCTGCCTGTCCGACGAGGTTGATACTGAGTAAGTCGTCGCCTTTACAAGATCCAACACCACCCGGACTATGTCAGGCTCAAACTGACTTGCTCTGACACAAGTCACCTGGGGATGAGAAACAGGCATCTCTATGGCGTCTGATGCCAGCACGGCTCCGGGTAAATCCACGACAATCCTGGGAGGGCCGGACAGGCTTGAAGTCTCGTACTGCAGGCTGCCCTCTCCAAAGATGACAGCTTCCGCCCGTCCGTCTCTGTCGAAGAACTCCACTCCGGTTACGCGCTTGGGGAAGCAGACGCGAATAACGTCAGGCTTGTCCTCTGTTTGAACAACAGTATACGACGTAACTCTCGATAGGTCAAAAACAACCCTCACTACCGAGGGATTAAACTGACCCACTCTTACCCTGTGGATTATGCCGTCATTAATGGGGATCGGTTCAGGCCGGGACTGAAGAACAGCGCCTTCTATGTCCAGCACAAGCCTCAACGGATCTGACAAAGCAAATGAGCTACAAGACGCCTTACCACTAAGGGAAATCTCCACTATAGTTGACCCGTCCTTGTCCGATGCGCTGATTTGAAGCACACTGATACATTCTGCAGTGGCAAGCTGAGTAGCGCCAGCCCCTGAAGCCTGAGCAACGGACACAGGAAGCTCCGGAATAATATGTTGCTTTTCTGCCGCACTGATTTGGCCGGCATACGCACATACTGATAGGGAAATGACCGCCAGAACGACAAGAAAAGCACAGATGCTTGTCTTAGGACTTATCAATTGCAACCATGTACCCCCAGATATTAGATAGCTGCTAAATCCTGTTTCGACTCTGTTTGCCAATTTCCTCTTCCAATTAGCAGGAAAGGACCTGGATTTGATAATTTCAGTAAAACCTTCCTGCCCAAAGTTACCACAAACCCATATGCAACACGCTGACTGCGCTGGGAGTAATGGTTTGTCCAGCCACTACGCGCTGTGTGCTTCTTCACTTACACGTTGCATGCTTGTAAGATTTATTCTAGAGGTGGTAACTGTGGGCGAAACCTTCGCTTCTGCAGGAGAGCGAATCAAAATATTGAGGCAGCATAAGCATCTCACCCAGGAGCAATTAGGAGAGCTTGCAGGACTAAATCCAAATTATGTCGGTCAAGTGGAAAGGGGTCAACGCATCCCGTCAGTACAGACAATTCATGCTCTGGCAGAAGCCCTCGGAGTAGATCCTGGATTTCTTCTGTTGTCACCCGGCAAGTCTGATTCTCCCATCAGCAATCTTATGGCCCTTATCGCTATGGCCACACCTGAACAGGTTGAGCTCATCACGAAGATCGCGGAAACCGTGGTATCCTCCGGGTACCGGGTTAATGAAGATCATAATGTTGAGAGCCGGTAATTCTCTTCATTCTAAGTATGAGTTCATGAGACCGTTGTTTTCACTTTTCTTCCGAAGTCTTGGGTGGCCCCGACGGTACGTATACTTTCCAGAACTAGAGATCACCTATGGTGGACCACCCTCGACGGTAGATGCACTTTCCGGAACTAGCGGTTACTTATAGCGATCTACTTAGGTAGTAGTAACAAGCTCCCTATAGAGATCCGCAGTCTGCCCCGCAATAGAATCCCAGCTGAAGAAGCGCTCAGCCCTTTGCCTTCCCGCCTTCCCCATACTACGGGATAATTCCTCATCACGAAGAAGCTTATTGAGAGCAGAGGCAAGCTCGCCTGATTGGCCCGGCTCAACTAGAAACCCTGTTTCACCGTCCACCACAACTTCAGTTATCCCTCCCACTTTTGACGCCACCACCGGAGTTTCACATGCCATGGCTTCCAGATTAATGATGCCGAACGGCTCGTACACAGACGGACAACAGAAAACCTGCGCATGGGAGTAGAACTCAATAATCTTATGCTTGGGCACCATTTCTCTTATGAGCCTTACGTTTGGCCATTTCGAAGCCTCCCTGACAACCTCGCGCTCGACTTCCGGAGTATCAGGTGCGCCTGCACACAGGACTATCTGCACATCCTCAGGGAGATCAGGAACTGCGTCGAGCAAGTGAAAAATACCTTTCTGCCTGCTCATTCTACCCACAAACAGAATGTACTTCTCCCAGATTCCATATTCGTGTCTTGCTATGTCAGACTCGGTGCGCCTGTACTCATCGAGGTCAATTCCGTTATGAATCACGCGCACTTTCTCTTCATCAATGTCATAGCACTTCAAGATGTCTTTTTTCATTTCCTTGGAGACTGCGATTACCCGGTCAGATGCCTCCACGCCGGTTTGCTCCATCCACCGGCTAAGCCTGTATGCGTTTCCCAACTGCTCCTCCTTCCACGGGCGCAAAGGCTCTAAGCTGTGAATTGTCGTCACAAGGGGTTGTCCATAGAGTTTCTTTGCGTAAAACCCCGCCATAAACGTATACCATGTATGACAGTGAACGACGTCAGATGTTATCCGCTCTTTCATCATTGCCAGGCTGACTGACAGAGGAGAAAGAGCTTTGGCAAAACGCCTGTCATCTGCCTCTTCCATCAAATCCCATGGCTCATATGCCTTTACCTCTACTCCCTCCGGACCGGGCCTGTCCTTACCGAAACACCTTACTTCCACTCCAATGATTTTCGCGAGAGACCTGGAAAGATAGTCCGCGTGAACCCCGGCTCCTCCGTAGATATCCGGCGGAAATTCGCGAGTCATCATTGTTACGCCGAAGCCTTCTTGCTTAAGCCCTGATACCATCAGATCATCACTCTCCACAATCGAAAGTTGACCGGATTTCGCAAATAGTATCGAGAGTCCCACGAAGTGCAATGCTAACCCACCTTGGCCTGTTACGAAGTTCATATCTTACCTCATAAAGGGCCTTCTCCAGTTTGAAACATAGTAGAAGGAGCTGAAAGTTGCGGGAATCCCTGGGCAGAAGAAAAGCGCAGGACCCACGCATTGCCTCAAGGTACCCTTCAAGAAACTCCTCCCCTGTCCGTCTGCCCCACTCTCTTGCAAGTTCCATGAAATGTCCCTTCTGATCCGGGAAATCATCCATACGCAATGCTGCAGAATACCCTGAATAATCAAAGGACCTTAGCATTCCCGCGACATCCCTCAGGGGACTCGACTTTCTCAATCTCTCACAGACAGGACGCAAAGGTTCTCCTTCAAAATCAATTATGACAAAATCATGGGAAGACTTGTCCCTGACCTGGAGAAACTGGCCAAGATGGAGATCTCCGTGAATCCGGATCTTCATACCGAGTTCGTCAGCATTCGTGAGAATGTCCTCCACTTGACGCATACACTTGACAATAGTCTCTTCCTGTATGAACGCCTGATACACGCCAAACGTCTTTTCCAGGGTCTCAGAACCCAAGCTTGCCTGCGATAATTCCTCAATCGTTATAGGAATGGCAGAAATTATGTCGCCAACCAGGCTGACTACATCTTCAGGTCGCATGGCTTCAGGAGCGAATGCACCATCCTTGACGCCTGACAATGCGCAATGCAAGCCTGCGGTAACCACGCCGAGACGACCTTCACGCAAGCCGAAATCGCCTCCGTATTCATGGATACCGCATCTTTTCATAAATTTCAGCGCGTCGCCGCACAGTATGTCCCACGCATCTCCTTCATTTTCTATGAACTCTTGAATGAAGAAAGCAGGACATGTCACGCCCTGGCGTGCCAAATAGACACCATGCCCCAGAGGACGTGGGATATTGGGAAAACCCACCCGGTCCAAGCCTCTGCTTATCTCAATATCAGGAGACGTACCTGCTTGTAGCCTTCGATATACCTTAATCACCTTGGATGAGTCTACCATTATCACAGTGTTTGTCGTATCCCTGTCCTCAGTCACTACAGCTTGTACCTGTGAATCCCAAATGCCGGACCCTGCACGATCAAACTGGAAACAACCGCGCTCGGAGCAAAGCACCGCCCCTGTCCTGACAGCGCTAAGCAGCGCAGTGGCGAAAACCCTTGTACCGGTGGCATCATATACATACCCTTTGAAATTCGCCCCGTTGATGACAACAAGGGGTTCACTCTGGATACAAGGTTCCGACTTGGTCAGGAGGAGTGGCACATTATACAAATCCTCATCTGCCTGCTCGTACCATTCACCTTGTGCCCGGGAGCCTACTCCCCTCCCGAAGTCCACTGCAATGACGGCCACACCGACAACGGAGTCTTCGTCTTCAGACAGCACGACCCAATCATACAAGGTCACTTTCCTGATAGAGGCATCCTTCCTCTGAAGCCATCTTGCATCTCTAAACCACTGTAAATCTATTAGCTGCACTATAGACGCCAGATCATGAATAACCTCATTGAAGGCGCGCTGAGTCCGCCAGAATCCCGGCACTATCCTACCTCCTCACGAAATTCACCCACACCTAATCTGCTGATCTAGTTCTTCCCCGGATGCATACTCCGTGATACAGCAACTTCTCGTTTAACGCCATACTTGAACCATGCAATGACCTGTTTTACTCCGAGCAGGAACCCCATGCCCAACCCAAAGAAGAAGTAGTCCCAGGAGTGTTCGCATAGGCCTAGAAATACCCCCACCGCTGAACAGCTTACCACTGAGCTGAGATATTTGTGTCTCGTCATCATGTATGTAGCAGCCCAAAAGGCACCCATATACATAAGTGAACTTGTAGATAACACCAGCAATGCGCCCATCGATGTCGCCAATCCACCGCCTCCGTGAAAACCAAGCCATATCGGCCAATTATGGCCGACAATCGCAGCAAGAGCAGCGACAAAGTGCATAACGGTGGATTCCGGCGCGACCGCCTGAGCAAAGAGGACAGCGGCAACTCCCTTACCCAAGTCTCCTATTCCAGATAGAAGGCCTGGAAGAAGGCCGGACGACAAAACCACATTTGTGGTTCCTACGTTCTTGGAGCCTACTTGCCTAATGTCAACCCCGCTAAACACCTTAGCCCAAATGTATGAAAACGGAATTGAACCCACACAATAACTCGTAGCTGCAACAGCAATTGCATTCATGCAGTAATCACCCCACTATGTGCATTGGCTCTCTGCTGTCGTGGAAATGCCAAATTCCTACGTCAACTGTCACGGTGTCACCTTTTTTATCTTCGCGGTTCGCCTCATAATCTCCTTCCTAGCCTCGTTCAATCGACAATGACCCACGCCGTATCATCGTGAGAACCCGTCACCTTCTCTGAAAAGAAACACCCAGCATTCTGAGGACATTAGTTATCCGGTTATAGATGGTAGACCTGTCTGATCCTGCAAATAGGAGGCCTACCGCGTTCATTTCCTCATCCACAGCCACTGAGCCGGAATCGCCCCCTGCACCCATTTTGCCTGTGAGAATCTGATCCGTGAATGTCGCTGTCACGTCGTCAGAATAGACAACATTAACTGTGGCATCAACTACCTGTATCTCCCCTTCAGTCACTCCTGTCGTCCGTCCGCTCTTTCTTACACGAAGTCCCAAATCAGGCTCACGGGAACCTCTTATCTGGCCCAGTTCCAGAACTTCAGGGCTGATCAGCCTGGGACTCAACGGACGGGCAAGCGCGGCATCCACCAGATTGGCGGAATCCGCGAGAGACCTGGCCACTACCTCCACTCTAACCGGGGACCTGCTGACTGCCAACCATTTATTCATCGCCAGCTCAACAGATCTGGTTGCGAGACACGCAGGAACCCGTCCGCTCATCTCGACAGGGATAAACCTCTCCAGATAGCCGATTTTGTCTCGTTCCGGTACACCCCCGTCGGCCGCACCAGGCTGGAGAATCGGATCTCCCGGTCGAGCCTTGCCATCCTGTCCGGATGTGGCATTGGCTAACACGTGATTGTTGGACAAAATGAACGGTTCACCTGTCTTTTCATCCCAAACAACGGCTCCGAAAGTCCCTGCCGTGATCTGATAGTGTCCGCAACTCACCCCTGGCCGAGCAGGTCTCATCTGGGACGATCTTTCATTGAGAAACCTAAGCTCACCAACTTCAATGACGTCTGTAGGCACACCCCGAACTTCACTGGGCACTAAATCCTCGCCTCTTACGCGAAGCCTGGGAAGTTTCTTTGTCACCATAACAACTATGCATTCAGAGGCAGTCCTAGTCCCCGCAGTAGTCTTGTAACCTCTGCCTACTCCTACAACGTTTTTCATGGACATGAGCTGCCATGTAGCATCCTTCAAAACATCAGCGATTTCGTCCATAGTAAGCCACACTCCCTTCTAGGTCCAAGAATCAGAGCCTGTTTTCCATTACGGAAGCCACCGCCGCCCTGGCATTTATCAAACCTGCGCCTTGTTGGTCCCTGGGGAATCCGTTTATGACTGTCGCTGTCTCACAAATGAGCTCCTCTACCTCTTTCGCCGACAACCCGGGAACCGCGGAGAGGACCAGCGCTGCCACGCCTGTCACATGTGGACACGCCATGGAAGTCCCGGTAAGAGTCTTATATCGTTGACCTGCATACGTAGAGTAAATATCGGTTCCAGGCCCTGTAATGTCAACCTCCGGTCCGGAACTGCTGAATGCAGCGATTTGATCGTCTTGGGTAGAGGCCGCCACTGCCACTACGTGAGGATCCCGCGCCGGATATAAGACGGTATTCTGTCCGCCTGTATTACCCGAAGCAGCCACCAAGAGAATGCCCGCTTCAGCCGCCTTACTAATAGCTAGTTCAAGGGCTTTGCCGGAATCGACAGTCCCAAAACTCATGTTGATTATGCTGACACCCTGATCTATACACCATGCGATACCTTGGATGATATCGGAAGCCATGCCTTTTCCCTTTGAGTCAAAGGATTTCACTGCGCAAATGTGAGCTTCCGGGGCAACCCCGACAACCCCGAACCCGTTGTCGAGGGCTGCGATTATGCCTGCTACATGCGTTCCATGTCCATTGTCGTCTTCTACACCTTCAGTCTCAGAGATAGCGTCAAACCCGGTTTTTACGTTCACCGCCAAATCTGGGTGGCTCATGTTCACTCCCGTGTCCACCACCCCTACCCGGACTCCCTTCCCTGTAGCGCGCGCCCAGACTGTAGGAGCGTCAATCTTTGTTACACCCCATGGGGTTGTTTGAGTAGAGAACCCTGGACGCTTCACTCCGAAACATCGCACGCACTTCTTTACATCAGGAGCCGGTGTATCCACTATCGCAAAGACGGTATCATCTTCTATCCACTTCACCTCTCCGTGGCGTGCAAGAAGCGCCATGGCTTGATCCTCTTCCGGAAACACGCAAGCAGCCGCGTTAATTAGAGGAAGTGCTTTCTTCACACATCCTCCGCAACTCTCCACTATGGAATCGTGCTTCCTAGGATCTATATCCGCGTCAAATATGACAATCTTTCGATGATGTGAATCACAACCAGACTTAACAGCCCTACGAGCCAAAGAAGCAATTGCTATGATGTAGGCCATAACAAAGGAGAACACTTGACACTCCCTCCTCTGTGTCGATTATCAGATGATAAATGATATTCCACGAGCTCATAATGCGTGAGTAGGTGCCTTTTGGTAATTGAAGAGGCCACGACTTACCGGTCGTGGCCTCAGGTGTGAGGAGGCTGCGAGTTGGTAGCCAGGCCATGTTATTACGTTTGAGGGCAGCAACGCGTCACGACTACCTTAGCAATACTGACAAGCTGCGGTATCATTAGTATGAATAAGAAAACCACCAGCCACCAATTATCCAGTTGAAGACTCACATTTCAGCCCTCCTCCCCTATACTCCCGCTCGCTGAAACAGGCTTACACCTTCTTTGACCAGATCGGGAAGAAGACGAGGAATATCGGAACGAGCAAGATGAAGAGCAGTATGATTATCCACCAGAATTCCAATTCCTGAGTCATTTAATTGTCCTCCTTTCACAGCATGCCTAGCGTTTATGATATACCGGGCTTCCATGAGTTTCGAGACGTGGGACACATCCTATATACACATGAAGATCAGGAACAACGGAACAAGCAACACAAAGAGAAATATGATTATCCACCAGAATTCCAGTTCCTGTGTCATGAGAAACTCCTCCTCTCTTGATAACCCCAAACCCCGGAGAGGCTGTGGTCTGTACTATAATATGGAGTCATGCCGCACTTTGCTCCCGGAGTTTCACGGATCCTGCGTCCGGTCCCTTGTCCTTTCATTCATAGACCGTGTGTCGCATTCAGGGATAGTGGGGCCCGGGATGAAAAACACAAGGATAGCGCTTACAAGGAACAGAACACTCCCAATGAGATTCAGGATATTCACAATGGACGATAAGTTGT
>LSQX01379007.1_pt1 | contig 16629 bp, 10 predicted proteins | sample 654561 | NCBI WGS metagenome assembly LSQX01 (sample SAMN04489861, study PRJNA283612) | anaerobic digester metagenome | isolation source: 4 biogas reactors fed with cattle manure at either 37C or 55C with and... | place: Denmark: Kongens Lyngby | collected 2014 | reverse complement strand
GCCATTAAATTAATGAATTGATCAAATAAGGTCACGTTGTCATTAGGCGCTGTGGTCGCTTCAGGGTGACCTTGGAAACCAAATACTGGTCGATCGCTTAACTTAATACCTTGTAAACTGCCATCAAATAATGAAATGTGAGTAGGCTGAACACTAGCTGGAAGACTGTCAGCATCGACAACATAGTTTTGATTTTGTACCGTGATAAGTACACGACCACTCTCTAGGTCCTTGACCGGATGGTTAACTCCGTGGTTGCCAACCTTCATTTTAGACGTCTTAGCTCCCGTCGCTAACGCTAGGATTTGATAGCCTAGATCAAGCGCAAAAATTGGGAGAGACGATGCTAAGAGCTGCTTAATATTTTCGATAGCATAGCCACATGCAGATGGATCGCCCGGTCCATTACTTAAAAATACACCATCAGGATTTAAAGCTAAAACGTCCTCAACAGAGGTTTCAGCAGGCACCACGGTAACGCGGCATTTTCTATCTGCTAATAAACGTAAAAAGCTATTTTTGACACCAAAGTCATAAACCACCACATGGTGCTCAGGATCGGTCAATCGACCATAACCATCAGACAATTGCCAAGAAGTCTGCTCCCACTCTTCTACTGACTGGCGAGTCACGCTCTTGACTAGATCTTGACCCTCAAGACCAGCATGCGCTTGGGCTAGTTCGATTGCTTTAGCCTCATCATCACCAACCATAATACATGCCGATTGAGCGCCGCCATCACGTAGGATACGAGTCAACTTACGCGTATCAATGTCACTAATGCCTACAATGCCATTAGCTTTTAAATAGTCAGGTAATGATTGCTCGGCACGAAAATTAGAATATCGCTCTGGACAGCTGCGAATGACTAAACCCGCTGCATGTACTCTATCAGACTCGCCGTCCTCTGAGTTAATGCCGCTATTGCCAATGTGGGGGTAAGTTAAGGTGATAATTTGTTGAGTGTAGCCTGGGTCAGTAATAACTTCCTGATAACCGGCCATGGAGGTGTTGAAAACAATTTCTGCCGTGCTGTGACCCGCTGCACCGATTGAACGGCCTCTAAATACAGTACCATCAGCCAAAGCGAGAATTGCCGGCTCAACACCATTTTGATAAGCAAAAATGCTACTAGAGTGCGCCATAAAATCTCATACATAAAAACTTAGTTAAACCTGTTTATTATATAGGAAATCTGCCTCGCACTTAATAATTTGTAAGAAACTTAGTGATATATTTAGAATATTGACAAGTAAGTAGTTATTGCATGAAAGCATGCGACCGCCCTAAGGCATCATACTCAACATTTAACACGACGTTACGAGCATACCGCTGTGCCGCAGCCTGGAACTCATAAACTACGACCTCCTCTCCGGCCCCCGTAGAGCGACGGCTATATAGTGTTGGGTAAGTAGTCCGGCTGTTGGTCAAGACATAAAGGCGACCATCACCCCTTTCAACCAAAATCTCACGCCATCCACTAGCATCCGAACCTGCATTACCAAATGCCGAAGCTGAGTTACCACTAAGATCTAATCGCTCTAATAACCAGACACCCTGCTCATTTGCAGGCTCCTTACACATAGCGAGTACTAAAGGACGGCCCTCAACAGAGAAATTAACCGTAAAAAAGTTTAGATCACTCATCGCGCCTCCCTTACAAACCTCCGAAAGACCCGACAAAGTCAAAGGCAAATTGCGCAATGCTAAGGCAGGATGGACGACGGGCTCGCCAGCTAATACAGCTTGGCTGCGACTGGCAGCCTCTGAGTCGGTATAAACAGGTAAGCGGTCAATATTTAAATAGACCCACTCCGTCATACGCGGTAATAGCCTATTTAAACAATTAACATTGCTGCATGCCTTAAGAGTTTCTAGATATTTATTAATCTCTGTAGCAAAAACGGCTGGACGCTCAGTATTGGCTAAGAGAGAGGTGTAATGATAATTCCAAGTTACTAACTTACTAGCTACGTCTGGGTTTTCACATAACTGACTAGGCCACTGAGCTAACTCCTGAGCCCGATACCTAAGCGAATCTGCACCAAACCGATCTAACAAAACACCCTCATCCACACACGGATTGATCGCTAACTCGTACTCAGCCTGAGAAAAACCCAGTAAGCTATCGCCATTAGGAAAGGCCACCGCAGCAGAAGACAGCAGTGATAAACTAATGCTAAACAATAGAGCAGGAAGAGAGAAAAAACCTTTCAACTAAAACAGCCTCTTAGAGAGAGTGGAATCGACAACCATTATCTTATTAACTACTAATCAAGTAAAACTAAACATTTGCTTACATTGAATTACACTCAAGACATCATATACTATAAACACTACTGGAGCAATTATTGCCTCTTAAGGGCCTACGACTTATCGATAGGCTTTTGGATTTTTTTCAAGTAATATAGATGGTCAACTATTGGTCAAAAAAAGTAAACAAAGGTTCATGGGTGTTACATATTTTTGTTTGCTCCTGACTAATGTAATTTAACTGAAATTTAATATACACATCATATAATTTTTTAATTCTCACATCTAATTTACTCAATTATAAAAATTTAGGTTGTTTAATGACAAATCAATTAGAAAGCTTAGCTAAATACACGACTATTGTTGCCGATACCGGAGACTTTGAAGCAATTAGTAGACTCCAACCGACTGACGCTACAACCAATCCTTCTCTGATCTTAAAGGCAACTCAAGATGAACGCTATCGCCCTCTCCTTGAAGAGGTCGTTAAAAAGCATCCCGAGGCAAATACTAAAATGCTACTAGATCATCTATTGGTTTTATTTGGCCGTAAAATCTTAGAGGTCGTGCCTGGTCGCGTATCTACTGAAGTAGATGCACGCCTTTCCTTTGATACCGCAGCAACAGTTGCTCGCGCCCGTCACCTAATTGAATTGTACAAAGCGGCTGGTGTAGACCCACAGCGTGTTTTAATTAAAATTGCGGCCACTTGGGAAGGCATTGAGGCTGCCAAACAACTAGAGCAGGAAGGTATTCACTGCAATCTCACCCTATTGTTCAGCCTACCTCAAGCAGTGGCTTGCGCCCAAGCTGGTGTAACGTTAATTTCACCATTCGTCGGCCGTATTTATGATTGGTATAAAAAACAGGCTGGCGCCACTTGGGATGAGGCAGCGCAGTCCGGCTTAAATGACCCAGGTGTTAAGTCTGTGACAACTATCTTCAACTACTACAAGAAGTTTGGCATTCAAACTGAGATTATGGGTGCAAGTTTCCGCAACATTGGTCAAATCCAAGCCCTAAGCGGTAGTGATTTATTGACAATCAGCCCTGAATTATTGCAGCAACTCAGTGAGAACAATGACACTCTCAATTGTGTTTTAGATAAGGAAAAGGCCCTATCAATGGATATTGAGGAGCTATCACTTGATGAGTCAAACTTCAGGTTTTTATTAAACGAAGATGCGATGGCGACGGAGAAGTTAGCCGAAGGGATTCGTAACTTTGTGATAGATGCAATTAAACTAGACCAACTGATTGAGTCGGCCCGCTAAGCCAATCACTACAAGCCGTCATGCAGTGATAGAGGGGCTAAACGTAATAGCTTAGCCCTTACGCTCCATCAAGGCCCATGCAATAGTTCCTGCATCCACATACTCCAACTCACTACCTGCCGGCACGCCACGGGCAATACGCGTTACCTTAATATTATGTGGTCGCAGTAATTGACCAAGATAATGAGCAGTAGTCTCACCCTCAGTCGTATAGTTAGTCGCTAAAATCACCTCTTTAACCTGCCCATCCTGCGCCCTATCCAGCAGACGCTGTAAGTTCAGGCTCGCGGCCCCTACCCCTTGTATAGGTTGTAACTTGCCCATCAAAACATAGTATAAGCCACGATAACTGCGAGTCTCCTCAATCATATTTTGATCAATGGGAGTCTCAACGACGCAAAGCACAGAGTGGTCGCGCGACTCGTCACTGCAAGTCGCGCAAACTTCGTCCAAGGTAAAGGAATTGCAAAGCTTACAATGGCGTAGGTCAGTAAGAGCATTATGCAATGCCGCTGATAACCTTAACCCGCCCTGTTGATCGTATTGCAACAAATGATAAGCCATCCGCCTAGCGCTACGCTCTCCAACCCCAGGAAGTTGACGCAAACTGTCAACCAACTCCTCTAGGGGGTTTACAAATTGAGGGGTAGCTTTAGAATCGACTTTATTCAATGAACTATCTTAAGACTTAAAAGATGATTTAGAATGGATTAGAAAGGAAACTTCATACCTGGAGGCATTGGCATACCGGCTGTAGCAGCACCCATTTTCTCATCAGAGGTGGCTTGTGCTTTGCGCAACGCGTCATTGAAAGCAGCTGCTGTTAAGTCCTCTAACATATCCTTGTCATCTTCGAGCAATGAAGGATCGATAACTACACGGCGCACATCAAAGCGGCAAGTCATTGTCACTTTAACTAAACCACCGCCAGCAGCACCCTCAACCTCAATATCAGCCAAAGCTTCTTGCGCCTTTTTAACATCTTCCTGCATTTTCTGAGCTTGTTTCATCAGCCCAGCTAATTGATTTTTCATAATCATTTGACGTTTTCCTAAAAATTAAAAACTACTCGTATTGTATCGTATCTATTGATTTGAGAGAACTTGCACTGAGCCATCAATCACAATCGCTCCAAAACTTTCTTCTAAGCTTTTGATATAGGGATCATTAGCAACGAGCTCTTCAGCTTGTCGTTGTCGCTCTTTTTGTTGCTTGATCAATTGCGCACGCGCGGTCGCATCACCCGTTTCACCTACCTCAAAATCCAGCTTAACGACTTGAGAAAAGTACTCAGTTAAAGCAGTTGTTAGTGTCGACTTAATCGCTAACTCATCCACATTTCTTAAGAAGATTTTTAAATGAATCGTATTGCCTTCGGTTGCTAGCCATTGACTATTTAATAACAACTCACCAGCCAAACCAGACAACTCTAAGCTTTTAGTGAGCTCAATCCAGCGCTCTTGATTCAGGCCAGACAAGCTGATTTTGTTTTTATGCTCAACTGCATTAGGCTCCCAACTCATTTCCAAGCGGTTATCAGGCAGTGGCTCGTCAACAATATCACCATCATAATCGCTTAAATTACTACCGTAAATGCGATCCCAGTCGGCATCAGACATCGCTGCTGGCTCACTAGTAGCTGCTTCCACCACCTCAGTTGCGACAACTGGTTCTACAGGAGCTACTGGTTCCTGCACAGTAACAGATTCCACAACTAACGCTTCAGACTGTTCAGACAAATCATGAGAAATCGCTAATTCAACAGGCTCCGGCTCCTGCTCTAATGTTGACGCAGAAGCTTCTTCCACACTAATTTTTACACTAGAAACTTTTTTTTTAGGCTCTTCGTTTGGCGCCGAAGTAGCGCTAACAGAAGATGCTGGAGAAGTTGAAGTAGCTTGAGGCCTTTGGTCTAACTCTTGCTGAATTGTCGGAGCGTTGACCAAAGCCAACATACGCAAACAAATCATCACAAAGCCAGAATACTCATCCGGCGCTAGCGCTAATTCCTTACGCCCATGCACTGCAATACTGTAAAAGAGCTGCAAAATATCCTGATGGGCGCTCTGCGCGACTGACATCATATCCTCAAATAGCGGATCGTCGCTATCAAGGGTACCCGGCAATCTTTGCTCCATGGCAATACGAGATAGCACAATAGACAAGTCTGCCAATGCACCCTCATATGAAAATCCACGCTCAGCAATCGCATCAGCTAACGTGACTACCTTTGAGGCATCACCAGCTAATAAGGCCCTTAACAAATTAACCAAATAACTTTGATCGATGGTGCCAAGCATATCCTGCATGGCCTCAACAGTGATACGGTTACCACTAAAAGCAATCGCCTGATCAGTTAAGGACAAGGCATCACGCATGGATCCGGCAGCACCACGAGCGATTAACTGCAATGCAGCAGTCTCGTATTCTACGGCCTCTTCCGCTAATAAAAGCTGTAAGTGCTCAACCACAGACTCTGGAGCCATCTGCTTAAGATTGTATTGAATACAGCGCGATAGTACTGTCACCGGTATTTTTTGCGGATCAGTTGTCGCTAAGATAAACTTTAAATGTGCCGGCGGCTCCTCCAATGTCTTTAACATCGCGTTAAAGGCATGAGTCGTCAGCATATGCACCTCATCAATCGTATAAATCTTAAAACGACCGCGTGAAGGTGCATAAATAGCTTGCTCTAATAAAGGTGTAATCTCATCGACACCACGTCTTGAGGCTGCATCAACCTCAATATAGTCAACGAAACGACCTTGATCAATCTCTAAGCAAGCCGAGCATTGACCACACGGATTGGCCGTAATACCAGTCTCACAATTAAGTGACTTGGCCAAAATACGCGCTAAGGTAGTTTTACCAACGCCTCGCGTACCGGTAAATAACCAAGCATGATGAATTCTTTGAGTTTCGAGCGCATTAGAGAGTGCGCGGACCACATGATCTTGGCCAACTAATTCCGAAAATGAACGAGGACGCCACTTACGGGCAAGGGCTAAATAATTCATAGAACATGTGGAAGGTGATAATGAGGCGGTGAGCCTGACTTCGGCACTAAGTCTTAATGGCTGTGGCTGCTTCCTTCCGGACCTGACCAGGTTAACCATGGACCTATGCGAAGGGACCCACCGCAAGCTAGTATAACAAGTTTATGAAATGACTTCTACAAAAACACCCTCTTCCATTAAGAATAAAGAGGCTTTAGCCGCTTTACCATCAATCGCCTGTAAGTAACCGCAGTAGCTCCGCAACTGTGGCAAATACTCTCGGCGCATGCGGATTTGATAGTCCTCGATGCTTTCATCCTGCCAACGACGTGAGCTTTTAAAGTCAATCACATGCCAATAATCCTCGTAAGGCACTACTAAATCCATAATCAACAACTTGCTATCCATATCATGCAAAGGCCACTCATGGTGCGCTTGTGGATTTATTAAGACCGCTCTCAACTCTGGGTTATTTAAACTATTTAGTAGCTGCTGCTGCAATTCAGCCAGCGCCGTTTCCAAACTATCCTCACTGTAGCCAGCACTGATTAACTGGTGGCGCATTAAAGGCTCGCCTTGCAATAGACGCTGCCCATCCCATCCTACTAATTGATCAACGCCCATCATTTGTAGCCAGCTATGAGCCACTGTACCTAAAATAGCTTCATCCTCATCAGAAAACTGCCAAGCTCCACTCGGATTACCTGCTTCAGCCAGTAGTTTCTGCGCCAACTTCCGATGTGAACCATAATCCGCTTGTAGCTGTTCAATCGTTTTTTGCTTAAAGCGCACAAAGTCTCCTAAGGATAGGGTCGCGTTTACTTGCTCAGAACCGATCTCCATCTGGTATGGCTGCCCTTCTTGAGCATGACTGGACTCTGCCCCCTCATTATGAGAATCGACGTAATTAGGCAAAGACTGCTTAATTACGTCGATATTTAATTCCAAGGCTTGCTGAATCTTTGCAAAAAACTGATTTTTGCTCGGTTTACGTACCTCTAATACACCCTCTTTTTCACTCAACCCCATTAGATAAAACAAATGCAAACACTGACAAGGACGTGTGGTTGCCACATAGAGTAGACGGCTTTCCTCTAATTGCTCACGATAAGCTTCGCGCGCTTTGAGCAACTTAGTCATCGCATCTTCCTCTGCACCATGCTGCTTAGACTGGGCAGTGCTTAATAACACGCCCGGCACCTTTTCACCATTAAACTCATACTCATAAGGCTCAAGACGCAACAGCATGTCATCCCGATTTACTGAAGAACCATGTAAACCGTATAAAACAACCTCTTCAAACTGCAGTCCTTTAGCCCTATGAATTGTCATAATCTCGACTGCCGCCCCTGCCGTTACACTCTCAGCATAAAGCTCAGAGACATGCTGTTCAAGCACCTCTAAATCCGGCGTACCATAAGGTGCCAACTTATCTAGCTGCTTAAACACTGCCTCAATATCGGCATGCTCTGACTCTTTGGCATATAGCAAAGGACCACCAAGCTGCTGCCAAATCATGCTTACTCGCATCGTAAAGCTTAAGCCCTGCTGCTCGGCATTACTATTAAGCATAATCTCACTTAAATGCTTAAATCGTGTGAACTGCTCAGCACCAATCTGCACTACCAAGGCCTCATCACTTAAAGCGTCACGAATTTGCTGCAGTACATTGGCTTCATTTTTATCACCAAAAATCCTATGCAAAGTAGTTAAAGTCAGTCCACACAAAGGTGAGCGGAATAATGACAACCACGCCACCCGATCATAGCGATGAGTTAAGGCACGGATAATCTGCAACAAATCAATCACATAGGGCTGTTCACTCAGTGGGAACATATCGACTGCGCGCACTGGAATATTTGCCTGCAATAAACGCTCATTTAAGCCGCCTAAGGCGCGACGACTTTTTACTAAAATCGCTATCGGCTTTTCTTTGTCTTTATGGCGCTCCAAAGCTTCCTTAACCACCTGAACTACTTTTTCTTCAGAAACTTCAAGGGCGGTAGACTTGGAATCTATACCTTTAACCTCCTGATTTGAATAGTAAAAAGGATAATGCTTAACCGGTTCTAGACTGCCTGTCCCATTAAAAGAGACTGATTTCTCATAAGGAACAGCACCAAACTCAGCATCATAAGTTGCAGGAAAAGTCTCCTCATAGATACTGTTATTCCAGGCTACCACGCCGTCGACAGAGCGAAAGTTCTCACGTAAATTGAGCACCTCTATAGGTACATGATTCAATCGCTGCTCTTCAGCTACCTTAATAAACAGCCCGACCTCAGCCTTTCTAAAACGATAAATAGACTGCATCGGGTCGCCTACTAAAAACACAGTACGACCATCATCAGGTAACCAACCGGAGGTTAATAAAGCCAGTAAATCAATTTGTATTTGACTAGTATCCTGAAACTCATCCACTAATAAATGCTGAATACGCGCGTCCAAGGCCAATAACAAATCAGCTGGATCATCAGCACTACCTAAACCATTTAATGCACTCAGTGCAACCTCTGTAAAATCAACGGCTCCGTCATTAACATAGACTTTATGCAAATTCTCTAAGGCACTATTTAAGACCTCGGACAAGTTTTTATAAAGCTCAATCTGATCATCAGATAATAACTTAGTCGGCAAACTTCTCACCGTCACGATAGCTTGCAAAAACTCTTCTGAAAAATCAGTATTTTTTAGAAAATCCATCAGCCCTTTTTTAAATGGTGCGCCCGCCGGCACGCCATGGTTTTTAGTAAGGCTTTTTCTAATCGTACCGCTAGCAGTTAACAGCGATTCCGCTACGGCTTGCCAGCGGATTAAATCATCAACCTCGGTGGTCAGGGGGTTAATATCCACATCCCTGAGGCTTACCAAATCCGGCCAATCCTGTGCCCATTGCACTAAATAAGGAATATAGTCAGAAGCAAAGCCAAGTGGCAGATTATCAATCACTTTTTGCAGCTGCGTCGCTACAAAAAACTCAAACGTCTGTACCATGCTGTAGATAGTCTTAACTGGATCACTAAGCGCCTCTTGCCACTGATCGCGGACCTCCAGCATCTGCACGATGGAGGCCTCTAAGTGCACTAAATCCACATTTAAGTGATTGAGAACCACCTGTAGAGCCGGTAATGTATCGATCTGACGGATAGTCAAAAAAGCCGCCTCATGATACTGGCGTCGATGCGCTTCAGAAATCTCCAAGCTGCCACCCGTCTGTGATGACCACGGCATGGTCCGCACCAAGCCTGCGCTCAGTGAGTCAAAGGTCATAATGCGTAAACGGCTTGGATACTCCAATAAATGCCATTCTTTTTCTTGATTACGCCGCAAGACCTTTTGCGCTAATTCCCAACTAGCAACCTTATAATCTTCAAGCGGCTTGGGCTGAAGCCCGGCACTTAGCTTTTCAAGGACACGGTTACGCATTTCACCAGCCGCTTTACGGGTAAAAGTAATCGCCAAGACCTGCTCAGGCTGTTCGACAATCGCTAACAGTGAGAGAATACGGTCAGTCACCAACTCCGTTTTCCCTGAACCAGCCGGTGCTTGGACTAAAAATGAGCGATTAGGTGCTAAGGCCTGTTTACGTTGGGCTAAATCAGAAGGTACTTTAGTCATTACCGTTCTCCTCTTCTTCAAAGACCTGACCTAAGCGCAAGAAAGGCAAGACCTCACAATATTGCATATCCTTTTTATCAACATAGCTATTAGCTGCATAACCATGCGCAATCTCATCGGCCAAATCCATTAGCACCCCCTTCCAAACGCTTAATTGCTGTGCAAAATCAGACTCTGTTTTTTCCTCGACCTTGGAATTACCTGGATATGACCAGCTAACCGAACCAACGCCAGCAAAGCCCATATCCTTAGGCTTTAGACCACCAAAGCCTACCCCTCCAATATCGTTGATGGGATGCTCACCATAAGCGGCATATAAAGGTAGTTGTAAATCAATCGGCCGCTCCCTATACCAATTCTTTTTATAGCTGGGTAAAGTACCGGTCTTATAGTCTAAGTAGAGATAACTTTCATTTTGAAGAAAATCCACACGATCAATTTTTACCCGTATCTTAATTTTAGAAAGCGCAATCTCGGCACTTTTCTCGACCTCAGCAACGGTAAAGGCTAATTTTCGACTCTGCTCTAACTTTAGAAAATGAAACAGCTGACTTTTCGCAAAGTCCTTTTCTAACGCTAATAAAGCCGCTGAATCAAAGAGCAACTCACTACGCGCAGAGGCATCAACAACCTCTGAAATTTTGTCTTTTAGCTCATCATCACTCATGGAATTAAGGGTGGCTTGAGCACGCACCTCATTCCAAAAACGTTCTAATGAGGCATGAATAAAACTACCACGCTGCAGACGATCTAACTCATAGCGCGGATAAGGCGCAAACTCCCTCATATGCAGACGATAAGCAGCAAAAGCCCATTGAGGGTTAATGGCCTGCAAATCAATTAGACGCGAACCACCTGACAGTAACGCATCATCCGGCACTGGCGGGCCATAATCATCTCTTAAAAACTCAAGGTCAGCCTGATTTAGCTGCCGCGACTGAGTAGGCCTTTGATGAAGCTCAGCAAGCTCGTCAAGATTAGACCACTGCTCTTCGGCTAAATACTGACTAATCAAGGGCGAAGCCTTAGTTGGCATTTCCCCAGCAAAAGCGTGCCAACTAATCTTAATATTCGGTGCAGTCTCCAAGAGGCTCTTTAGCATCGCTTCAGCCCACAAAAACTCACGTCGATGATCGGTACGTGGTGCATCAACGCGTAGTAAAGCCGCCTTAGGAAGTAGCGGATTTGGCTTAGGCACTGTCGGTAAAACATCATCCTGCAAACTTAAAATCCACACCGCATCCCACTTAGCCCCTTCGGCCTCTAATATACCTAAGACATCAAGTTGTGCAGTGGCTGCTCGTTGTGGTTGAAAAATTTGCTGCAGACAAACTCGCTCAAGTAAATGAAAAGCCTCACTAGCCGTCATATGGTCAAGCGACGGAGACAACCCAGCAGCAGTTTTTAATGCTTGGTCAAAGGCATTACAGACTTGATACTGAGCAGAACTTAACTTTTTAATACCTGGAAAAGCAAAAATCTCAAAAAATGATCTGAATTTTTGCAACCAACGATTAAGCCTCAAATGCTTTTCATCAGCAGGGAATAGTGCAAAAGCACTATCAATCAACTCACTAAACTCATCATTAATATCATGTAAAAATTGCTCTACCTGATTTTTGTTATAACTGACTTTACTATTTTGGCGTAGCTTTAGATCAAGGGCACTTAGCTGATCGGCCCATGCTGACACTAAGGCCTCCTGAGCAAGCAATAAAGACTCGCCCAAGTCTTGAGTCGCAATTCGATTTTTACCTACTAAACTAATAAATAACTTCAGCCACGCTAAGGCCGAGCGAACAATGGACCAGTCACTTAATGGACGACCAATTGCTACGTTATATAGTAAATCGGCTTTCAGCCCTTCATCTTGAATACGCTCATGTAAATAACGACGTACCGTATTAAGCTCAGTTTGTAGTAAGGGATCGATGATTGCAAAGCGACCTCGCGGATACTTCTCAAGCATTTGCTTAGCCCAATTAACTGCTGCTGCCAGCTCCTCTGCCCTATTTTGAGTACGGATGACTTGTAACTCGCCTGGTTCCTCCAAGTCACTATCTAAAATATAAAGCTCTGCTCCTAGGTCCTGACACGCCTTAAACAAACCGGCTTGAATAGCTGAAAGCTCTCTAAAACCCAATAACACGATTTTTTTAGTAAAGGCTGTTTGTAATTGCTGAGAGGCGTTAGTGTCACCACTCGCTGCGCTTAGTTGCATTTGTTCTAAGAGCCATTGATTGCGCAAGGGACCATCAATCGCCCCTCGCTCCTGCAATCTATCAAGGTAATGCTCTTTAATTTTTTTATACTCGATATACTCCGGTGTCTCTTCCAGTGCTTCAACCTGTATACCCCAATCGACTTGTAGCGTATGAGCTTCAGCTAACACCCTAGCTAATTTAGTTAAATTTAGTAAATTGAGCTGTTGCTCCTTTAGCACTGCTTCCCAATACAACAAAGCCGCAAAAGGACTTAGCTGCTTTGCCGCTGGCACAGCCCCAACCGCAAAGACTAAACGCTCATAAAGGAACTCTAAAAAATGGCTCCACGGCTGCACCTGAGCCAACTCAAAGACCTGAGCTTCATGACGCTTAGCACTAATTAACTCTTTTTTTAAATGAATGGCCATCCGGTTATTGACCGTGACCACCATGGTGTCAGCTGCCGGAAAGTCCAGCAGTTGCTGCCTTGAAATGATTTCTAAACTATCCAGCATTGCTCCGCCTTGCGTGTTAAGTTGTCTTTAAGATTTAATTTACAGATAATTTCACTGCTGTATTCTTTCTGCATAAACATGCAAATCACTTTTACAAAAAACTCAACCCTATGGTCTATTTTATGATCATGTACTGCATATAATATCAGTAACCTAATAAAAAACAAGCATAAAGCACCATAAAAAAGAGCGTACACCAACATCACGGTATACGCTCTTTTCACTCCTAGCCTTCTAAAAGACCTAGTCAAATCACCTTATTTAAATAAGGCTTCAGCTTGCTTTCTCAATTCAAACTTCTGAATCTTACCAGTTGCTGTTTTAGCCAGCTCGCCGAACACATAATACTTAGGACGCTTGAAGCCGGCTAATTTATCACGACAATACTGATCTAATACCTCCTCAGTCACTACCGCATCATCTTGTAGCTCCACAAAAGCCACCGGCACTTCGCCCCACTTATCGTCATTTAAAGCAACAACGGCAACGTTAGCAACGCCCGGATATTTATAGAGTACATCCTCAACCTCAATGCTAGAAATATTTTCCCCTCCGGAAATAATAATATCCTTGCTACGGTCCTTAATCTGCGCATAGCCATCTGGATACAGCACCCCTAAATCACCCGTATGGAACCAACCACCGGCAAAAGCTTTATCCGTTTCCTGAGGGTTTTTGAGATAGCCCTTCATAACAATATTGCCCCGGAACATCAGCTCACCAAAGGTTTGACCATCAGCTGGCACTGGCTCCATAGACTCCGGATTCAATACTGTAAATCCGGCTTGTAAGGTATAGCGCATACCCTGACGCGCCTTTTTCATTGCGCGCTCTTCGGTGGACAAATCACGCCATTCGGGCTTTTCAACACAACCGGCAGAGGGGCCGTAAACCTCGGTCAGACCATACACATGGGTAATATTAAAACCCATATCCTCCATCCGTGCCAAGACCGCTTCAGGAGGCGCCGCGCCGGCAATCATGCCATTAACCTCATGCTCAATTCCTTGCTTCAACTCCGCTGGCGCATTAGCTAAGGCCGCGTGCACTACAGGTGCTGCACAGTAATAATCTACCCGCTCCTGACGGATTAAATCAAAACAAGTCTTCGGATCAAACTTGCGTAAACAGACGTTAACACCGCCGCGTGCCGCAATAGTCCAGGCAAAACACCAACCATTACAGTGGAATAAAGGCAAGGTCCATAAATAGACTGGACGCTTAGGCATATCAAACTCTAAAATCTGCGAAATCGCATTTAAAGCGGCACCACGGTGATGATAAACCACCCCCTTAGGGTTACCGGTCGTACCGGAAGTGTAGTTTAGTGCAATCGCATCCCACTCGTCATCAGGTAATACCCAATTATTAAGGTCCTCGGCAGACGCTAAAAAAGCCTCATAATCTAACTCGGCAAAGGGTTCAATATCCTTGGGGCCCAACTCATCATTAACCTGAATAATTTTTAAATCAGGCATAGCCTCCCTAATCGCAGGGATAAAAGAGGCAAACTCACTATCAGCTAATAAAAACTCAGCCTCACCATGCTGCAGACAGTAAATTAGACCATCCACCTCTAAACGGACATTTAAAGCCAACAAAACACCGCCCGACATGGGCACTCCAAAACCTGCTTCAACCATCGCCGGTGTATTGTATAAAAGTGTCGCTACCGTCGTGCCGCGCTGAGCACCACCTTGCCTAAGCGCTGCGGCCATTTGACGACAGCGGTGATAGGTTTCAGTCCAAGTCTGACGCACGCCCCCATGCACAATGGCTAAGTTATCACCATATACCTCGTGTGCACGCAGTAAAAAATCAATGGGGGTAATTGGTACGTAATTAGCGGCATTTTTGCCAAGACCTGTATCAAAATCAGCCATGCTGTCTCCTAGTTTTAAATAATATTTATTATAAATTTTAACAGTACCAAAAATTATGGCATTGATCTAAGTTTAGATCTAAGCAAAAAGCCTGCACATTAGACTAAAGTCATAGATAAGATTTTTCTCAAGCCCGCGGATGATGCTTTTGATGTAGGCTCTTTAAACGCTCACGAGCCACATGTGTATAAATTTGCGTAGTAGAGATATCCGCATGACCCAAGAGCATTTGCACCACTCGCAAATCAGCACCATGATTTAGCAGATGAGTAGCAAAAGCATGACGCAACACGTGTGGCGATAGTGGCACCTGAATATCTTGCAGTTGGGCATATTTTTTAACTAATTGCCAAAACGCCTGACGACTCATCGCACTTCCCAAACGAGTAATAAAGACGGCATCGTCCAGACGCCCTTTGAGCAATTCCGGACGGCCTTCGAGTAAATAACGCTCCAACCAATGTACGGCTTCGCCCCCTAAAGGCACAATACGATCTTTACCACCCTTGCCCTCGACTACTCGTACAAAACCTTCATTTAGCGCTAAATGAAAGGTCTTTAAACTAATCAACTCCGTCACTCGCAAACCCGTTGCATAAAGCGTTTCTAACATCGCTTTATCCCTGAGGCCACCGGGGGTGGACAAATCTGGCGCCGTTAATAACAAATCAACCTGTGCCTCACTCAAGGTTTTTGGGAAACGGGCCGCTTGCTTTGCGGGCTTAATGTGTAGGCACGGGTCCTCAACCATCTGGCGACTTTGAATTGCCCACGCATAAAAACGCCTCAACGTCGCTAAACGTCGATTAGCCGTACTCGCTTTGGTTTGCAAATGCATTTGCGCTAACCATGCCTGAATATCCTCTGCACTGACAGCCAATAGCGAACGATCATGACGTTTTTCTTTTAAAAACTTAAGAAAAGCCGTTAAATCTTGTCGATAAGCTGATAAAGTGTTTTTGGATAAACCATCTTCTAGCCACAAGGTGTCTAGGAAAGAAGAGATATAGCTTTCTTGCATTACGCATCCCATTTAAAAAAATAGCAAATAAACCAGTAAATTCGACCATGTCTATTTTATACATACTCTTACCTGACATCATTCTCGTTGCCCTTGGCTGGTTCATGCTTAACAAGATGGGTTTTAGTCGTGAGTTTTTTGCAGCGACGGAAAAGATGGTCTACTTTATCATGTTTCCGGCCCTACTTTTTCGCTCCGTGTTACTCAGTCCGTTGAGCCTAAACACAGCCGGCACCTCCCTGCTATCTTGTGCTCTTTTAGCTTTTGCCGGTTTATTAATCGCAAGTTTAGCTCGTCCTATTTTAAAAGCAGAGCAACACTCAGCCAACTCAAGCCAACAATGCGTTTATCGCTTTAGCACCTATATTGCCCTGTCCCTCGCCCCCTCAGTAGGCGGTGCCGAAGGGGTCGCGATCATGGCAGTATTTATCGGTTTTACCGTCCCCTTAGTTAATATTCTAGCTGTACGTGCATTAGCAACTGGCCAAGGCGGGATGTTCAAATCGATTGTCACCAACCCATTGGTACTTGCCACCGCTTCTGCTGTCAGTTTAAACTTACTCGGTTTCCAATTACCAGAAGTGCTCGGCAACACACTACATAAACTTGGCCAAGGCTCAATTCCTCTTGGTCTCATTTGTATTGGTGCCGCCTTAAAGCTGAGAGAAGGTACTGCCAATGCTCCGTTGGTTGCTTGGATGACCATCGCACGTCTGGTGTTTATGCCGATTTTTGCGATCGTTATTGCGCTATTGATGGGCTTTAGCCTGCTAGAGACTCAAATGTTTGCTATCTTTGCGGCCATTCCCACTGCCCCTGCGGCTTATGTTTTAACCGTTAGAATGGCTGTCTCTTATACACATTT
>LSQX01370063.1_pt2 | contig 16632 bp, 10 predicted proteins | sample 654561 | NCBI WGS metagenome assembly LSQX01 (sample SAMN04489861, study PRJNA283612) | anaerobic digester metagenome | isolation source: 4 biogas reactors fed with cattle manure at either 37C or 55C with and... | place: Denmark: Kongens Lyngby | collected 2014 | reverse complement strand
CCCGTATTACAGCAAACAGGCACCTAAATAATGATGTCGGAAAGACAGGCTTTTACATGAAGCTTCGTGTCTATCCCCACGAGGTACTCAGAGAAAACAAACAGGCAACCGGCGCAGGTGCTGACCGTGTATCCAGCGGAATGCGCAGGGCTTTTGGAAAGAACGTAGGTACAGCAGCCAGGGTCAAAGCAATGCAGAAGATCTTCACAGTTGCAGTTGAGAAGGAAAACTTCGAAGCCGCAAAGAGTGCTCTCTGGCATGCAGGACAGAAGCTGCCTACCCCATTCAGGATCGTTATCGATCAAGGGGCAGAACTGGTACAATAATCATTAACCGTTAACATCAAATGGAGTATAATATGTACGATTACGAAGAGCTTTTGAACCGTGCAATGGCAAAAATGCCAGACATCGAGACTACGGATGCTCGATTCGTAATCCCTGAACCCAGAATCTTTTCCGAAGGTAAAGCCACAATTCTGGAGAACTTTGGAAATATTGCAGGTACCCTTAACCGGGACCCTGACCACCTGATGAAATATCTCACAAGGGAACTGGGGACTGCAGGGAAAATTGAAGGCACACGCGCAGTCTTCCAGGGAAGGTTTACGAGAGCTCAGATTTCAGATAATATTCAGGCTTATGTGGACGAATACGTTATGTGTTCGGAATGCGGACGTCCTGACACTCAGCTTGTCAAGGTGGACAGAGTACTCGTCCTGAAGTGCTCTGCTTGTGGGGCTCACAGACCTGTCAAAAAGAGAAAGGCTACAAGTGTAGTTGTCAGGGAAGCTATCGAAGAAGGCGGAACCTATGAGCTCCGGATCGATGCAGTCGGGTCAAAAGGTGACGGGATAGCAAAAATAGATAAATATACGATTTTTGTACCTGGAGCCGCAAAAGGCGACGTGGTCAAAGTAAAAATTAAGAAAATTAGCGGAAACCTCGCCTTTTCTGAAAGGGTCTGAAGTTTAGCTTATTTAGATATTTTAAGGCAGCTCAGGCCGATAATTATAATTTTTCGTGCCCGAGCGCTAAAATCCTCTTTTAGATTTGAACTCGCGTCTTCAGAGCTAAACTCCGGTAAAGCCAGGAGCGATTTTAAGTATCCAGCAGGAAAATCAGGAACCTGTGAGGAGAAAAGATGACTTCTGAAAAAAAGGATGCACAGGATGTTTTATTCAGGGATGTTTTATTAAGAGAGACTAAAATAACGGAAAAAAATATAGAAGTTCTCTCAATGCCCGGGCTGTCAGTAAATCTCCGGCACACAGGAGAGATTCTGGAACTTACCGCAAATGGAACTCTGAAAGCAGCCTGCAATCCTATCCTGAAAAAGATTAACTCCCGGTTGAAGGAAGAGAAGCCAGCCCTTGTAGAGGATGATAAGGTTATTGCCTCGGCCTGGCTCCCTCCAATACCAGGTCCGGTTTTCAAACGCCTTATTTTTGCAGAGATCCAGATAGCTCTAGGAAGATACATTCCAGAGACTGTATCAATTGAACTTACCCACCAGAGCAGTTCGAGATATCTGCCAGGGACGGTTGCAGACGAGCTGGATACAGGTACTGTAAAAAGAATAATAGATGAAGCCCTTGAAATCGGAACTTTTATTATCACATTTACTGAGAATGACCCTCTTCTGCGCGAAGAAGTATTTGAGCTGATCAGGTACGTGGACAAAAAGCGAGCAATAGTAAACTGTTCCACCTGGGGCACGGACTTTTCAGCAGAAACCGCTTCCAGCCTGAAAGAAGCAGGGCTTCATTCTCTTATGGTTGGGATTTACTCAACTGACCCTGAAAAACATGATGCTGTCCGAAAGTCTGGGGGAGCATATGAGAGAGCTATTTCTGCCATAAAACTGGCACTTGAAGCCGGGCTCGTGGTTGTAATGACAACACATGCTTCTCCCTCAAATATACAGGAACTACCTGCCCTCTATGCCCTTGCCTCGGAACTCGGGGTGCACGAGTTTTCGGTATGGGAAGCAATGCCAAAAACCAGTGATGAGCCTGTAATTACAGAAGAGGATAGGAAAAGCATCCTTGAAATGTACCACAGGATAAATGCAAGCCCAGACAGCCCGCGTATGTTTGCAAATACATATTTTGAAGGGGAGATGTTGGGTGCAATGGAAGGCAGGCGCTGGATGCATATAACAGCAGAAGGAGACGTAAAACCCGGTCCTTATCCACCTTTTAGTTTTGGGAATATAAAAGAGGAATCTTTAAAAGATACCTGGCAGAAAATCAGAAGCTATCCATACTTCCAGAAGCAAAAAAACCTGAGCCCAATGCATGATCCGGAGTTTCTGGAATTCGTTGACAGGATTCCAGCAGAAGCAAAATTGCCGTATCCTTTCAAAAAAGTTTATGAGAAATAAAACGGAATAAGCTTCTGGATATCCTTTACAACGCTTCTCTTTAAAGAGCCTTCTCTGGTACATTTAAATTCCTTTTAGCCTACTTTTTTCAATCGGACTATGGTTAGTTATGGGAGTTGAAAACACATCCCATTGGGAAACCAGTAGCAAAAGTGATGTACTGCTGGAAAGCTGGTATCAACCTGAACTGTCTGTCTGAAGATAAACATTTACATATTAGCAGGTATTTTTAAAGAGAGATTTAGCTGGAACTGCGTTTATATCTTTAATAATTTCAGCAAGAAAAAGCTGTCTTCCTGAGGCATTTCCTCCAGAAAATAGGCAGCTCATGAGGGACTTTATGAATACCAAACTTGACCCGTGGAGTTCAAGCGAGATTACTGACTATTCCAAGTTATTCGAAGAATTCGGGATTTCTCCTTTTGATAATTTACTTCCTGAAATCCCTTCCCCACACATGTACATGCGGAGAAGAGTTATCTTCGGACATCGTGATTATGAACAGATTGTAGAGGCTATGCGCACAGGTGCCCCTTTTTCGGTTATGGACGGCTTTATGCCTTCAGGAAAGGTCCACCTTGGACACAAGATGGTTATGGACCAGATAATCTGGCACCAGCAAATGGGAGCATCGGCTTTTGTTGGGATTGCGGACAGGGAGGCTTTCTCAGTGCGCGGCTTTTCCTGGCAGAAATGCAGGGAAATCGGGACAGAAGAATACATATTAAGCCTGATAGCTCTCGGCTTCAAGCCAGACGGCCTTATTTATTTCCAGTCAGGCTGTGAAAGCGTTAAAGACCTGGCATTTGAACTCGGGGTCAAGGTCAATTTCTCGGAACTTAGTGCAATCTATGGTTTTTCAGGAGAGACAAATCTCTCCCACATGATCAGTGTAGCAACCCAGGCTGCAGATATTCTCCAGCCCCAGCTTGAAGAGTTCGGTGGCCCAAAACCGGTTGTAGTTCCTGTAGGTCCAGACCAGGACCCTCATCTTAGGCTGACACGAGGGCTTGCAGGCAAAATGAGCATGTTCAGGGTAGAAAAGAGAGAAAACGCAAATGGTGGGAAATACCTGAGCGTGCGCGGCAAGGGAGCCCCGAAAGAAGCTTTACAGGAGCTTAAAAAACGCATTCCGGGGAAGGTGAAACTCTATGAAGAGCACCTGGACATACTTCAAACTCCAGACTATCCGTTCCTGGAAAGATTTGTTTTGCAAATAAACCAGCCTGAGAAAAAGGAGTACTTCATGACCCAGATCCAGGAAATAGCTAAATTTGCTAATGAGGCTAAGCCACCTGAATTTTTGGAGTATGAAAAATATTTCGTTTTCAGAAGAATCTGGAAAACCACAAGTAAAATCCTTGAAGAAGTCGTGGCAGAAGTCGCAGCTGAGTTCGAAGGCTACGCTTTCATTCCTCCTGCATCAACTTACCACCGCTTCATGAGCGGGCTGCAGGGAGGGAAGATGTCGAGCAGTATCCCTGACAGCTATATAGCCCTCACAGATGACCCTAAAGAAGGGGCGAAAAAGGTAAAGAAGGCAAAGACAGGGGGGTGCATGACCCTTGAAGAGCAGAAAAAACTGGGTGGGAAACCCGATGAATGCTCTGTCTTCGAACTGATGCTTTTCCACCTTCTAGAAGACGATGAGGAGTTACTGGAAATCAGGCAAGAATGCATCTCAGGAACCAGAATGTGCGGCTCGTGCAAGCAGCTCGCAGCCGAGAAGATGTACGAGTTTCTCAAAGATCATCAGGAAAAGCGGGAACTTGCAAGGGAGCACCTCGAAGAATATAAAATAGTTTATAAAAAGTGATATTAAAAGCAACCTTATTAAGCGATTTTGAAAAGTAATCCTAAAAATTAATCTCAAAAAATGATCTTAAAAGGTGATTTTACAAAAAGTAATTTTACAAGCTGAATCACATGATAACTGATCAGTTATAAATTTATTAAACTCTTAATCACTCTCAGGAATATCAGGATGTGACCATTATATGAGTGTTCAGGAAAATCTCACAATTAACGAGAAAAAAGTCTTGCTTGCCCTTGAGGCCCTAGGGTCTGCAGCCCCTGAAAGGCTGGAGGAAAAATCAGAGCTGCAGGTAGATGCGGCAATGCAGGCGGCCTTCATGCTTGAGGAAAAAGGGCTGGTTTCGGTTTCTGAAAAAGTATTGGAACATTATTCCCTTACAAAAGAAGGAGAAGAGTATACAAAAAACGGGCTTCCAGAGCGCCAGATTATCGATTCTCTCAAAGTTCCGACCTCGCTTGAAGAACTGAGGAACCATTTCTCTCCGCAAATGGTAGGGATTGCAACCGGCTGGCTCGTAAAAAAAGGATGGGCTAAGGTTGAAAATGGGGTAATGGTGCCTTCAGGTAAAGCGTATGCTGGAAAAGACGAAGAAACCCTTGCCGCCTTCACAGGCAAAGCAAAGACCCTTGAAGAGCTTGGATCCGACGAGAGGACAATAAAAGATCTGCTCAAGCGAAAACTTGTCATAAAACACGAAGAAAAGTTCAGGACGGTTTCTATAACTGATGCAGGAAATGCGCTTGCAGCCCAGGGACTTGTCCTTGAAGAGGAAATTGCTCAGCTCACTCCCGATTTACTGAAGAGCGGGAACTGGAAAGAGAAAAAGTTCAGGCCTTACCGTCTTGATATTACTCCAAAATCCCTCTATGGAGCCAAGATCCATCCATACAGGCGTCTTATAGAGCAGATGCGTCAGATCTTCCTGGAAATGGGCTTTACCGAGATTAAAGGTGGGATCATTCAGAGTTCTTTCTGGAATTTCGATGCCCTTTTCCAGCCTCAGGACCACCCTGCAAGAGATATGCAGGACACTTTCCACCTGGGCAGCGCCTGCCAGCTCCCTGCTGAATACTTCGAAAAAGTTGCTGCAATGCACGAGCGCGGAGGAGAGATTGACTCCTGCGGCTGGGGCGGAATCTGGGATAGAGAACTTGCAGAACGCAATGTGCTGAGAACCCATACAACAGCAGTTACTGTCAAGTACCTGGCTGACCATCCGAAACCGCCTGTAAAAGCTTTCTGCATTGACAGGGCTTACCGAAGGGAAACAATTGACCCTACCCATACCCCAGAGTTCGAACAGCTTGAAGGAGTTGTAATGGACAAGGATATGTCTTTTGCAGACCTGTTAGGATTACTTGCGGAATTCTACCACAGGATAGGATTCGAGGAAGTCCGCTTCCGCCCAGGCTATTTTCCGTACACTGAACCAAGTGTAGAACCCGAGGTTTATGTGGACGGTCTGGGCTGGGTTGAACTTGGAGGGGCAGGCGTTTTCAGAAAAGAAGTTACTGAACCTTTAGGAATTAAAGAGCCTGTCCTTGCCTGGGGATTGGGAGTCAGCCGGCTTGCCATGCTGAAGCTAGGACTTAAAGACCTCAGGCTACTTTACCAGTCTGACATTGACTGGCTCAGGAAGAGCGAAGTATGCAGAACCTGAAAATCTAAGGATCTAAGAATCTAGCTCCTTGTAACCTGATTATCTCAGGTTAAAACTTCTATTTTTATCTAAAAATACTCAATCTCAAAATAAGAAGTAACGACCATAAAGGCCATAAAAATTCGGTAAGATATACACCGAACGGGAGTTCAGTTTCTAAACATGATTTCTTTAGTGAATATATGTTTACATGATATATTAATTTGGTAAAGTCAGACCTGAATGAATCACGTCAGCAATTAAACTAAGGGGAGTAAATAATGATAGACAGCTCATCAGAATCTGTAACTTCGCCAAAAGAATCACCAGATGTCCCAGAAGATCAGAACGTAGTCGAACCACAGGCAGTAGCTGTGGAAACTGGCTTAGCAATCAGGTTCTGGCTTGAACTGATGTCTTATCCTCCGGGCAGCGCAAGAAGTTTATGGCTATTTGTGAATGATGATTGGAGGTATCTGGATAATCCCGATCTTGGTACTCAAGTTTCTGTACAGAATGCCTTTTGCGGATGTTCAGATCGCCTTGAGGTTCTGGTCTGGTACTCAGGAGATGTAATTCAGGGACTGCTAGTAAAGACGAGATAATAGAAATTGAAAATAAAATAACTGTAGTGAACTGATTGAACTGAGGTATCGCTTCACTTTCTGTTGGTTCTCTATCGACTCTCCATTGGTTTTTTGTTAATTCTAACTATTGCCACCTGACAAAATTTCTTTAAGGTACCTTGCACTTTGCTGAGATTTTCCGTACCTTACCTGAAGAGAAAGGCAAAAGTACCATTAAATAACCGAAGATCGTATTTTCTAGAATAAAATATCCGATATAGGAGCAGGGCCGGGGGGCATGCTGAACAAAAAAGTATTGAAAAATTCCCAAATTGATTAGTATGGAATGGCTCAGGTACTTTTTACGTTCATAGCATAATTGTGATATCATCATTTTTCTTGCTTCTGAGCCACTGGTGCTTCTGGTTTATGATAATTTCTGAGAATTAAAGAGAAAACTGTCCTCAAGAAGTAGCCATTCCTGAAAGCTGAATATGTCGATTATGGAAAGAGGAAAAGGGAACCTGGGGAATAAGTCTCAAGAAATGAGCCCTGAGGAAAACATGAAAAAGGAAAACAGAAGCCAGAAAGACAATCCAGCCTTTCAGACCGGAGAAAGCGTTTCCCTTCTTCCAATCCTTGCTGTTAATTTTATAGGTACTCTTGGGTTCAGTATTGTACTCCCATTCCTGGTATTTCTGGTTAACCGGTTGGGAGGAAATGCTTTCATTTACGGGGTGGCAAGTTCGATATATCCGGCTTTTCAGCTAATAGGAGCCCCTATTCTGGGCAGATGGTCTGACACTTATGGCCGTAAAAAAATCCTGATTATAAGCCAGTTAGGGACTTTGCTCTCATGGATTATTTTTCTTGGGGTTCTTTTTCTTCCGGTCACAAGCCTTTTTAAAATTGATTCCAGCGTCCTTGGAGCCTTTACAATTACCTTACCCCTTGCAGTGCTCTTTTTTGCAAGAGCTCTTGACGGGCTTACTGGGGGAAATGTATCAGTAGCTAATGCCTATCTTGCAGACATAACTGCAGAAAGGGATAGAAGCCGAAATTTTGGGAAAATGTCGATTTCCGAGAATCTGGGATTTATAGTTGGACCTGCACTTGCCGGAATATTGAGCGTGACAGTATACGGAGACCTGGCTCCTGTTCTAGGAGCAATAATAATCTCACTTATTGGAACCTTGCTGATTATATTTTACCTTCCTGAAAGTAAAGAGTGTGCTCTAGAAGAGTTTGAAGAAGCTGAGAATATACGGAAAATTCTTGGTTATGAGATCAGGGAATGCAGAACCACGAAGGAGATAAAGAAACCTGATTTCAGGGAGGTCTTGAGGCTTCCAGATATCCCCTACATGCTGGGTCTGTACTTTCTAATTGATCTTGGCTACAATGTATTCTACACGGCTTTTCCCCTGCACGCAATTTCAGCCCTCAACTGGAGCATTGCCAAAATGGGCGTTTACTTTACGGTACTGAGCGGGCTTCTGATAATCGTGCAGAGTACCGTGCTTCCCAGGGCATCAAGAAAGTACTCGGATGCAGCCCTTATAATCTTTGGAAGCCTCGTGCTTGGTACGAATTTTCTACTTCTGATTCCTGGAAACCTTTTCCTTACTTATCTTGCAGCAGGGTTTTTTGCGCTTGGGGATGGGCTAATGTGGCCTTCTTTTCTCTCCCTTCTATCAAAGGTTGCAGGAAAAGAATACCAGGGTACTATACAGGGATTTGCCAGCAGTTTCGGAGGTCTTGCCAGCATCACCGGACTTATCCTTGGTGGTCTTTTATATGAAAAGCTTGCTGGATCCTCATTTTTGATTGCAGGTCTGGTAATCTACACTGTTTTCTTACTCAATTTCCGTCTCAGACATTTTGAAAGAAAGATAGAACACTGAATTGGAAAATTTAAATGACACATTAAATCATAGTTTAAAACGCACATTTTAAACTAAGTAAGTTAAATCTTCAAAAACAATTCTAATTAATTAAAAATCTAACAGAAAAATACTGGCAGAAAATGGGATCTCAGACCGAGGTTTAGTATGAATAATATATCCAAGCTGTTAATGATTATTCTCATGGTCGTAACTGCAGTAATAGTTGCACAACTGATTGATCATCCTCCTAGAGAAAATAGAGTAGTAGGCCGAGACAATATTATGGGAAAGAACTCACTGGACCTATTTGTAAGCGAGTCCTACAGCTATGAAGACAGGCTCTTGTTTGTCTACACTCCAAGGAATCCAGACTCTAAATTTGACTGTTACGTGACGTATGAGTTCAAGGAAGATGGAGATACCCTTGAAAGCGCTAATAAAAAGTTTTATGGAAATGTTTCGGTTGAAAACCCGATTGTGTTCGAATATCCTAAGAAGAAAGATTCCACATATGAACTCGAAATCAAGATAGAAGATAAAAGCGGAATCAATCTGCACAAAAGCAGGATCAAAATTAGTCCTGCAGCCGTAGAGAGTGAAGCAAATTAAACAAACCTCGAAGCAAATCTAATTGCTGCAAAAGCGAGTGCGGCTAAAACAATTATCTTTTGGCTAAGACAATTATCTTTTTCATCTGCGGAATACTCCCCGCATCAAATCATCCCATTTTTAAAGTCTTCGCGTTTATTGCTACGATTACAGTACTCAGGCTCATAAGAACGGCACCCATAGCAGGGCTGAGTAAGATTCCATATCCATAAAGTATTCCTGCTGCAAGAGGAATTGCAAAAACGTTGTACCCTGTTGCCCAGAGCAGGTTCTGATACATCTTGGAATAAGTTTCTCTGGAAAGCCTGATGATATCAACTACGTCTCCAGGATCGTTTTTTACCAGGACAATGTCAGCGGTTTCAATTGCAACATCAGTGCCTGCTCCGATGGCTATCCCGACATCAGCCTGGGCAAGGGCAGGTGCATCATTAACTCCGTCCCCGACCATGCCTGTAATATACTGTTTCTGGACTTCTTTGACCTTCGCGGCTTTCTCATGAGGGAGAACTTCCGCAAAATAATCATCAAGCTCCAGTTCTTGGGATACCCAGGCTGCTACATAACGATTATCCCCTGTAAGCATGAGACATTTAATTCCCATGCTTTTAAGTTTAGAGATAGCTTCCCTGGATTCTTTCCTGATAATGTCAGCAAGTGCAACAGCTCCAAGTACCTTTTCTTCCTCAAGCAAGAACACAACGGTCTTCCCCTGTGCTTTGATTTCCTCGATTTTCTCGTTTTTTAGGACAATTCCATTTTCTTCAAGATAGCCAGGGCTCACAACAAGGAACTTTTTACCTTCAACCAGACCCTGCACACCCTTTCCGGGAATTGAACTAAATTCTTTCACAGCTCGAGTTTCCAACCCTTTTTCCCGAGCACTCTCCAAAATGCCTGTTGCAATAGGGTGTTCCGAACTAGCTTCAAGGGAAGCTGCGAGGCTTAAGATCTTTTCGTTATCCTCTCCGATTTTGTTTTCCTCTCCGGCTTTATATTCCTCACCAGAAAGAGAAACTACATCCGTAATCCCAAACCGACCTTCAGTGAGTGTACCCGTTTTGTCAAAAATAATAGCCTGGAGATTGCGTGCTCTTTCAAAAGCCTGCCTGTCCCGGATGAGAAGCCCGGATTTTGCAGCAATGGATGTTGAAACTGCAACTACGAGAGGAATTGCAAGTCCAAGAGCATGTGGACAGGTAATAACCATTACAGTTACTGCCCTTTCCAGTGCAAAGACAAGCTGCTGACCGAAAAGAATCCAAAGAATAAAGGTGAGAGTCCCCACAGTCAGAGCTATGATTGTAAGATACATGGCAGCCCGGTTTGCCAGGTCCTGGGTTTTTGATTTGCTTTCCTGGGCAGCCCTGACAAGTTCGACAACCTGGCTTAGATAGGTATCCTTTCCAGTCTTTTCTACTCTGACAACAAAAGCTGCTTCCCCATTAATCGAGCCACCTATAACTTCATTCCCAGATTTTTTCGTGACAGGCTTTGACTCTCCGGTAAGCATGGATTCGTTGACGCTGCTTGTCCCCTCGACAACAGTCCCGTCAACAGGGACTTTTTCCCCGGGTTTGATCAGAACCTTATCCCCAACTTTTAACTGGTCAACCCCAATATCAACAACTTCACCGTTTTTCTTTAGGTGAGCAATTGAAGGCATGATCTTTACTAGCTCTTCAAGGGCTCTTGAAGCTCCCATAACAGAACGCATTTCCAACCAGTGCCCGAGAAGCATTACATCGATAAGGGTCACAAGTTCCCAGAAAAAAATCTCTCCAGGAAGCCCGAAAACTACAGCCGAGCTGTAAAAATAAGCCACGCTGATTGCAATGGCAATAAGGGTCATCATTCCAGGCATTTTTTCTGAAAGCTCTTCTTTTATTCCCTTGAGAAAGGGGTACACGCCATAAAAATACACGACTGAGGAAAGTAAAAAAGTGAGGTAATCCGCACCTGAAACGTGAAGCTCAAAGTTAAAAAAATCTTGGATTGTAGGCGAGAGCAGCAAGACCGGAAAAGTCAGCACAAGGGAAACAATAAATCTCTTTCTGAAATCTTCAAGCATATGGGTATGGTGATTACCATGCTCTATCCCGCCGGCTGCCTCATGACCTTCATGCTTCATCTCTTCGTGTTTCATTCCTTCATGGTTCGCCCTTTTATGTTTCATCTCTTCGTTAGAACCATGGGAATCGCCTATCATTTCCTCTCCGGAATTATGTTTTTTATCGTGAGGTGAAGGCGTATTTACCTGAGCTTTAGAGTCATCGGAATCCATTCTCTTTTCTTCAATCAGCATATTTCCCGATTTTCCTGATTTTAATTTTATATAAATATTATAGTTTCAATGTTATTTGAAAATAAAAGAACCAAATATCCTGAGATTAAAAAACCAAAACTGAGTTGTATAATCAGCTGATTCAAAGGACAAATATAATAGAAAACTTATCGAGAATATTCATAAAAAGCTGTAGAGAAAGAAAAGCCAAAGCTAAGCTATTCAAGCGCCATTCTAAGGGGCAATAAAAAGAAACATAGGCATGTTATGGACGGGTGTAAGGAGAATTTCAACTGCCTCGCACATGCCGAATCCCACGACGGACTGCAAGGAATAAAATAAAGAGCATAATGACGCTAAAGATCCCAATGAAAATAGCATCTCTAAAGGCTATGTCCAAAGGAATATGATTTATAGACCCATAATCTTCAAGCAATGAAGACATAGTTTTATTTATGTATCTAAATGAAATAAGCTTACCTGATATTACCATCAACTTCATTTTTAGTTAGTAAATTCTCTTGGTTCAAAGAAAACAATAATATTTCCGGAACAACTAGATTATATGCATAGGGATAGGGGGGCTGTGACTGGCACAGAAAATAACTGAAAAATCCGAAGAAGAGTGGAAAAAGGTACTAACGCCTGAACAGTATCATGTCCTGAGAGAGAAAGGTACAGAAAGACCTTTTTCAGGCAACCTGTACTATAACAAGGAAAAAGGAGTTTACACCTGTGCTGCCTGCGGGCAGGAACTTTTTACATCAGATACTAAATTTGAATCCGGAACCGGCTGGCCAAGTTTCTATGACGTGATTTCGAGCGACAAAGTCCGACTCAAAGAGGACACAAGCTACTTCATTAACAGGATCGAGGTAGTCTGTTCCCGATGCGGAAGCCACCTTGGCCACCTTTTTGAAGACGGACCTGCGCCAACTGGAAAACGCTACTGCATTAATTCTGTTTCGCTTAATTTCAAGAAAGAAGGAGACGGAGATAAAAAAAGCAAAGAAGGAAAGAAAGAAGAGTAAAAAGTAAAATCCGGGTAAGTCAAATCTCTAAGATTTGCAGATTCTATGGTTGGAGAGGGATCAGGTGAAATGTGAAACTAGCAAAGGGTCAGGTGAAATGTGAAACCAGCAAGAATACAGTTTGAGATAATTGGATTTTTAATCTTTTTAATCTCTTACCTTTTATTATTTAACATATTATTTTCCGTTAAAGGATCAGACCATCCTATTTACGCCCCTGGCACTCTTATTTTTTCTTTAATTGGCTATCGGCTGGGGGGCTATTTGTACAATAAATATTTCAAATGAAAAAAGCCTATGAAGAGAAAAGAATTCGGAGTATCGTTGTCCGATACAAATCTATATAGAAATTTTAATGAACTCATTTTTCATAAAATATTTATTATAGATCAATGACTATTTATTGAATAGATGTTGAAAGCAATAATTTTTGATGTGGATGGGGTTCTTGTAGACTCCATGCTCTATCAGGCAGATGCCTGGGTTAAAACCTTCAAAGAAGTTGGTATTAACATTACCAGAAAAGATATTTATGAGCTCGAAGGCTCAAACAACAGGAGGTTAATTAAAACAGTTTTCGAAAAAGCTGGGAAGAAGCTTGAGCCCTGGCATTTAGAGCAACTACCTGAAAAGAAACGCAAAGCTCTTGAGTTTGATCAGATAGAACCCTTTGAAGGCATTCTAGATTGCCTAAAAGAGTTAAGACAACATTTCAAGCTTGCTATGGTTTCAGGATCAAATATAGATACAATAAATAAAGTTGTGAAAAAGTATTTTTCTAACTGTTTTGATGTCGTAATTTCCGGGAGCGACCTTGAACGCGGGAAACCTGATCCAGACCCTTTTCTTAAAGCCCTTGAGGAGCTCAATTTAACAAAAAATGAGTGTATTGTAGTTGAAAACGCTCCTCTAGGAATAACTGCCGCTAAAAGGGCTGGACTTTACTGCGTTGCAGTTGCGAGCATGCTTGAGCCTGAAAAGGTAAAACATGCAGATCTCGTGCTTGAAGATCATGCTGCCCTGCTTGATTATTTGAAAAGTCTCATACCTGAAAAATCGCAAGCTGAATAATTCTCGGGTTTTTCAGGAAATTTCTCCTAAATTTTTTCCAGCAATTCTTTAATCACTTTGGACCGTTCAGCCTAGCCACAAGTCTCCGCAATCTCGACTTTGTTTCTGTACTTTTCATCTTCCAGAATTTCCGGCTCTGCTGTAAAAATTCATAATGTAGAAGTAAAGATTTAGTTTCATAGCAAATCACATAAAAAGTATGGATTTTGCAACAGAACCAGATTACGAGCACAAAAAAGTAATTTAAGCAAGGAGTTCAATACTCCATTGCTCTTTTTTAATTCAAGAAACTCTGATAGACTTTGATACTGGTGTGCTACTACCGGCACTGTTAGATGAAGCCAGACTCACAGTGTATGTACCTTTCTTCGTAAATGCATGCGTTATTTTTCCGGTTGTAGTAGTGACAGTAGCTCTAGTGTCAGAGAACGTCCACTTCCAGCTAGTAGGGTAATTTGTACTAGAGTCAGTGAATGTTACTACTTGCCCACGTTTTACTTCTATTGGTGAGTAGCTGAAAGAAGCTACTGGTATAACATCACCTACTACCCGAGATGATGTTTTCGTCGTTTCATAAAGTATTATGATATCATAAACATCAATCAAACTGTCATTATTGAAATCAAAGAAAGCAACAAGAGCATTTTCTTTTATCCAATTTATGTTGTCATAATATGCTACTACGTCATCGAAATCCAGCATTCCATCTCCATTGACATCCTCATAGAGGCCATCATCGTTCAGATCTGTCGGCGGATTAGTACATCCGGGGAATATGGGAAGTACTGGTACTGGCTTTTCTGTAACGGTTATTGTAGCTAATTTTGAATTTGTACCGTTTCCATTGATTGCTGTCAGGTTAACCGTATAGTTTCCTTTCGTAAAGTAAATATGTACAGGATTCTGCTCTGTTGAGTTATTGCCGTCTCCAAAGTTCCAGTTTACAGAAGTTGCATATTCTGAACTGTCGTTAAATTGTACAGATAGAGGAACAAAACCCTCAGTAATGTTGGCACTGAAATTAGCTACTGGAGCAATTGGTGCTGGTGGATGCACTGGAGTGTTTGTACCAGTAATCACGAATGTATGAGCTCCTGCGGTTGCAAGGGTTGCTGTAACATATGTGATACCAGTAAAACTATCCTGTTTAACGCTTGCGGCAACGCCATCACAAGTTGCAGAAACAACATTACCCAATGTTGTTTTCAAAGTGAAATCAGTAATTGGTTGTGTGTTTGTGACAGTAATGGTTGTGACTGCGCCATCAACTGTACCAGTAATAGTTGATCCTCTAACACCATTTATATAATTTGCAAGTGTATTTATATTTGCAAAGTTTGGATTTGCCGCCTGCTGAGTGCTGAGGATAGTTGTTAGTCCAGATGTAAGTTCTGTAGACGTTACGCCCCAACCAGGAACTCCACAATTTGTAGCCATTCCCTGATAGTGTCCAGCAATTACGAAGTTCATTGGGAAGTTACCATACTTGAACTGATTTGAGTGGACATTTACTGCATTGGCAAATTCTGTTCCTGTTGCATAATCAAGATCTAATGTAGGAATTTCATACTCTATCAGATTTGTCTTTGCATTATTCACAAGTACCTGTTTTGGTAAAAACAATGTGTTATCAGTTGGACTACCAGCAAGAGCACCATTTATACCATTCGATGTCTCAATGATAAAGCCACTATTTGCTACAGCCTGCATTGAGTTGACACAATATGTGGTCATTGGGAATCGCCATGATGTAAACCCATAATCAGATGAACCAGCTGCATTATTTACAATCGCTTTATCAGCGGCGACATTTGCCGTATAAGTAGCCAAAGACACACTATCTTTATCCCATACAGTCAAGTGTGGATGAAGTGTGTGAGTGTCACCATATTGAGAGTAATAAGTGAGCCGAGGCCCTGTCATGTATGAACTAGGGATAATATAAAACGTATTAAGTGCACTTGGTGTGAGACCCAATGAGGTTTCTGCATTAATCATTGGGTCTATTGTAGCTACATCCCATGGAACACATTCTACATCATCAACAGTGACAGTGAGTTGTTTATCACTGTTTGGATAAGTGACTTCAACACCGCTAGGATTCTGAGCAAATTTCATAATCCAAGCTTTAGTCTGAGTGAACAGTTTTGATGCGTTCTGAGCATCGAAGTAACTGGTAGTACCACCAGAGATGAACATATTAGGATTGGAATATATTACACGAGCGCCATTGGACGGATTCTCGAATTTAACCAGCATTGCAGCATTTCCACATGACATAAGTACCTGATAATTCATACCCGATATTGTTCCACTAGGAGTACTAAATGTTCTGAATATTGAAGACTGTGAAGCTGTACCTACAGGTTTAAATGTTGCTGGTAATCCATTAGTAATGTCGTCGGTATTAACTACAGTTATTGTGGTTTCACTGCTAGTCGTTCCACTCACAACATTTCCAAGAATACCTGTTAACTGGACACCGCTACCACCAGTGACCGTAAGACACGGGTCATTTATGAACCAGACACATCCACCATTGTTGATATATTCCTGAATCTTATTTGCGGCAGCAGTAGACATTTGAGATACTGGCACAATTAAAAGTTCATAATTTCCAACAGTTAGTGTATTAAGACTTGTTGTAGTGTCTCCAATGTAATCTGGATTAAATTCACTCAACATTGCAGTTGTCATTGGGTCGAACGTTACAGCAACTCTAACAGCCTTGTTTTGAGATTCACTCCATACCCAATTTGTCATTGCAGGCATATATACTGCAATTTTCTTAGTGTTATCCATCATAGTTCCAGAAGCAGAAGTAGATGTAAATGCTACAGCATTAGAAAAAGCTGTTTTAGATACAGGAACACTTGCAGGAGCTTTAACAACACTTGCTGCTTTTATATTTTGTCCTGGAGGTAATATTTTACCTTGTGAAGTTTCTGGCACTGGGATATAATTTCTTTCGATTTCTAATGATCCATCAGTAATATTAGATGTAACTATTGACGATTTGTTTATTTCATTAGGTGCACCATAGGCCGATCCGACTAAAATTAATATCATCAACATGGATATTATTGATTTAGGTAATATTATCCATCCCCCCAATTATATAGTTAAATTTGTTTTAATATAGTCACTTACGACTTAAAATTCATAAGATACTAAAGGTATATAGACGTACCTGTTCTGCTACAAAAATTTATAATGTAGAAGTAAAAATTTAGTTTCACAGCAAAAAAGCATAAAAAGACAGAATATTTCTAAGATGCCATCTAGATTTGGCTGTGTTGCAAAAATAATATTTCCGCAGTTTGATACTATAACTCTTTCCTTTGT
>LSQX01007721.1_pt1 | contig 16632 bp, 21 predicted proteins | sample 654561 | NCBI WGS metagenome assembly LSQX01 (sample SAMN04489861, study PRJNA283612) | anaerobic digester metagenome | isolation source: 4 biogas reactors fed with cattle manure at either 37C or 55C with and... | place: Denmark: Kongens Lyngby | collected 2014 | reverse complement strand
CCCCCCCGGCCCGATGCGGGCGGCCGTCCCTCAAGCATAGAATTTATTAGGGACAACTGACAACACTATAGGGCAGAAAGCCCCTGTAGCTCAGACTGGGAGAGCGCCAGACTGAAGATCTGGTTGTCCCCGGTTCAAATCCGGGTGGGGGCACTTCGGCCTATTTTCCTAATGCCCAAGCCAAAAAGAAGCCCGAATTGGCGATATTTCCCACCCCTTGCGAGATGAAATATCCTCATAGAATCGATATGGCGCCTGATCTTTTCTCCGCTATGTGAAAATCGATCGACAGGTGGATCGTGGCTTAAACGGGCAATGTGAACGGATAATGATCTGACTGATATGATCGCTCGGTTCGACCAGGCGCACTTTGAACGCGGCGTGTGGTCGGTTGCTCGTTCCAGATAGGTCGTTTAAAGAGGTATGGTGTAAGGTGGGGTTATGCCGGGGCGAGGATCTCCTCGACATATGCCGGCAGGATGCGGTAGCAGGTGGCCACCCGGGAGACGGCATCCTCCAGGGAGGCTCCCTCGTTGGTCAGCATCGCCACCGACCGGGTGATGCTCGGGAGAACATCCTCATCAGTCAGGACTGCTTCGACCCGGGCATTAGTTAAGATATAGTGGGATAGATCCTCTACCGTGTTCATGTAGATGTATTTTTCGCATCCGATCGAGATATCCGCCCACAGGCGCTTTCCCTCATGCGTGATGGGGATCAACATGGTCACACCTTCGCCGACACAGTGATCTTCTGCACCAGGGCAGCCCACTCCTCCGGCATCTCCTCACGGATGCGGGCGAGCGCCACCCGGAAACTCGGGTTATCAGGGGTCGTGCCGACATCCTTAGCGAGCCGGTCTGCCAGGAGTTCGTCCGCAGCGTCTACCGATAGAGGCGTTCCGCACCGGCTGCAGAACCGAGCCGTTTCTCCCAGGACCATGCCACAGTTCGAGCAGGTCGGCGGCACCGGGGCGGGGGCCTCCGCCTCGTCGAAGACCTCCCGGATTCGTCCGATCACGTTGCGGTTGTATCGCTTCACGGCTAGATCCGGGTCTGTGAGTTCGTCCCCGAATAATTCGCTCGTAGTGCAGTTCATCTCATCAACAACGGCCGTTATCAGGGTTCCAAAGTCGATATCTGTCATGTGGTTTTCATCTCCTCGCCATCGGGCCGAAGCCGTCAGGCATGCCGGCCGGAGGGGTTGCACCTCCGCCGCCGCGTTTACGGCCGCCGGTTCTCTTTGCGCGTCTGGTAGTCGTCACAGATGCCCCATCCCATCACCCGAGCCTGATGCCGGTCGCAGACGAATGCGCCGTTGAGGATGCTCTCGCCGCGATATGCACAGGTCTGGCAGGCGCCGGCGTTGCGGTAGTGTTCGGGTAGGCTCATATCCGATCCTCCGGCCGGTCGGCGTCGTCACCCGGGCGCCAGGGCGGGGCGAGAGCGTCGGCGAGGTCGTCGCGGTAGTCCGTCATCACGTCGGCCTTATGCCAACCGTCGTGCTCGGTGTAGACTTCGAGCCGCACGTCACCGACGCTAAGGTATCTTCCGTCCTCCGTCCTCAGCGTGAGTTCGTCCACCCGGATCGCGCCGTTCTCGTCCACGACGATTGAGACGGTATCAACGGCCGCGTGCCGGAGGTCATCGGCGATCAGCTTCTCCAGGGCATCCTGGGTCACGTCATCGAGGATCATACAAACGACCTCACGAGGTCGTGGTCGATCGGTTTCGCCTGCTCCTGGTCGGCGTCGATCACCGGGGCCGGGCTGGAGACCCGGGCCGCCGGCCGGCTCCCGGAGACCACAGCCTCCAGGGCGCGCCGGGGCACCGTGGCCATGTGGCCTTCCACGTAGAAGCAGAACGCCTTCCCGCTGCGTGAGGGGCGGGCACGGCCGGCATAGCCGACGAAGACCTCGCCGTCTTCGCGCTGCTGCAGGAACGAGACTTCGACCTCTGCGCCTTTTAGGAGTTTCGATACGTCACCGGCTGCGACCACGAGCCGGCCAAGGGTCCACCCGTCCACGTTCAGGGCGAGGGCCTGGTGGTCCCGCCTGACTTCTCCGCATGGGTTGAATTTCTGCATGGTTTCTCACTCTCCTTTTTACTGCTATTTTACTGCTATGATATAACAATAGAGGGCATAGTATTTATAGATTGTTGTCATATTATAACCATAATGAAACCATTTACCGTAACGATAGACGTCTATGATACCATTGAGAAGGAAGTGAGTAACGGAGGGAGCAGCGGGCGCGTATTCGTCCCGAAGACATGGGCCGGGAAGAAGGTGCGGGTTATCCTCCTCGAACCGCTCGAAGAGGAGTAGCGATATGGAGACCGACACGAAGACCAACGTATACGTCATCCAGGCCTGCCAGGGCGGGCCGGCGAAGATCGGGCACTCTGTAGATGTGGATCGCCGCCTCACTGAGATTCAACCAGGACATCCGTTCGAGTTGCAGGTTGCTAGGCTGTTTGAAGGCGTAGATCCTGCGTTCGAGTCTTGGTTACATACCCGCTTCGCTGACTACCGTCTACATGGAGAATGGTTCGATGAAACGGTAATCGAACTGATAGATGCTAAAGACCTTCGAGGATTGTTCGAGTCAGGACGCTCGCCGTGGTGGGGGGAGGAACCGGGCGCCATGCACATCAAAAAAGACGGGTATATGGAGCCGGTCGGAGAAGAGGAGACCGGATAACCTCTCCCTCTCGCCCCCGTATCGTCGATTTCCCGGCGCGTCTTTTACTGGAGGGCTTGCCATCACCCACGGTGGATCGGCCGGTAAACATGCAGGAACAAGGTGTACCGCGGACACATATCACATGCCGATCGTCGTTCTGCCGGGCGGAGGGCAGCCGGTCCGGGTCCGGATTACATACCGGTCACATGCACCCCCGGAGACTGCACGTAAAAAGGGTTATGTGTAGAATGAGAGCGAGATATGCCCATATTTATCGTTGGTCTCGCCTTCAGCCACTATAACGCCATCTGCCTTTAGGGTGGCTTTCAACGTCCCCGAACCGTAATCATCCTTGCTCACACTGACAAATGCCCGATCATCCTTGCCGAGATTGAGCGCGCTGTACCCATTGACCATATAGGTCTTCGTGGTCGTCGCCCCCCCGATCGATGCGTAGACTCGAGCGTCGCCGCTGTACCAGATCTCCAGTATGTATTTCACATCGCCGGTTAATTTCTTTGGGGAAGGGCGTTCAAACTTCATACTACTCCTATCTTGGTATTCTAGGTACCCGTAGATGTCCCCATTGACATCCCGGACGGGGGCGCTATCAACAAGCCCTAACGACTCGAACTCCATCTTATCAAAATCTCGGGCATCGCACGCGCTCCCCATTTCTTGGAACGACTTATCCGCCTTTATGTACAAATCATCATCAGTGCGTGTGACCGTCCGCATCTGGTACTTACCCTGACTTATCTTTGTGATCAGCCGGATATCAGTCGCGTCGGTGTTCATCAAGACCTCGCCCGCGGTGTACTTCGGAATATATACCGTTGGCTGTGCGGTCGGAGGTACTGGGGTTTCCGTCGCGATCGCTACCGGCGTCGCGGACTGCGGGGTTTCGGTTGTTGTAGCGGTTGGGGCTGCTACAGTTCCCATCCCTTCGGATGTGGTCCCGGTGCAGCCGCAAATGAGGAGCATGGCAACGAGGAGGGACGCGAGAACAAAGGAGGGCTTCATATTGCTCCGTTGGTGGTGGGTATGAAAAGCATTTCGGATTGATACCTGGGCTTATATGGGGTGTATGCCAGTTACGCCGCGGTTTCCTGCCGCGAGTTGTGTCATACCTCGTTCATAGAGCCGATCAACGGGGCGGCGAACCACCCCCTTCTGTGCGCTTCCGTATCGTCGATTTAAGGCATTTTCTTCCCTATCAACGGTCACGGAGCCAGGAGATCGTCGGTTCTAGGCAATCTGCGAGGGTGCGTTTTGCCGGTCAGTGCTCTTCGTGCACGCGGGCGACCAGGGCAACCTTCCGGCAAGTTTGCCGGGATGTTCGGACCTCGCCATGGCCCATGTGATGGCCGTGTAACCAGATCCCCGGCCCGGCCGCTGCACGGCCGTTGATAGCGGATCGGTATGTAACCTGAAGTTGCCGGGGGCGCCCTGTAACGTGGTGCATCGCGCTGGGATGTGGTGCATAAACAGGGAGAAAAGGGGTGTAGGTGGTGCACCGCCCCGTCTCAGTCCTCTCGCCCGGCGCGATCGCGGTGGTCCTGCAGCACGTCGCTCAACGCCTCGTCGAGGGTCGAGTATCCGCGTTTCAGCCGGAAGAGGTACAGCGCTCTCCAGTTCTCAAAACTCACCCGGATGGTCCGGGGTGGTTGCGGGGGTATCCGTGGCCACTTAGAGGGGGGATGGATGTCAGGATCCCTCCAGCACGCCAGCGGTGGGGACCATCAGATCACCGCCAGGGTGCCGATACCCCTGAGCGATGTCTTTGTCTCGTGCGCCATGGTCGTGGCGTCGGCCTTTGGGGAGTTGACGATCAGGTTCTCGATGTTCACACCGCCGCCCGATCCCCGGGTCGTCTGGGTAGGTGCGACGGCACTGCTCGCAGATGTCGCCCCGGCGACAGAGGCCGACGATTGCGATGCCGTTGCAAACGCCGGTGATGAGTACGTCGGAACCGGGATGTTGAGCTTCGGGGGAGTCGGGATCCCACCAACCGGGTTCCCTTGTCCATCGTACTCGACGTGATACGTACGAGCAATCGCCGGGTTGTCGTTCACGAACTTGACATACTCCGCCCAATTCTCGGACCGGGTATCTAATGCATCGTTCTCGATCTGGTTCATCAGGTTTTCGTGGGCGACCTGCGCCTCTTCCCGCTTCTCCAGCGCGACTTCTAACTTCTCCTGCTCTACTTCCAGCATATCTCCGATCTCGTCGAGCCGGGTCCGTGCACTCTCGATACTCTCACCGTTGAGTTCTTTCTCGATTGCGACCCGTTCCTCCTGTGCCTTCGCTGCGTCAGCCTGTGCTTCCGCATACCGATCGACGGCGTCAGCAACATCGATCACCGCCTCGCGCTCACGGAGACGGAGGTCTTCGAGCGCCGTTGCAGCATCAGCATCACCGGCCCGAGCTTCGGCCTCTCTCTCCTTGATGTCGGCCCGGAGTTTTTCCAGGTCACGTTCGGCCCGGATCTTGCGGATCTCGGCGCGCTCAACGTCTCGATCGGACTCTTCAACCTTCTTATCTATCCCAAGCGCCTTGTCGATCGTCTCCTTGAGTTTGTTGTACTCTTTCTGCAGCGCCGTAACCGTTTTCTGGTGCGCCGTGACCGCCTTACTCGCCTGGTCATATGCGGTCTTCGCCCCGTCTGCGAGGCGGCGGGTTGCAAGTTCGTTATCCCGGGCGGCCTGGGCGGCCCGGTTCGTCGCAAGCTCCTGATCTAGTGCAGCGAGAGCGGCGTCCTTTTGCGACCGGGTTAGGTTCCCGAGCGCAACCGTACCGTCCTTGATCGCATCGGTCATCTCCTCGTATTCCCGAGTGAGGTCACCTGCGGCGAGTTTGTGGTACCCGGTTTCCCTGGTGGCCTGTCGGGTGGCGATCGTCTGCCGGTCGGTGACGACCGTCTGAGATTTGAGAGCGTCGATGTCGGCAAGGATCTGTTTCTCTTTCGCCTTCAGCGCGTCGATCTCGTCTTCGATCGTTTCCGTGGTCTTCTCCGTCAGTCCTTTGATGTCCCGGAGCGCGTCGGCGTATTTGTTGGCCGCGTCAGTTGCATCATTGGTCGATGCAATCAGCGGGAGCAGGACGGCACCAAGCGTGGTGACACCGATGATCGCAAGCCCGATCGGGTTTGCCATGATCGCTGCGGTAAACCCTCTGGTTGCGATCGTGGCAGCAATAGTTGACGCCTGGTAGGTGCTGTAGAGGGTGATCAGTGACCCAATGGATGTTGCCATCGTGCCGAGCACCCAGGTCACGGGACCGACCGCCGCCGCAAACGCGCCCACGACGATAATCGCCTTTTTCGTCGAGTTATCGAGTTCGTCAAACCAACCAACGAGGTGTTTTAGGGCCTCTATGGCAGGCATAAGCATCTCGCCGATGAGATCGCCGAATGAGATCGAAAGGCCATCGATCGTGCTCTTGAGTTGTCGGATCGATCCACCGAGTCCTCCCTCGATCTCTTTAGCCATCGTTGCTGCTGCGCCGGTGCTGTTTTCGAGATCTCGGGTATAATCCCGGATCCCTGCGCCGCCGGCCTGCAGGAGCGAGAGCATGCTCCGGCCGGCCTGCTGCCCGAAAATCTCAAGCACGTCTGCAGATTCGAGCCCGGCGTCCGAGAGGGTATCGAGGATCTCGGCGAACGTGTGTGCCTCGGGGTTGACATCCTCGACCGTCAGTCCATATTTGGCGAGCGCTTTCTCGGCGCCGGTGGTTGGGTTGATGAGAGCGGCTAACGCCGCTGCGAGTCCGCGCCCTGCCTGTCCTCCCTTGATACCGACGTCAGACAGTTGCGCGATCACCGCGACAGTCTCTTCAATGCTAATGTTAGTCGCGGCGGCCATGGGAGCAGCATACTTGAGTGCGTCGCCGAGTCCAGCGACGTCGGCACCCGATGAACTAGATGCCTGTGCGAGCACGTCGGCAACGCGGGCGGATTCCGATGCTTCCAGGTGGAACCCCCTGATTGCTGCCGTCGTGATCTCGGCAGCCTCACCGAGCCCGAGCTGCATGTCGGTCGCGGCCAGGTCGAGCAGCCCTGGCATGGTCTGCATGATCTGGCTAGCATCAAACCCTGCCTGCCCGAGCGCACCCATGCCTTCCGCTGCCTCCATCGCGGAGAACTTGGTGTTCGCACCGAGCTCCAACGCCTTTGCTTTGAGGGCATCAAACTCTTCGCCCGTCGCGCCAGAGACCGCTTTCACGCGTCTCATGGAGTCATCAAAGTCCGCCGCGGTCTTGAACGCCACCCCACCCATGAGGGCAAGCGGCGCCGTGACTTTGAGTGTCAAGTCTTTGCCGATCGAAGTCATCCGATCGCCGATCTGGGTGAACTGGTCCGCGATCCCTTCGGTCTGTTTCTGTGCCTTGTCGTAGGCTTCAATCAACCCCGACACGTCGCCGACGATCTCGACGACGAGTTTACCAACAGTCGTCTCACCGACCATTATCTTCTTCTCCTGATAATCTGGCGTCCTAATTCTCGCTCAATGGCATTGACATCTGGCAGATCGACTTCTACAGGCTCCGGAGACCTCTCATCCTGCGCGTGTTCATGGCCCTCGTGCGGCGCATAGAGGCGTACCCGGCCCGTCTCTCTGACGGATCCACGCATCTCTTCCGCCTCCCATCCCCGGCGATACAGAACGACGATCTGCCGCCAGGTGAGCCGCCGCAGGGCGTCCTGCGGCATCCACCCATACAGGATCCCGAGTTGGGCGAGGATGAGCCCGAGGTCGATTACCGGTTTTTTTCGGTGCTCTCCGTTGTATCCTCGTTTGCCTGTCCGTTCACTTGTTCCTCAGCCTGTCGCATCATCCAGGCGCAGAACTTGCTGAGCTGCGGGAACGAGCAGTTACTTCGGAGCCATTCGGCGGTGATCTTGGGGTTCGTGACCCGACATGCCCGGGCGACGATCTCAACCAGATCGTTCGGGGAAAGTTCGATCTCGCCGGGTTTCGGTCCCTCCGTCGCGTCAGGGTGTTCTGCTGTCCAGACCTTCCGCTTCCGGTTGAGCGTTTCCATCAGATAGAGCGTCGCCTCCGCCGGGAAGAGGGAGACATCGACCTCCTCGATGTTTTTGCCTGACCCGATCCTGGCGGTCTTCGGCTCCAGGACAAAGGTAGTGAAGTCGAGGATCTCGGTCATCGCCGCACCTCCTGGTAACGGGGTATCTGTATCTCTGTGCCGATCATCGCAGCAGCCAGGCCGCCGGCTGCCTCAGGGAGGATGTCTCCCAGGGTGGCGCCGATAGGGCAGCCCGCTATGCTCAGGTCTATCGGGTTTCCCTGTGCCTGTAGTTCGTCGATACATGCTGCAGTGGCCTGTAGTTCGTTGATCAGTGCTGCAGAGGCATCCCCCAGGGGGCGGCCTGCATCCGGGACAATGATTGTCTGTCTCATGGTTCTTCGTAGAGGTGCCGGCCGTGACCCGGGCCGGCGCGGGTGGTCACACGGGTGATATCGAGACTGGCTCGTCGTATGTTACGATGTCATCACCGGTCTGCTGGTTGTAGAGCCAGGTCGCCGCCCATACCGCCATCCCTGCAGAAAGCACGAGATCATCGTGGTCCCCTTCCCGCCACGCCTCATACGAATCGTGGGCAGTCTTCAGGTTCACCTTGACCTTGAACGCCAGTAACTCGTTGATCAGGGTCTCCGCGTCCGGGAGGGCGGCTGCGATCTTGAGCCGCTTGTTCTGCAGCGCCACCGCCAGCTCTCCCACAATATCGCGCTTCGGGACCCGGAAGTACGGGCCGTCACGGCTCGCAGTATCCCCGCCTGTGATGGTGATACACACGGGTGTCAGGCCTTCCAGGAAGAGCATATCCGTTACCGCCCGACCTACCCCGGTGTTATCGACGATCAGGTCTGTGCCTGTCGGCAGACGGCTCATTATCTCCTTCACGCGGACGACCTGATCGGGGTAGGGCGTCCCGATCGGCAGCCGTTCCAGGTGCCGGACGTGGTGCGTGAGCGGGATGCTTTCGACCACCGTCTCGACCGTCCGTGGGCGTCGGGTCTCGGGGTCGTGGTCGTCGTGCTGCACAGTGTAGGTGGTCGGGTGAACCTCGATCACGCTGATCGCGGTGTAATCGGCCGCCTGTCCTAAGTCGAGTCCAACAAAGTATCGTGTCATTCAGTAACCTCGAAGAAGAGCGGGGCGATATCGTCATCAAGTCCAGTGGGGGTTCTCGTCGCCTCTGCCGGGGCGAAGAGCGGTCGCACATCATCGGAGACTGCGCCCATCACGTCGTCGTAGCGGAACACGCTATCGGTAGTCTGCCGGAACTCGCAGAGGTATTCCTGCTCGAACCACCAATCGCCGATGGCACGTCGTTCCTGCTCCAAGAACTCCGGGGCGATCCGCGGACACCGTGACGCCGGGATCTTGATCCGCTGCCAGTCGTCACCACCATCGCTCCACGCCTCAAAGAAGTGGCCACGCTTGCCGAACGGGGTGCTCATCAGGATCAGCCGCCCGCCACTGACGGCGAGCATCGGCCGAATCGAGAAGTACAACGCGTCCGGAACCCGGGCACTCTCATCTTCGATAACGAGGTCGGGCGCACTGAACCCGCGGATCGTGGCCTCAGTGCCCGGGAGAGAGACCACCCGCGATCCGTTTTCGAGCGTGAACGAGAGCCGGTTATCTTCCGTCATCCGGGGCCGGGTGTCGAGGGCGTCGAGGAACCCGGTTACCTTCTTGAAGAGCTCGCTCGACTGCCGGAGCGATGGGCTCACGAGAAGGATCAGGCTATCGGGATAGAAGACCGCCCGGTGAAGCGCCGCGATCGCCGTGGTCGTGCTCTTCCCTGCCTGCCGGCTGCAGTTGAGAATCAGGCGTTTGGCCGGGCTCCGGAGAACCTCGACCTGCCAGGGGTCCGGGTCGAAGCCGAGTTGTTCCCGGGCGAAGGTCACGGGGTCGAGGGCGTACCGGATCACGCGCCTTCCACCCCCTCCAACGCCTCCACGAGCAGGACCCGGATATCAGGATAAGGTTCGAGTTCGCGGAGGATCACCGCCTGGATCTTCACCCATTGCGGCGACTGGTAGATGTTGAACGTCACGCCGCCGCCCGGGAGGTCGCCGGCGATCTTGAAGATCGGGATGGCGATATCGGCCGCGGCCTTCCAGAGTTGTGCCAGGCCTCGCCGGTCGCCTTCGGCTTCTGCTTGGTCAGCGGCTCGGGCGAGTGAATCGAACCCGCGGGCAAGTTCTTTCATCATTCTGGCTGTGTCGGAGAATGCTTTCTGGCGCTCCATATCGACAACTGCCTCTGAAATGTGTTTCTTATGCCGTTTTAACGCCGATTCAGAGACATTATACGCGCTCGCAATCGTTCGGTATATTTCGCCCGAAACGATCCGGGCATCGATCTCCGCTCGGTTGGGGTGGGCGCAGATAGTACAGACACGGGCCATTATGTTCTGCTCCTCGGCGGGGGCCGGGTGACTCCTACCAGGCTGTAGTTCCGGCACCACGGGCACCCGACCGGATCGGTTGTTCGTTCGCCTCGCCACCGGGCGCCGCACTTGCCGCACGTGTAGAGGGCGACGTTCGCGTTTACGTTGTCAGTCACAGTTTGCACACCTCTTTGAGGACCTTCTTCTTCGTTCGTTTGGCGGCCGCGACCACGTCCGGCAGGCTGATGGCCACGAGAGAGAGGACTGCCGGCACCTCCCACCACGAACCGCCATCGTCCTGCATCGAGAGCCAGGTCTCGATCCGGAAGAGAAAGAAGGGTTCGGCGGGCGTGATTTGGGCGAGGGCGGCGAGAAGGTGCTTTGTCTCCGGCTGCAGGCGATCAACCTCGTGCTTCAGGATCCGGCATATCTTCCGGGTCATCTTCTCCCACTCTGCCGGCCGGCCGTCACGATTGGGTGCATCGATCGCGAACCCGGTCGTGCCATCAGCCTCCAGAATCACAGAGACCTTCGCCGCGTGGATCCGGAGTCGGTCACCTTCGAGGATTCCCCGGGCGACCTCGGGCGGGACGGTATTGTAGAACTGGCGAGAGAGGGCGGAGGTCATGGGTGCACCTCACGAGAGGAGCGCGTCCCGGGAGGTCTGGGTATTTCGCCACAACTCCTTATTATTCTGTACTCTTCTCTCTCCTCTCTCTCTTTTCCTGACACATGCGGGACTAAGGGTAAAATCTTAGACCACCCGGGACAAAACCGGGGAATAACGGTGGGCGGGAACACTTACGCACCTCCTTGAAGGGTCGCGTTGGTCGCTCCACCCGGTTTATACTGGCTTGTGGTCTTCCAGACGTATCCTCTAAACACGTACACTCTCGTGCCATCCGCCCTGACCCGTGCCGGCGCAAACCCATATTTGAATACTGCTTTTGCGAAGGTCTCCAGGGTCCCGGGGATCTTCGAGGGCGGGACGTTCTCCGCCCGGGCGAATTTCAAGAACCCGGCATACGCATCGTCCTTCAGGATATACCCGGCCTCGCTCCGGTCCATATTCTCCGTGACGAACTTATAGATCGGATCGCTGTTCGTCTGCCAATTCTCCCGCACCTCACAGGCGCTTGATTTTACCGGCAGGTCTCCCGCCTGATAGATGGAGATGGCCATCTCGAGGACCAGGTTGAGGTATGCACTGCATGTCGCTGGGGTGAGCACCAGGTCATACCACTTCGGGTTGACCTCGAAGTAATTTGAAAAGGTGATGAACTCCCATCGCCCCCAAAAGGCCGCGTCGTTCTGCACTCGCTCGGGAGTCGAAGGGGGGCGGTTGCACGTGTAGATGTGCACGGCGAAGATGCGGGCCTCGTAGGCGTCGATCCCCTTCCGCTCTACATAATGCGTATCGTCGCCGGTGATCGCCTTCAGGACCGATGAGTTTTGAAGGGGTACGTCGTCGAGGTCGTCATAGATGTTGAAGAGCTTGCCTTCCAGGTTCGCCAGGCAGAACCGATCGTTCCCGATCTGCTGCAGCATCACACGGGCGATGTTCTCGCTGCCGAAGGTCCGCCGGTTCAACTCGATGTAGGACGATTTGCCGCCGTTGGTGTCTCCGTAGATGATGTAAGATTTTTTGAACGGCTTCCCCGTCACCGTGGACTGGATGAGCGCCTGTGCTGGAATCTGGAGCAGCACCGTGTAATCTCCCTCATCCACCCAGGACGCAAGCACTCGCCGGATCTCGGCGGGGTCCGCTGCGGGGTCATACGCCACAGGGAGCCGGTAGGTAAACCGCTGCTCGGGGGAGTGGGGCTCGAGGGCGCAAGTCCCTTTCTCGAAGTCGAAGACCACCACGCCGTTGGTGCACGGGACTCCAGGATAGGCGTTAAACGGATAATCCCGCGCGATCTCCATATCGAGAATGTAAGAGATCACTTCCCGCTTTGCCGTTGAGATCCTGCCGGCAAACCCGCACCGGGTCGCGATCTCCTGTACTATCTGCTCGATATCGCCATCGTTCTCCCGGTAGATCCCGCGTTCGGGGTCGTAGACGTATACGGTCCTCCGATACGTGATCGTCTTGAGGGTTGCCATGATCCAGTCTGCGATCGCGATGTAGCTCAGCGAGACCGTGCCGGTCTTGGGGTGGATGGACGAGAAGATCTCACGGGGGGGTAGAGCACCGAGGTCCTCGGGTCGCTCCGGCTTCTCTCCCGGCTTCGCGCCGTCCTCCTTCTTCTGCTCGATATGGGTCTTGAGTTGGTCGCGCCTGCCCGGACTCCAGGTCTCCCGACACGCCTGCAGCGCTGCAGAGATCGTCCGGATGACGTAATCGGTCCGGTCCCATTTCTCCCGATAAAGTCCGGACTGACGAACCAGGCGTTCCAGTTGTGCAGGGTCCTGCGTGTAGAAGGCGAGGATGTTGCACAAGGCGAGATCGGCCTCGCTGCCGGAGGCATACCCGGCCGTGTCGCCGCGCCATAGAGCGTTGAACTTCGCTGCGTTCGCCGCGTTCCGGCACTTCTCGACAACCTCTTCGTCTGTCAGATCGGGGGTGGTTGCGGGTCGCGGGGCCGGACGGTCTCCCGGGGCGAGCTCCGTCTTCGACCGGCCGATCTTCTCGTAGATCGCCTCCAGGCTCCCGGGTGCAGGCTCGTGCACCTCATCGGGCGTGCCGGGGATGTGGTCGCCGGTGACAGTGAAGTATCGGCCATCCTCATACATCTCCCATACCTCGCCCTTTGCCCGGCACCGATCGCCGGGTTTCGTCCCGTAGGTGATCACATGAGCACCGGACCCCGACGGCGAGACTTCCGCGTAACTTTGCACGCTCCTGATCTCATCGAGGATGCCAGGCACCCACGCGCCGGTGTCGGGGTCGCGGACGTGATCCGCGTCAAGACCGAGCCACCCATCACCCAGGACGAACCCGATCCCGCTGTAAAACTGCTCCGCTTGGACCGCCGCCTCGAACGATACCCATGTGGCGGGGTCGGTGCTGCTCGCCCGCCCCTTGCCCGGGGTGTGCGGGACCTTTGTCTTCTTGCCGTCGCGGATCTCGTATTGCCAGGTCACCCACCGCTTCGCCTGCTTCATGGAGGCGGGGACCGCTACGTACTTGTCAAAGGTCGCCCGGCTCGTAACTTTCCGGCAAGTTTGCCGGGATGTCGGTCCCGACTCCTTGGTCTTCGGGCGAGACTCAACCGCCCAGCCGGAGGCCTTCGCCGCCGCGAGGTCGTCGCCGGTCATGTAACCACCGCCTCCGCTGCTTCCGGGGTCGCCGGCAGGGGTGCGACGATCACACCGAACCCGCCGAAGGCCTCCGCGAACTGCTGCACCTCGTCACCCAGGTAGAAGAGCACTGATGGAAACGGGGCGGGGCTGTCGCACCCAGAGAACTTCAGACGTCCGGCTACCTCGCACCGGGGGAACCGCCCGGAGAGGATCCGGAACCATGCCGTATCGGTCGCGCTCTTGACGAGCACCACGGCCTCGGATATCCGGCCGGCTTCGTACTCCTCCCGGACCTTCTCGATCCACGGCTTGATCCCGCGCCCATAGGGCGGGTTCATGTAAACCCGGCCATACCAAGCATGTGCTAACCCGTCATCCTCCCGGGTATAGTGTTCCGCTGCAGGCACGTGTGGCCGGTCGCCTTCCGCGTTGCTGCACGGGTCAAGGTCGATCATGCCGCCGAAGAGGTCCCGGACCGCCTCGATGATCTCCGGCGGGGTATACCACTCAGGGGTTTTGCTCGTGAACATCGCCGCCGGTCCGGGCGTCCGATCTTCGGGTGCGCCGGTCACGCGACCACCTCACCGGCATCCGCGAGTTGATATCTGCGTTCATGTCGGAGAGGGCAGCCCCGCGTTCCGAACCGCCGGCATGGCCCAGTTGAGGTTAGAAACGATCCGCAAAGCGTGCCGGCAAACGACTGGCAGACAGGCGGAAGATCCGTCGATAATATACTCCCAGAGAATATAGATACCTTAATATATTTCTCCGGCACATATTCCATTGCAATACCTCGTTGTGTCGCTGGAGCGTGCCATTCCCGGGGTCCGCTCCGAATCCTTGTTCTCACTGTCTGCTAACTGCCAGCGTCCGCGCTCGATAAGCACCTCGGCGATCGCCTTGTGGAAAGCCGGCAGATGATCGAGCGTTTCCTGGTCGATGGTAAGGCCTGGAGCGGAGACGCGTTCAGCTGCCATTTTCGCCGGTCCTCCGCTCGATTTCTTCGGCCAACGCCCGCCGGGTGAGCGCGGAGACGTTAATCCTCTGCTCTTTGGCACGACGCTTCAGGGCTATGGGTAGCAAGACAGACGTGATCGTATGTTCCACGCCGTCGCGATCGGTGTAATACGTAGTCGTTGCCATTCCCTCCAGATAGAAATTCAGTATATTTATATATAAAGAAAATGAAACACACTATTTGTGACCTATGATAGGATCGAGACAAAATATCCCGGGTGGGAGAACTCCTTTCGCTATCCAAATCGACGATTTGAACGATACATTAAACAAAAAAGGAGAGGGAAGGCAGGATCAACCAGTGAGACCGTCAAAATCGCGATCGCGGTATTTGACTTCCTGAAAAAGAAATATATCGAGACGCCAAGGCACACCGTACCGGAGGAACTGATCAGACGGAACCCAACGAATGACGAAATTGGTCAGTACATCGTCGAGACTTATGGTACCGATCCGGAAGCATATGGGTGGGTAAGAACGATGGATATCATCGAGGCTATCTCCCCCCCCCACCGGCGGCTGGGATCAGACTCGGCGGAGCGTGAATATCCCCATCGTCATAAAACCCTCGTCTATCGAGTACTTGCCGAAATGACAGAGCTTTACCTGATCCAGCGCGAAGAGGCGAGCTGGAAGACAGTCTACTATCGCCTTGTATGGGACGCGTCGGGAGAGGATCTTGATCTCACAAAAGAAGAACTTCTCAAAAAATATCATGACACGATGGTCGCCACGTTCTTACAAGCCGATCGATACCGAGCAGCGATTGATATCATGAAGTCCTATGGAATACCCCACCCCGAGCAGCAAGTCCAGGCGTTGATTGATAAGGGAGACAACCCGTTGCATACATCCCATAAATGCGCGGCTGAATTTTACTCAGATATCCTCGCTTCTCGCCGCGGGCGGGTCCTTCCCGAGAGCCAAAAAGAATAATTTTTACTCCCCTCTCGCCATCCTCGTCCGGGCCTCAAGCAAGATCGTAAGCGCTTCCGGGTCGTTCGGGTTCGCAATCACCGCTTCGGCGGCCTTGATGACCGTGTTCAGGGACTCCGCGGCCGCGGCCGTGAGCGTCATCCCACACCGGGCACAGAACCCCGACCCCGGCGGCATGACCTTATGGCAGCTCGGACACTGCACCGGCTGGAGTTCACTTACCGCCTTCTCCTTCTCCGGGATCTCGATGCCGGCAAGCCGGGCGAACTCATCCCGGGCGTCGTCGCTGGTGAGATGTCCATATACACCTATCATATCCGTGTTGACATTCCCCCAGAATGTCTTTTTTGCGATCGTTTCCTGCATCCCCGCCCGGAGAACATGTGTAACGCGGCTATGCCTGAGAATATGCGGTGTAACGTGCTTCTCGATTCCTGCACTCTTGCAAAAACCTTTGATGACCTTTTCGATGCTCTGATACTTCAATGGCCTATTATGGTTGTTCAGGAAGACGAAGTTCTCCGGGGCGGGGTTCGGGTGTTCTGTCCTCCATTGCGCCAGGTGTTCACGATACGCGATGATCGGGACGTTCCGCTCTTTCTCCGTCTTGCCGTCCGTCCGGATACGGCATCCCCACTCGAAGAAGAGCACGTCACTCCATCGCAAGTACGCCATCTCTTGAATCCTGAACCCACCCTCATAAAGGATCCCGAGCAACGCCCGATATCGTATCGATCGAGGGGTCTCGATGATCCGCTTCACCTCTTCTTCGGTGAGGATATCGCTTTCGCTCTTCACCTTCGGAGTATATGCAGGAACACGAATCTTCTTGACCTTTGCGCCGTCGATACGGACATGCTCATTTTCGATGAGCCAGAGCACATACCGTTTCACGATGCGGATATAATCCGCTTTGGTGTTGACAGAATACTCTGTTCCGTCTGATTTCCGTGCACATTTAAGCGCATCGATCGCCGCGTAAACATCGGCGAGACACATCTCCCTGGCCGGCGGGAGATGGTGTATGCTGTTCATCAGGTTACTCGTAATCTTAAACCGCCGTTGCTGTGACAGGTTGCCAGTCGCGGCGACTTCCTCGATGAACTCCCGGACATATGAAATATCCTCCTCTGCGAGTCTTCCGTCCGATAGAGCGGATTTAATGCTCTTTTTTTGATACTCCCGGTATTGATCCGGGGTTGAGTGAAACGCGGCAACCTCCATGAAGATAGGATGGGGCGTATCAGCATTTATACCTTGGGCATTAGGAAATTAGGTATTAAATCCGGGTGGGGGCATATTTTTAACCTTTGTTTCAACT
>LSQX01093553.1_pt1 | contig 16634 bp, 23 predicted proteins | sample 654561 | NCBI WGS metagenome assembly LSQX01 (sample SAMN04489861, study PRJNA283612) | anaerobic digester metagenome | isolation source: 4 biogas reactors fed with cattle manure at either 37C or 55C with and... | place: Denmark: Kongens Lyngby | collected 2014 | reverse complement strand
GCTTTAACTCATCTATTTCTACAGGCATTGTGTTGTTATTGGTAAAGGTAACTGTGTAGGCATTAGTCGATAGGCTTCCAGTAGCTGTAATGTTCGTAGTAATATAGGTGCCCCCTGAAGTTTTAGCCGTAAACCATGAAACACCAGACGCTTTACCTAATGTTGGGGTTTGCACTGATAAGCATGGGTCTTCTAGGTTGCAATCTGTAGTATAAGTGCCACCAGCTGGCACCACCCATAAGCTAGGTGATATTGTGTCTGTGCTGGGGCTCTTTTGGTAAACATCTTGCCATTCTTGGACTTCACGCACTTCTGTTGTAATTTTTACATGATTAATCATAGTTGAGGTGCTTTTAGGGGTGACGGAAATAATAGAATATTCAGGTAATACTAGTGATACTTGGGTAGGAATAGAATAGCGCTTTCTGAATCTTAAAATACCCTGCTCATCTAGCCAGAACTGCCCACCTTCCGCCTGCATTAATTTTTTAATAACTCCGCCTGCATTATCGCCAACATTAAAGAATACAAAAGGAATAACATTACTACCTGTTTCGAAGCTATATTGATGTGGTAACACTCCAAATTGCTCTACAATCTTAATTAAGACTTCGTCAGTGGTGGCGTCCTGCATGGCAATAGTTTGATTAAGGTCTTGAGCACAGATTTCACTTAAGAAATCTATAGCGTGGTAACTAACGGTGGCTTCCTTATGGTTGACGTCTGGCATATCTTGTGTGATACCTACAAATTGAGGGAGTGGGGTCTCGCCCCAAAAACCACCATATAACTTAACTGGTCTACCAGGTAGGTTATAATCATTTATTGGAGATGAGCTATTGCCAGGGGTAAAGTATTTATCAAAATTATTAACCTTAAAATCGGCTTGAGCGCACTGGACGTTGTAAGGAAATTCAATTGAGCGCTCAATATCTAGCGACACAAGCCTATCTGTGAAGTCGGTATAACTATATTTATCCCATAACTGAATAGGGAGATCATCACTACTCTTCAGAATATCTGTTCCATCTAGGGTAGATTGATCTAGTGTGAAGTAAGACACCAACTCATTTAGAATTTTAGTAATACTCATATAGAGTTTGGCAATTGGGTGAATCACTTGCCCTTGTGCTTTATTGTGGAAGGTATCGCTAGCTGTAATCATCTATCACTCCTTAGGGCATTTGCTTTGATTCTCTAAACACTACTTGGATATTAGTTACTGTGCCACAGTGGTCAGCAACATTTTGCGCATTCAGGGTCATTTTTGCTGGCAAATTTGTCACATTGATATTTTCATCACCAGTGATGGTGATTAGTGGGTATTTTAGATCGGTGTATTGCCTATCTCTGAAAGCTACTAGTGCAGTATAATCTGCTTTACTCATCCAGCCTAAATCGATAGTAAACTGTCTTTTAGTGCCGGTGTAGTAAGTTGAGATATTATTATCTATAGTGGTCACATCAGTTTCGGCAATAATTGGGGAGGAGACTAGTGGTGCTGTAATTATTTTATAAGTTTGAGTATCTTGTAGGTCTGTAATTTTTAACTCTATCATACTCCTAACCTCGCTTTATTAGTTTGTTGTAGTGCGGCGACAATCTGGTCAGCTACTTTACGGCGTTCTGCGGCAGAAGTAGCAAACACCCCAGTGACGTTAATTGTGATGTTGTCACCCATCTTCTTTGGTGTGCCAGTCTCTTGATTGACCAGATGAGCAGGAATAACATATTCACCCTTATGGACTACGCCAGCAATGTCATTCGGATCACCTGAGCCAGTATAGCCACCAGTTGCCCAGCCAGACTTAATTCCCTCGGTTTTCCATCTATTAAACCGTTCTTTGCCCAACATAACCTCCCAAGCGTCAGCTGCAAATCCACCCTTTTTAATCCATTCACCAGTCCTTTCAATAAGGCCTTTATCTACGGCTTTAGCAAAGTCCGAGCCTACTTTTTCACCAGCTTTTGTGATTGCGTCTGTGTCGCTTAGGTATTGAGTATATGCATTAGACCACCTCTCGGCGGCTTCAGCACCCTTTCTTCCGGCGTTCTCAATTTGCTTATTATAACTAGCAACTTGGGCTTCATACTGTCGTGTTAGGCTCTCTACTTCATCATCTAAAATCTCGCCTCTCACACCATCTAGTAATACCCGGTGCTTTTTCAGGAAGTCTAGCTCTTTATCTAGCTCACTTTGATATTCAACTAGCCTCTCTTCATATTTTTCTTTAGCAATCTGATTTTGTAAATCTAGTTCAGCCTTTCTAGCTAAAGTCTGTTCTAGATGTAGTCTGTTCTCTTTAGCGAGTGCAAATTGCACCTGTTCAAGTTTCTGGCGATTATAGTCATTATTATACCTCTGTAAGAAGCGGAGTTGTGCTGTAAGTTCATCTACCTTCTCTTGGTGCTTTCTCTCCTCTTTAAGTTGAGATACTTCAAAGGCAACATTTCTTTCTTCTACAGCTCGTAAGTAGTCCTTATTAGCCTCTTTAATCTGCTCTGTGAGACTCTTAACTGTGTCCTCATGGCTAACTAAGATACCCTTGAGTGATTGACGATAGTCTCGCTCAACCTCTTTCATTTGTTTACGAATCTCAGCTATCTCTTCCGCTACATTAGATAATGAGCCTTGATAGTCTTTATAGGCAGAGTTCATAGCCTTGGTGGCTTCTGTATGCTTTTTAGAAGCTTCCGAGGCTTCTTCAAGACTTACGGAAAAATCTTGATTACTCACCATTAATGCTGTAGCAATACCAACCACTAGGAGTGGAACGTATGTTATTGACTCTATTGCTTTTGAAGCAAAGACACCGAGCGCCTTAAAGGCTGCTCCAAGTTTAACTACTGCGGCAGTAATACCAGCTCCACCGGCAATAACAGCAGTGGCAGTAATTAACCCAGCTGTTAATTCTCTATTTTCCGCTGCAAACTTTAATACCCCTGCAGCTAGCTGAGCTAGTGGTGCGAGTGCTGACCCAAAAGCTGCCTTAATCTCAGAGGTAGACTTTTTTAAGCCCTCCATTGTATCGGAAAAGCTTTTATCATACTTACTAAACTCGTCTATTGACCTCTTCCCAAACATTACAATTGAGACACCTAAAGCAATTAAAGCCGTCCTACCAACTCGATGGAGCTCCCTAACCGAATCAGTGGTTCTCCTAAAACTCCCATAGGCTGCATCCCCCATTTCAACGGCCTTATCTTTCATTGCTTCATACATAGAGGATAAGGAAGAAGAGTGGTTGGTAGTTGTGGCTACAGCCTCAGAGGTTTTATGCATAGTTTCAGCTAAAATAGCCGTAGACTGCTCTAACTCCTCAGTAGACTTCTGGGTTATTGCCTGCTGGGCTTGGTATTCTTCCCATTCTTTATTAGCTTTTGTCAAATAGGTATTATATTCTTTAATTGAACCTGAACCACTACCCCAGTTAACGGTGAAGTCTCCCAGTTTAGTGTCTTTTTTAAGAGGCTCTAAAGACTGTTTAGCCTTAGCCACCGCTTGCTGAAGCGGGGTAATATCAGCGGTAATCTTTACACTAGCTTCACCGATACTGTCAGCCATTACACTATCTCCTTATCTCCTTTTATCTCGTTCTTTACTTTATTCGCAAACCTGACAGCTCCCTCAGCATATTTATCATTGCGCGACGATATATTAGCAGCTACTGTGATTTCACTACTGTCTATAATTTGCCGATACTTCACCTTTCTGGCAGCCCTTACGTCTGCTACAGCCTCCTTAAAGGTGTAGGGTATTTTAATTAGTTTCCCATCATCGTCAATACCTATAATGTAGCCACGAGCAAAGGCTACCTTAGCCTCCCAACCATAGTAATAGCCTAATTCTGCGGCTGTATAGAGTTCTGGGGGTATCTCGCGAGCGTGTTTAGAGTATTTGCGCTCTTCCGCCCATTGATCTACCTTCCTTTTATCCTCGTCGGAGAGTATATCATAGAGATTTGCCATCTTCGCCTATTGCCTTTCTGTAAATTTTCCAAAGCTGTGCGTAAGTAAAATCATTAAATAATTTATCTGAGTTCTTGCCACGAATAACTGCCCTTAATTTACTAAGCGCTAAGTCCGTAGCTTCGTCTGATATTTCACCAGTTTTACCAAATGCCGCAATAGCTTCTTTATATTCATCAGATTTTTGATCTATTTTTTCGCCAGCCTTATCTTTGTCAACTAGCCGTTTATATTTCTCAGCCTCTTTTACCGCCTCGTCTATTTTTCTGAATGCCATGCGAATCTCTGCTTCTGCGCCGGCCCCTAATGGTGTGACGGTAAATTTACCGTATTTTGGTATTTCTATTTCGATATTGATAGGAGCGATTTCTACTTTTATTGCCATAATTATTAAATCCTTTCTATCTGCTAGGATAAGAAAACATAGGGTGGCAGTTATAGTGTGGTATAATAAGGCTAATTAAAAGGAGTTTATCATGTGCTTTAAGGTTGCGAACTACACCCGTATAGCTAGGGGTAAATATGTTGCTAAATCTTTCGAGATTAAGGGTGTCTGGGCGCTTAAACCATTTTTAATTTTAGATGTTGGCACTGTCTTTAGTATTGGTAAAAAAATACTACCTGTGGACGAGACCACTGTCAAAAGATGTGTAGTTATACCATCAAATTACAGTGGAACATATAGATATGTATATATTTATTGGAAGGATGGTGGATTCTCTCTAGTTGAATGCACTAATACTTTTATTGATGCAATTTGCCGCAATTTTCCTCTTTGGGAGGAGTATAAAAATAAAAAATAATAGCTAACCCCCAGCTATTATTTTCTTTTCACCAACTATTCAGATGGGTCAGGAGCGACATCTACGAAGGATTGCGTTGTTGCATCCCAACGAGTGGGTTTAGTAAGATTACCAGCACCAGCAAATCCGTATTCGCCATTCTCATCAGGTTGCGCCAAGATGGTAAAGTCAACACTCAGAGTGTCAGATTCGTTATAGGTTGGGTTGAAATCCATTTTAACTAATCCAGCGTTAATGTGGACATCGTTCTTTGAGGTAGGTTCACAGGAGTAGTGAATATTACAAGGCACAGCCTGTTGTAGTGAACATTCGTTCTTGCCAAACACTACACGTCCAGAATCACCAGTTCCGCTCTTAGCCTCATAAATATGAGGTAGAAGCTTTTGTAGTGCATCCATAGAGGGTAGGAGCATAGTGCCAGTCACTTGTGCCTCTTCAAACAACCCAGATGGAATAGAGATTACCCCACCTAGAGAGCTGGTAGTGCGAGTGCCCTCTTTAAAGCTCACCGTCATAGTTGATATAAATTGCGGTTCAATCACCAAACTACCGATGGCGAGTTCCGCTTTTCCCCCTAAATAAGTTATAGTTGCCATACTTATTTTCTCCGTTTAATTAATATACTAGTTTCCCCGTAACTGACCAGATAATCCGGCCGTTCTTTTCGCCGATATTCGTTGGGGTCGAAAGCGGCATAATGGTGATATTTGAATAACTTTCCGAATCTGGCACCAGTGGACAAGTAGGTAAACTACAAGTCCCATAGGAGCCATTAAGAAAGTCCACAATTGCCTTTAATCGCCTATAGCCATCTACATCAGACTTGCCACGAGAATATAATTCATAACGTTGCGTTCTACGCTCTCCTCTGGTCTGGGCTTGGCCTAAATCTGTGATAAATACACCGTCTTTATCTATAGATAGCTTCTGCCAAAAGAGGTCTTTGTCAACAGTGCCAAAGCCATTATCTGCGAGATATTGGAGTAAAGATAGAGTAATCATTTAATAAACTTACCAATCCCTTCCTTTAAGACGCTCTCCGCTGCATTCTGGAGGTATCTACTACCAGTTCCTGGAGTTGTGTAGTTTTTAACCACATGAGTTCCGTCTAGCCGCATACCACGCTCTTGATAGGCTGCATATGGGGCTCTTTCACCACCAAATGTTACAGTAGTCTCAAGATTGTCAGTAATTACATTGTCAGTAGACGCAAGATTGCCAGTTTTGAACGGAACAGTTATTTTTGCCCTATTAGCAATTGCGTTACCCATAGCATGGATGGCATTTTGGACATTTACTACAAACACCCTCAGCCAGAGCTCAGACTTGTCTTTATAATCTACTTCGGCGCGAATAGAGCCGGCATAATTAACATCATCAACTCTAAGACTCGTCGGCATAATCTGCCTCACGGAGTGTTAAGGTTAAATGATCTATTTTACCACTATTAAAATCCCTACCTTCAGTTGCGCCAACAATTTCATAATCAACGCCATCGTAATGTATACCATTACCTATAAGGCTCTCTGTGTTTTGGCTAGGAAAATCAGTTGGTCGGACATGAACTGTAGAGCGATCACTTTCTTTACTACCACCAGAAGTTTCAATATTACGGATGTCTCTCGTCATACCTTTGCGAATCTTGACAATCCCTCTCATGTCTTTTCTGGTAGCAATACGATTACCAAATACTTCGCCACGATTAACCTCAAGATACTCAAATGGCTCATCTGGAAACATATCAAATACATTCGTCATATTAGTGTCTCTCCATGCATTATTCCGGTAGAACAATTATTATATTTTGATACAGTCGCAGCTTCACTGGTTAACACTACAGAAAGTGGGCTACTCTTATTCTCACTGAAGTTTACGGCAAAATCCTCTACTCTTTTAGATGTGACTCCGTTATCCCTCTCGTAATCCTGTGTAGCCTTAATACTACCAAACACTTTAGCCAGTAGCATTTTAAGGTCAGTAGGGAGAGGATTGGGCCACTTATCTATGCAGAGTAGGTCTTTTAATTTAAGCTCAGTGATTTCAAGGTAAATGTTAAAGTTCTGAGTTTCACTCTCAGAGAGAGAGCGACCAAGTAGAGCTACTACGTCCTCTTGACTTATGATTGGTTCATATTCCGGCTCGTAATATTCTATATTGGTCATCTCTCATCTCCTTATTAGAGTTAATTACTCGGACACATCAGGCGCAGCAAATGCACCAGCAATAGTCTTGTAGCCCTGTGCAGAACCACCAACATAACGCTCGACGAGCATAATGTCTTGGTTCTTAGAGGTATCAAAGTCGGTGCGGACGGAAGCGGCATTCTCGCCAACTACCACATAGCTTTGGTTAGCATAGGCGATTGCTTTAGCTTCCTTATTCACTAACTCGTCAATTTCAAATATTTGTTTAGCACCTAAGAGTGCAGCGACATCAGAGCCAGCTGGGAACATCAGGTGTCCATCGTTACCCTTTGCGAGTTTGATGTTGGTGACAAACCCAGTAGGAACGATAAGAATTTTACCAAGACCTTTTTCGTCTTTGACGGCGCCAAGAGCACGCACGGCAAGTTCATAGCTACCATCAGTTTCAAGGCCAATGACTTTGGTGGCCACATTAGTGCCATACCCAGTAGATGCGTTAATATCATCTAGCATTGGGTAAAGACCACGAGTGCCTTGTTTGGTGGCAGTGTCACCACTCCCTTGACCAATTAATGCACCAATTGCAATAGCGTTAGCTACGCGAGCCGCAAGCTCTTCAACACGGAAGGCAAGCAGTTCACCAGTTTCGTCATCGTAGAGGTCTTGTAGGTCGATTGGGAGCTTCTTGTAGATACCCAAACCTTTAAGGTCTCGGCGGACAGAAGTGATGGTTTGATTAGCCTTAGTTTCACCTTTTTTGTGACCTTTAGCAGTGTCTTCAGTGGTCATGGCATAAACAGAGGCATTTTTCGCATTCAAGGTGCGGAAAGTGCCAAGGATGCCAGGGTTATCAACCCAAGCCTTGAAGAAGATGTTTTCAATCTGGCTAGGCATAATAGCATCACCAGCAATAGCTTTAGACTTTAGGTTTTCTCCCCACTCACGCATAATAGCGTCGTTGCTACCACGTTGGTGTTTTAGGACAATGTTTTTGAAGTCAACCATCGCCTCTTTGGTTTTGAGGTAATCCTCAGTGTTAGCGGATTGGGTTGGTAAAGCACCTTTATCTACAACCGAATCCTTTGCAATTTCTTTATTCATGCTTTTTTCCTTTTCATCAGCATTATCGTTGTTAGTTTCTGCTGGAGTTTCTTCTGGAGCCTCACCTGCTGGCTCTTTAACTTCCTCAACTGGGGCCTCCGGGGCTTCAGTTGGCTTAGTTTCGACTGGGGCTTCAGGAGCTTCATTGTCTTCACTAGGCACGTCAGTTTGTTTAGTTTTAGTTTCAGGCATTTCACCTCCTAATAAGGATTTAATAGCTAATAGTCTTGCCTCTTTGTTTGAACCTCTGTAGACTAGTGAAACTTCAATCACTTCGGCTTTACTAATCGTTTCAGAATCTATATTGTAGTCGTAATCAATCATGGTGATTGAGAACGTATTGGATAGATGACCCTCCTCGAGTAGCGTAAGCATATCTTGGGCAATTTCTCGCTTAGAAATACCAGCTTCGAATATCAGTTCACCGTTCGCGTAGTAAGCAGCCCTTACAGAGCCAATCACATCACGAACATCGCCGCTATGGTTCAACATTAAAGGAATATCAATAACTTCACTCACTCCTTCACTAGGAATAGCAGAAACTGTAATATTTCCACCATCTTTAAGGGGTAAACGAAGACTTTCGACGTCGACATGCTCATAATGGCGATCTACCTTATCTGAGCTTGCCACAAAGACTATCCGCCTCTCACCATCAACACTTTTAGTTGAGAGTTCGCTATTGACCGAAACAATCTTACGTTTTACGTCAGCCATAATTTCCTTATAGTTAAAAGTTAATATTCTCGAATCTGCGCCCATATGGGCATTGCTTCATCTTAAATAATTATGAAAGATTATGGGGTGGCAGATAAACTGGCTCATAATTCAGCTCTTATATCGCTCTCGGCTGAATCACTGGTCACCACCTTGATATTAATTCGTTTTTTACAATAAGAACATTTGACATTTTTAGCAATTAGTGTTTTTTCTGTTTCAAATAAATACCGTTTACAGTTAGGACAATGGACCTTAATCATTTTTATTTTCTTTCTCTTTCTCATCAACTTCATAAGTAAGGTAGCAGTAGCAGTTTGGGTGTAAGTCTGCCGCCTCAACATCAACAAAGGTATTAACGAAGATACCGCCATCAGCGCCAATAATACTATCATCTTTACCTAAAAAGCTTTCAGTAACTAGTATTCTTCGGCCATTTAAGGCTTGGCAGAACTCGCATGGTTCGGTAGAGTTTGTGTGCCAAACCTTATAAATATCCGTATTAGTTTCATTCATTAACTGAATCATAGCATCTAGGCTAGCTCTATTGGCGGCCCTATGCTCTTCTGTCCTCGCCATCCTCTGCACGCGCCACTCATCTGTATTCATAATATCTCGGAGGTGTTCAGCATACTCCTCTTTACTCCAGCCGAGTGTCTGACCCTCTGCTAAGACACTTCTAATCTGGTCAGCAGTATTATTGGCGTAAGAAGTGGCAACCTCCATTAGATATGAACTATACTTACTCTGGGTAGCCTCTGACACAATAAAATCAGTAGTGTCATCAATAGAAATATTATGCGACTCGAGTAGTTTTATTCCTTCGGCGTAACTCACTTCACCACGGATTAACATATATGCAACTAGAATAGTTAGAATTTTATCTACCGTATCTTTAATATCTTCTTCATCAGCATCATTTACATCCTTGCTTAATTTGTTACCTTTAATAGCTTTTTCAATTTGGCGACTCATTTGGTCTCTTAATACTGAAGCTACCTCATCAATTAGTTGCTGTTCTCTGAGAGTTGGTGTGTATTCTTTAGAGTCGTGACCACAAGTGCAAGAGATAGGTTCTCCCGACTCGGATTTTACTAGCTTCTCTTTTTGTGTATCATCAAGCTGTTCCGAATCGGGAGCATCCTCAACTTCATCCCCTTCATCAACTTCTGGCTTATCATTATTGATTATTGGAGGGGTCTTGTCGCCTCTTTTAAGCAGTTTGTAGCCATTTGAGAGCTCAAAGGCATCAATTACACTATCTAGGGAGTATCCGGCCTCTACAGCCTGGCTAATAAGGTTAAACTCGGTAAGCTTACGCTCAGCATCTATCTTTTCCTCATCAGCAATACCTGGAATGTCTAAATCAAAAGTAATAGCATAACCTAGCCCACCAGTTACACGGTTTAGTTCGTGAGTTAACCTAGTATATATTTTAGTAGCAAATGGTTCGACAGTATATTTTACAAAAACTTGTTCGTCAACTCGCACGCTTGCATAGGTGTTTTCTTTATTAACACCACGAATAGATGCTGGAACGCCAAAGGCTGAGTCGAGTTTATTATTAGCTTGCTCAAAAATTTCGCCAATCTTCATGTCTTTATTAGATTGAGCAAATGGCACCCACTCAATTTGTGAGGTGGTCGCAGCACCGGTCGTCGGATCTAATGGGCGGTGAGAGTAAATTACATTATTATTACGTCCGCTACCACGATGAGCGCCTTGCATCTTTTCCACAATATCTTTATATGTATTGGCATCTTTAGCAGTAATTATGAATTGACCACTTGGCACTGCGCCATTTTCAAAGAAGCCAGCCTGATAAGCTGCAATATAGTCATCAACATTCGCCCATTTACTGACCGCATTACTCGGAGCATACCCCCTACTCAAATTGTATGGGTCATAGCCTGAAAAGATTTCAATGACTTCATGCTCTCGATAGGATTTTCCACCGCATTGGTATTGCTTGTTGTTGTTGCTACTTTTGATTTCAGTTACGCCCTCAAGAAATGTGAAGCCAGCAAGATTTTTCTCCGTAATCTCTCCACCGGGCTTAGCTACACCACCCTCATTACGCCATAGAAGTAGATAAACCTTTGGGTGAACTAGCGCCATTACAGCTAAGGCCTCGCGGAAATCAGTTGCAGACATTTGTTGATTTGGGTGATACAACTTATCGACTACACTTGCTCGATTCAGGGGCTTACCGTTAGAATCTATGGCATATGGCCGGATAGTAATAAACTTATTGACGATAGCCTTAATAGACGGGTAAGTGTTATCATAACTGTTGCCTTTATAAAAACTATAAGTTAAGGGCATTTGGCGATAAAACCCAGATGGGCTATTATCAGCACCGTTTGAGGTTATTTTTTTTCTTGTCGGTGTGAGTAATTTCTTTAATTTATCAAACATGAAATATAATCCTTACGAGAATTATGTGATTAGGTAGGGTGGCAGATAAACTATCCTACGATAACTCCACCATATTCGACTTTTGGTCGCTCAGGAGGAGTATAGAAGCAGAGAATCGTAGCATCCGCCTCGTCTGGTGAGCGATAACCACGTTTCTTATAATCATCTTTACTCTCGACACCCCTGCGCCCCTTATTGTCCATCTTCCATTCACGATTCGATAACTCAGTTAATAGGTCTTTATTGTTAGCAATACTAATCTCGTCAATAATGGATTGTAAATAAAACCACGCTTCTGATATGAGATTCGGGTATTTATCGGGGTTTGAGGCTTTAGCTCCGAAGTTAATCGGAATCACATTATAGCCTCTCGCAATCATTTCATCAGTTACGCCGCCACCAACGCCAGTGTCGTCAATTTTAATGAGAATATCCTTGTCTGCGTCAATAAAGCTAACTAATAAGTCGCAGACTTCGGTGGTGCGTTTTTTAGTATATGAGACTCGCTCGATTTCTTTAAGCCCTTTACGCTTCACAAAGACAGTTCTATCACCGCCAAGCCTAGCCACATCCACGCCCACTTCAATCGCTCCCTCATCGCTTACCTCTCGCCCCATAGCCTCAATAACTTGACCAGTGGTGATTATATTACGGTCCGACACTGATAAAGCCTTACCTAAATAATCGTGAGCATAATCTTCTGGGTGGTGTTGCTTAGCATACTCAATTTCATAAAGAATTTCATCTGAAAGCCAACCATTTTTTAAGGCAATCCTATAATCTACCTGTAAGTGCCAAACATCTTTACGTGGTGGAATAGTAATAAAATAGGAGAGCACTGGGTCTAAATCGGTTATGCGGTTAAATGTCCAGATAATTTTACTGCCAGACTTACGGATAGTGGGCACAAGAATACGGATTGATTTTAGGGTGATAGTCTGAGCTTCGTCAATCCAGGCAACATCAACACCTTCGAGGGATTTAATTGTAGTTTCTACGTTACGATCTAAACCCTTAAATATAAAAGTTGAGCCAGTAACAGTGTTGGTAATTGTGTCTTTCGTCCACGTAAAATCACTAAAACCATATTTTTGAATAAGGTCAATTAGAAGTTGGTATGAAGAGTCGCTGATGTTCCTTTGGAATTGACGCAGACAGGCAATCCTAACATCTTCAGCTCTCGCCCGGAGTAATAAGTAGCGAGCTACTGTATGGCTTTTTAATGAATAGCGACCACCTTCGATAATTGCGTGTCTCCACCAATCATCAAATAGTGGCCGGTATTCATTTGGTAATTCAACCCTTACTTTACGGTTTAGCACCTGTCTTACATTGTTTTCCATCTATAAACTCCACTAACGCTACTGGTGCAATCGTCTGGCCGCCTGATGTAATATCTTGCTTTTCACTAAACTCTGAATCAGTTTTAGCAATAAACTTCGCCGTATCTTGAGCTAGCCTTTGGTCTTTAGAATCAAGCGATTTATTGAGGACTTTTTTCGCTTTAGCAACTAGACTTGCCTTGTCCTCTGATCTTCCGAGAACTTCCGATATAATTTTTTCAATCCATGTGGTGCTTTGTCCCTCGCTCGTTAATGTCTTAGCATAACTTTCACTATAACCAGCCTTTAAGGCACTTCGTAGGGCGTTTCCATAAGTTGGTGAGTTTGGTAAATAATATCGTAGGGCGAAGTCAATTTGTTGCGGAGTATATTTCTTAGCTCGTGGCTCTTTTTTAGTCTTTAAGGTCTTTTTTGGACTTGGCTTTATTCTTGGTTTTGGCTGACTTATTTGTTCTACTTCTGCCATCTTTGACCTCCTCGACTTTATTCAAGAAAGGAGGGTTGCCGTCGGTGACTCGACTCTCCGACACGGCTCCCTTAGGCACTGCCTTAGGTTTGGCACTCCCTCCTTTACTATCGCTACGTCTATTCTTTAATTTTCTCAAAAACTCTAGGTAGGTTATAGCATATTTATCGCCACGCTTATTCTCAAATACTACTGCTGGTAACTCCATATCAAGAGAGCGGGCTTCTTGTTGCCATTCCAGATTTACTTCCACTCTTTTTACTATAAAATTAGTCATTTTAAGTTGTTGGTCAATAATAAAGCGATGAAGGGGTGTGTATTTACTCGTATCGCATGTATAACACTCTTTGAGATATAAAGTGATTTTAGTATCTTGATCTAAGTTTAAGTTCCTCATTATTCCTTGCTCTGCCTTTCTCTGGAATTATCCTCGCCTCTGATTGTTTAACCCATGAGGGTAGTTTTCCAGCTCTTATACTAATATCGTGTAGGGTGGCAAGTCGACGGATGATACCCATGTCTAGATAGCGATGGTCTCTTAAGGCTCTTATAAACGGTCTCCAGTGTTTCGAGTAAAAGTTTCTTTCTCTCACGTCCCATCTAGTAAAGTTTTGCCAACCATACTTATCTTTAATGTAAATATCACGTGGGCTAACAAACCAGATTTCTAGACCATTAGTTTTTCTCACTGATATTTGATACTTCCGCGCCACCATTACCTCCCTTTTTTATTATTCCCTAGGTGTTACCTGTAAGAGTGGCACAGTGTCTGCGTCAATTACATTACCTTTATTACCTTTTAACCTGGCGTTAGTAATAAAGTAATCATATTTTCCGTCTGGGTTAAATCGGTTAATAATTCCACGCCAATGAGCAAAATTGCGATAGTTTGACGAAAGACATGACTTATAGGACTTACCGTTCTCGGTTGTATCTTTTAGATAAAGATAATAAAAGTGACCACCATATTTGCTAGGTTTTTTAATAATTTTCATTATTTTAAGCTTCATTTTGCCCCCCTTTTTTGGCTAGAGACTAATCCACCAAGTGAGCCAACAACGCTAGCTCGCTCTGGGCCGGTTAAGCCATCTGACCCCTTTTTAGGGCTACCGAAGCCACTAGTGGGTGTTTTTCTAGATCCCCCTTTAGCGCCTAAACGCTTATAATAATCATTACCATACTTCTTTTTATTTGTTGCGGCAGCCTTTAAGGCTCCTTCTTTTGTCCCTGCCATAAATACCTCCTTGACAAGCTTTTATTCTAGATTCACGACCACCACAGGGTGGGAGGGGTCTCTCAAAGCCTCTCCGCCCTGTTGCGACCAGAGTAAGGGTGGGTCTACTTTATTGGGTCGCATAGGGGTCTCTACTCCCCTGTGGTAGTTATGAATATGGGGTGTGGGGGAGCTTTACTCCCCCGATGGTGATTAAAAATATGGTAGTTGCTCTCGTAAAGCGTCGGTAAAGTCCTTATATTCTGCTCCGTCCATCTGCTGGATGATGTATTTAGTGATGTCTTTATTAGACCAGCGGTAGAGGATGTGAGTTATCCTTAATAGGTATTTACAAACATCTTCTGATGGCACTGGCACTGGTCGGCAATTCTCGTGAAGTTTTCTATGCTCTTTGGTTTTGATGACAATAATCAACTCCTGCCTTAACTGCCTGCTATATGGTGATTTAATCCAGTTCTTTCTGGTCCAGAATATATGGTGTCTTTCGTATCCGTATGGGATTCTTCTACTAGCCTTCGGTTTACGAGCCACATAATCACCCCCCTTTAATATACTTAGTCTATAACGATAGACTAGTTGACTGTATAAGGTGATGATTTGCCGAGATAGTCGTCCACCCTTGCGCGGTGGCAATCTCTACAACTCGTATAGTCACATCACAAGGGCTATTTCATATTTAATCGTCAGCAGAACCCTGCGAGTATATCCATCATATACTAGGATACTTGGGTCTGTGTCTGACCCCCAAGTCGGACACACAGCGTATACCTTTTCCGCTACTTATACAGCCAACAAATCTATCGTTAAACGAACGCCTTTTTCTACTTCTTATAGGGGGCAAGCGAAAACTTTAATAATTAAGCGAACAATTTGTTGTAATTTTAAGGTGCTAGTTAATTACTTATCTCTCTCAAATGCTTCTTCTAACATTTTCTTCAACTTATCTAAGTTCATCTATCACTCCTGTCTTAAACTCTTTGTATTCGTCGTCACTGTGAGTTCCGTTATAGTATTCCATCGCTCTATCTATGCCTTGATTTTCACAAATTAGAAACGTTTTCCAGAGAATAGTAGCTTGGTTAGCTTTGTCTTCCTGTGAAGTCATAGTGATTTTTAACAACTTATCACCTATCTTTTCCTCTACGCTTTGAGGCTCAGCAGATAACAGAGCTTCTACAACTTGGTTAATAGTTGAGAATTTCATTTTAATAACTCCTTATTTTCGTGGATATTGCCGATAACTTCACTTTTAATAAGCTTTTTTCGGCTAGTGTCGCTAAACTCATTAACATCATACATTAAGTATTTTTCATCCCATACAACTGCCCCAATTCCTCCTTTTTTATTCCTTAATATATCTCCCTCATAAATCTCTTTACCGTTCGTGTCTTTGAGGCCCGTGAATTGCCCAACGGTCTCGGAATTAACTGCACACCACTTCTCAATGGAGATATATTGGTCATTGCACTCTTCAACTCCGCTGACGATATAGGCTCTATTACCATCAATGATTAGATTTCCATATACCCAGTCGCCCTCTCTATGCTCAACAAACTCTTTGCCATTATATGTTTCAAAATTAGTAAGGCTACGGCCTCTAAATTTAATTTCTCTCATCTCTGCCCCCATTCTCTTAAAATCTCCCACTCATTAGGGAAGTTCTTAAGGCTGGCTTCTGCGTCTTCTTCGGTAGCGAAGTAGATAACACCAAAATCTTGATAATTACCTTGCTCATTTATGAAGTATTTGTTCTTATAGTAATCATAACTAACCGAGTATTTTACCTGTTCGTTATCCTTCCAATCTGGCTTAAATCCTTTGGCACTATCTATAATAGTTTGTCTAGCGATGAGGTATTCTTTGTAGGCTTCGGTTGCTGTAATTTTTTTATATGGTTTCATTATTTACTCCTTTCTTTAGTTAATTTTTTATCTATCTTGTCTAGTTCTTTTTGCAGTATTTTCGCTGCGTCTTTGTTGTCTAGAACTTTCCAAATACTTGGGTCTGGGTATCTCGGGTCGTAAGGTAAGATTTCCGCTCCGAGATATTTAGCTTCAAGCGCACACCGACCAACAGCATAGACTCTTTTACATCTAGCGAGAGCGGTTAAAAAATCTCCCCTTGGTAGGCCAGATAAGATGTCACAATCCCATGGCAATATACTTCTGTTTTGTAGCTTACTCAATCTGCCTGCATATGCAGACCATAAATCTTTATCCTCATCGTCAATTCGGTATTGATCTAACTCTGCAGTGTTAATAGAGAGCGGTAAATAGATAACTTTATCTGAGATATGTCGCACTTTATCGCAAGACTCTGGAACATTACAAACCAACACCACGTCTTCGTATTTTGATAACCAATCATATCGTCCAATACTTATATTCAGATTATTATGAACAAAAACAATGGAGCGGCTATAATCAAACCCCTTTACCT
>LSQX01253144.1_pt1 | contig 16636 bp, 13 predicted proteins | sample 654561 | NCBI WGS metagenome assembly LSQX01 (sample SAMN04489861, study PRJNA283612) | anaerobic digester metagenome | isolation source: 4 biogas reactors fed with cattle manure at either 37C or 55C with and... | place: Denmark: Kongens Lyngby | collected 2014 | reverse complement strand
AGTAAATTCCACTTAACATTATATTTTCTGAGTTAATACCCTGAGTAAGCTCCAAAATAATTGCAAATTAGCTGAAAAATGCGTAAATTTGTAGTATTTATCAACAAAAATATAGACACAATGTCATTATTAAGAGAGCAAATAGTACCTACAATTTTAGAAGATGAGATGAAAAGCTCTTATCTTGATTATTCAATGTCAGTCATAGTNNGTATTAAAGTACCCATTGAAGACATAATGGGGGAGCGCTTTGGACGCTACTCCAAATACATTACAGTTTCAAGAGCATTGCCTGATGTTCGTGATGGTTTAAAGCCAGTTCATAGGAGAATACTTTTCGGTATGCACGAACTGGGCATGCTTCCAAACCGTCCTTACAAAAAATCAGCACGCATAGTTGGTGATGTGTTGGGTAAATACCACCCACACGGCGATACTGCCGTTTATGATGCTATGGTGCGAATGGCTCAAGATTGGTCCTTGCGATACCCTCTTGTCGATGGACAAGGGAATTTTGGCTCTATTGACGCAGATTCAGCAGCGGCAATGCGTTATACAGAAGCTCGGCTCGCCCCTATCGCTCTTGAAATGCTTAGAGACATTGAAAAAGATACAGTTGATTTTCGCCCTAACTTCGACGATACTTTAAAAGAGCCAACTGTTTTACCAGCAGTTCTTCCGGCGCTTCTTCTCAATGGCGCAAGCGGAATTGCAGTCGGAATGGCAACCAACATCCCCCCACACAATTTAAAAGAAGTAATAAATGGCATTATAGCCAAAATAGACAATCCCGAGCTAAGCTCAGAAGAACTGATGAAGCATATCCCGGCGCCAGATTTCCCTACCGGAGGAATTATTTACGGTTATGAAGGCGTTAAAGAGTGCTACACTACTGGGCGAGGAAAAATTTCTGTGCGCGCTAAAGCAGCCATAGAAGAAGGCAAAAACAGCAAGCAGAGGACGGCAATAATAATTACAGAAGTTCCTTATCAAGTGAACAAAGCTGGATTGATAGAAAAAATTGCTGATCTCGTTCGCGCAAAAACACTTGAAGATATAAGCGATGTCCGAGACGAATCCGACAGAGACGGAATTAGAGTTGTAATCGAGCTTAAACGCGATGCCAATCCTTCCGTAGTATTGAATAATCTTTATAAACATACTCAAATGCAAGTAACATTTGGCGCTATAATGCTCGCTCTGGTTGATGGAAGACCAAAGGTGCTCGCATTATCACAAATCATTCAGCATTTTATTGAGCATAGAAACACAGTAATTGTAAGGCGTTCCCAATTTGAGCTTAATGCAGCAGAAAAAAGAGCTCACATTTTAGAAGGATTTTTAATTGCATTAAAAAATATTGACGAGGTCATTAAAACAATTAAAGAATCAGCAGATCCAAAAATCGCATCTATTAATTTGCAAGAAAAATTTGGACTTAGCGAAATACAGGCAAAGGCAATTTTGGAAATGCGTCTGCAACGATTAACCGGTTTAGAGCGCGATAAAATTCTTCAAGAATATAAAGAAATTCTAAAAACTATTGAAAGATTGCGTGCCATACTTGCAAGCAAAAGTTTGCAAATGGAAATAATAAAAGAAGAGCTTTTGGAGTTACAAAAAAAATATTCTGATGAACGGCGAACTGAAATCGTTTTCAATTCCCGCGAATTTACTGTCGAGGATATGATTGCAAATGAAGATGTGATTGTTACAATTACCCATAAAGGATTTATTAAGCGGACTCCTGTTTCTAACTATCGCCGCCAAGGAAAAGGCGGGCGAGGCGCGAGCGGCGCCGCAACTCACGATGATGATTTTGTTGAGCATATTTTCAAAGCCGCAACCCATCATAATTTGCTGTTTTTCACTGATATAGGAAAATGCTATTGCGTTAAGGTTTATGACCTGCCAGAGGGAAGCCGAAACTCCAAAGGGCGCTCCCTTGCAAACGTCATACAAAAAGAGGCAAACGAAAAAGTTACCGCATATCTGCCGGTTAAAGAGTTTAACGAAGACTATTTTATTTTTATGTCCACAAAGTATGGCACTGTCAAAAAAACTGAGCTGAAAAGGTTTGCAAATGTTCGAAGCAATGGAATAATTGCACTCGGTTTAAAAGATGAAGACAAATTGATTTCCGCTAAGATTTCTGACGGCACTTGCGATATTATTCTTGGAACTCGAAAAGGTATAGCTTGCAGATTTAGGGAAAGCGATGTCCGAGCTATGGGAAGAACTGCTGCTGGCGTTAGAGGAATAAGGTTGACCAAAAAAGATTTCGTGGTTTCTTTGATTGTGATTCGCCGTCCGGATTCTCAAGTGCTTGTGGTCGGAGAAATGGGCTATGGCAAGCGAACAAGGTATGAAGATTTTCGACTCACTCGCCGAGGTGGGAAAGGCGTGATTTCTATGAACGTTACGGAAAAAACCGGAAAAGTAGTAGGAATGCTCACCGCTCTTGACACAGAAGATTTAGTCGTTATCACTGAAAAAGGTGTTCTTATTCGCCAGCATGTCCAAAATATCAGGACAATCGGCAGAAATACGCAAGGTGTTCGCCTTATTCGATTAGATCCAGAAGATATTATTGCCGACATTACAATAGTGGCTCACGAGGAAGACGACATTACAGAAGAAAATGGAGTTAAAAATGCGGAGCTTAACGGATTAGTCCCAATTGAAGAGCAAATACCAGAACCCAATGAAGATGATGAAGGAACGAGGCTATTATAATAGTTTTCATTGTAGTTTTGCGTTTTGATTGTAAAAAAGGAACTGATGGCGGCAAGTAAAATGCCAGCCTAATATTCCATTTTTAATGTTCAGAAAAGACGATATGACAGAAAAAAAGTGGTATACCTTTTACACAAGGAGCAGATTTGAAAAAAAGATATATCTTGAGCTTTTAAAGCAAAATTTCGAGGCTTATCTTCCTTTGCAAAAAGTATTGAGGCAGTGGAAGGATAGAAAAAAAATGGTCGAGGTTCCACTTTTTTCTTCATATATTTTTGTGAAAGTCGAAAGGCATAAAATATCAGAAATCTTAAAAATCAATGGTGTCGCTCGATACATCCAATTTAATAATCAGCCCGCTTATTTAAGAGAAGAAGAAATTGAGCTAATAAAATCATTTCTTGATAGCAACTCAGAAATCGAGGTTCTTGATGGCGCACTGAAAGAAGGAACTGAGCTTCTAATTAAATCTGGACTTTTTACTGGTTACAAAGGAAAGATAGTCAAACAAGCCGGGAAGAATAAAATTGTTGTTGAAATTGAAAGTATGAATAAAACTTTGCTTGTTAGCCTCGATGCAAACGTTAATCTTGAATGAACTTGCTTTACTTTTAGAAATCCCCGGCGAGTATCTCTTTAAAAATTATTTGGGCGCACTTTTCTTTAGAAAAAGTTGGAAAGCTCTTTTGCGTTCCATTTTTTTTCAAAATAGTAATCGTATTCAAATCGCCTTGAAAGCCACTATTTTCTTTATTTGCTGAGTTAAGAACGATTATGTCGCAATTCTTTCTTTTAAGTTTTTTCCAAGCATTTTCAAGTTCATCGCTACTTTCTAAAGCAAAGCCAACAAGGATCTGATTAGCTTTCTTTTCCCTGCCGACTGAGTGTAGAATATCAACAGTCCTTTTCAAGGGAATGGAAAAGTTTTCATTTTCTTTTGATTTTTTAATTTTTCCGGGGTAGAATGAAAGGGGCGCAAAGTCAGCTACAGCAGCTGCAAAGATAAGTATATCACTTGATTCACATTCATTTTCCACTTGCTTGTGCATCTGAGAGGCGCTAAGAACATCAATCCTTCTAACTCCGCTTGGACTGTCGAGTAAAACGGGACCCGCGATAAGCACCACCTCGGCACCAAGCTCAGCCGCGACTTTCGAGAGCGCAAAGCCCATTTTCCCAGATGAATAGTTTGAGATAAAGCGAACGTCATCAATTTTTTCCTGAGTTGGTCCCGCAGTTAGAAGAACTTTTTTCCCCTCTAAACTTTTTTTTTATCTTGCTGCTCGCTGTTTTTTAACTTGGTATATTCAAGCTCAGCTGACCATTTATCCTTTTCTACTGCATCGGAAATTGTGTTAATAGGCATTTGAACTGCCTGCTCAATTTCCAAAGCATCGGCGGGGTCTTTACTTTCCTCTTGCTTTATTTTCACCTCAAAAATTTTCGATTTCTTAAAATCTTTTTTTCCTTCTTCTGGGCTTGAGCTGAAAACATTATCAAGAAAAGTAATTATGCTATCGACAGAGGCTAATCTTCCGCTCCCTTTAAGTCCGGAAGCAAGCTCTCCCTCTTCTGGTGGAATAACTTTTACTCCAAATTCCTTAATTATTTGGACGTTATTTTGGGTGATTGGGTTTGCCCACATATCGCAATCCATTGCCGGAGCAATAATAAGTGGCTTTCCTTTGGGGAGGGCAATAGCAACGGTGCTTAAAGCGCTATCGCAAAGCCCGGTTGCAAGTCGCGAGATTGTAGTTGCGGTGCAAGGTGCTATGAGCATAGCATCAGACCAGTGGGCAAGGTGGATATGCCAAGCTCCACTGGTCTGATTATCTTTTTCAAACATATCGCTAATCACTGGGCTTTTTGTAAGATTGGAAATCGTAAGCTTTGTGATAAATTCGAGGGCAGCGGGTGTCATAATCGCCTTTACATTGCTGCCTAATTTAATTAACTCACGGATTATCAAAGGGGATTTATAAGCTGCTATTGAGCCTGTTATCCCGAGCAATATGTTCTTGCCTTTTAACATTTCTTTAAATAAGCTTTTGCACTTCTTTTAAAAGCTGCTCAAAGCGAATTGGCTTATTCAATAGTTTGTCAGCTTTAATCCAGCTGCGTTCGTCTTCTGTGGTTGTATCGAATTTAAACCCAAGCTCGCGAGTAACTGAGGTTACAATAATAACAGGGGTATTTGGGTTTTTCTTTTTTACAATTTCTGAAAGCCAAAATCCGCCATCAAAATTTTCCATCATCAAGTCCGAAACGACTAAATCGGGATTAGTATTTTGGAGAATTTGCTCTGCTTCCGCTTGTCCCTCTGCGGTTACAACATCATAGCCTTCTTTGCTGAGCAAAGTTTTATTTTGAGACAAAAAATCAATGTCATCATCTACAATTAAAATGAGTTTTTTCTGCATATTTTGTTCCATTTTTTACACAAAAAATAAACTCAAATCTATGACTTTTAATTGTCAAAAACAAATAAATCTTTTATTTTAAAAAATATCGTTAATTGAATAACAAAGTTAATTGTTTAATGATATATGTTTGCAAGGATTATTAATTTTTTGTAATATATACAAATTAAACTTAGCTTTTCTATCTAATTATATCTCGAAAGAAATTCGATAACCTTTTCGTCTTTGCTCTCTTTTAGATCTGTTGCGTTACCAAAAAAACGAACGACACCCCCCTCAAGCATAGCAACGGAATCTGCCACCTCAAAAACAGAAAACATATCGTGAGTAATGACCAATGAAGTAATTTTCAGTTTTTTTGAAAGATTTGCAATAAGCTGGTCTATTTGACGAGATGTAACGGGATCTAATCCGGTTGTAGGTTCATCGTAAAAAATATAGCTTGGCTCCCCCACCAAAGCTCGCGCCACCCCTACTCTTTTTTTCATACCGCCGGATAAATCCGAAGGCTTTTTTTCCTTTAATATTTTCCATTCCCTTTCAAAAACTGCGGCATCACTTTTCTTTTCTGGCAACAAGCCAACGGCAGAAAGAACACGCATAGCCTCGCTTTCCAACTTTTCATTGTCGCGAAGCCCGTGTTCATAAAGCCCAATTACAATATTTTCAAAAACATTATAAGAATCGAACAGAGCTGAGCCTTGAAAAACAAATCCAATCTTCCTTCTTAGTTGAAACAAATCGAAATTGCTGAGCGAGCTTATTTCCATTCCATCTACCTTGACCGTCCCGCTGTCCGGAATTAGCAAACCCACGATATGCTTCAACAAAACACTTTTTCCACAGCCTGAGCGACCGATAATACAAGTTGTTGAACCATTTGGGATTGACATATCCACGCCATTCAGAACAACTTTTTCTTCAAAACTCTTCCGTAAACCTTTAATTTCTATCATAATACTTTATTTGTTTTTATTTAAATGTCATTTAAAGCGTATATTTTCTGTAAAAGTTGTTTTACTTTCTTTTTGGTTTTTTTCTGTCCTCTGGCTTTTTTCTGTCTTTTGGATTTTTATTTGGATCTTTTTTGCTATCTCTATCGTATTCCCTCAAAAGCATTCTTTGCAGCTCTTTGGAAAATCTTTCTTCAAACATTACAAATTTAGCAAAATTTAAAGGACTAAGCATCGATTCAAATTCTCTATATTTGTCGCTAATTGCGCTGTTAAATTGACTGTGAAGATTTAGCAATTCTTTTGTTTTTGCAAAGACTTGCTCGTTGTTTGTTTCCTTTTTAATTAGACTTTCAATTTCCTTGCTTTTGCTGTCAACTTCATTTTTCTTTGCTTGAATTTTTTTCTCCCAAGTGGAGTATTTTACTAAAAACTTTTCTGCCTCTTGCTCTTCTAAATCAAGCAGGCTAAGCAATTTTATTTTTTTTACTTGGTTTACACGCTCTTTGGCTCGCGGATTTTGACTGTATAAATTTGTTGCAAAAACTGAGAGACAGAAAGCAAAAAATACAGCTTTATAAATTAATTTCGACATCTTCAATTTCCTTTAAAATAATTTGAAAAACATTTTCTTCTATTAAACTTATATTATTTATGAACTCATAGTAAAATGTGCTGCTATAATCAATTTCAAGCTCATCATTATCGCTTGAAAGCAAGTGCGACAGCATTATATCATTAAAAAAATCGTTGCTTGCTAAATCTTCTATCGCTTCCTCAATATCATCGCCACTCAAACAATTCATCGAAAGATTTTGAGATATATCTATAAGCTCCCCCTCTTCTATATTAGAGGTAAAAATAGACAAGAACTCCTGTTCGCTTAAAAGCGGGGCGCTCTTTTGATTTTCAACTATTTCAGGCTCTGGCTTTGTTTTAATGAAATTGAAAAAAACAAAGTATGCAATGAAAATCAAAGCCGCCGTGGGAACAAGATATTTAAAACTATTACCAAAATATGAGCTTCTTTTACTTTTTGCAGAAAGACGCTGCTTTACTTTTACTGAGGTATTTCGAGTGTAATCGCCAAGGGTTTTATTGAAGTCCATTTGATTAAGCCTTCCGAAAACAGATCTTACCTCGCTTAATTCTTGCTGCAAATCTGGGTAACGCTCGATCTCCTGCTCAAATATCGCTTTTTCATTTTCCGAAAGTCTATCGAAAACATAATCTGGCAAAAGCTCTTGCATTTCTTTATAGCTAAGCTTTCCTGTGTTACTCATATTTCACCTTTTTCTTTCAGCTTTTTTAGCATAGTGGCGATTTTTTTTGTAGCATTATAATAATTTGATTTCAGCCCGCCGACCGAAGTGCCAAGCATTTTGGAAATTTCTTCATATTTTAGATTATCAAAATACCTTAAGCTAAAAACTTCTCGCTGCTTTTTGGGTAAAGTTCCAAGAAGAAGCAAAAAACGTTCTTCAAAACAGTTGTTTTCTAATATTTGATAAGGGGTTTCGCTTTTGATATTTTTTTCATATTCAGTAAAATTATTTTCAGTGCGCGACCAAAAGCGAAATCTTTTACTTCTAATTACATTATTGCAATGATTGACCGTGATTCGATAAAGCCAAGTTTTGATTGAGCTTTTCTTTTTAAATTTATGAAGGTTATTAAGTGCTTTAAGAAAGACGTCTTGGCTCGCCTCGTCTGCATCTTCAAAATTATTTAAATACCTTAAAGCAATGGAAAAAACATACTTTTCATATTTACGAACAAAAGAAGTCGCAGCAAGCTCGCTATCTCCATTGCAATATTCCTCAATTATTCTATTATCGTTTTCAATCAGCAAGTTGCTCAATCTTTTTGCTCAAATACATAATTTAGACAAAAAAAGCAAGAAAAGGTTTAATTATTAGTAAAAAATTGGGGTTTGCGGAAAGGGTGGGATTCGAACCCACGGTACCCTTGCAAGTACACACGCTTTCCAGGCGTGCCAGTTCAGCCACTCCTGCACCTTTCCGTTTAAGCAAAATTACAAAATATTTTTCAAATACTAACTAATTTATTTTAAATTTAGCAGCTCCGCTTAATCTTCGTCCTTATAATACTCTTTCCTTGCAATAGCAACTTGAATATCTGCAAGTATTTCATCGGAAAGCGAAGAGAAAGCTTTGCTAAAGCTTGGAGCAATCGAGCGCGCTAAATTGTCTGGACGTGCTTCTCGCTTTGAATACACTTTGCTTATAAGAACCTCAGTTTCACTTGAATTTGGGATTTTGCCAAGCAAAGCAATCCTTATGGACAAAAAGACTTCGTTTTTTACTTCCTTATTTTTTTCACTATTATAGGCAAGCATTTCAAGGATATGACCCTCTAAAATGTAGTCCGCTACAACGATTGATGAGGATTTTACAACGCCATTAGAAAAAGTTTTCATTTCGTTGTATCGCTTTACAATGAAATCTGTAATAAGCGAGCTGCAATCGGCAACCCAACGATGATAAAAATACCTTTTAACGCTTGAATTATCGACAAGAGCAAGAAATCTATCGGTATCAATTTCCTCGCTTAAAGTAAAATCTCTAACCAGCAGCGCGTTTGGAATAGTTCCAATATTCCTGTATTTAGTTTGCTCCTGTTCCAGGCGATAATACTCAATAGCTGGATAATCAGATTTTATTGAAACGCAGCCCGAAAGGCAAAGAAGAAAAAGCAAGTATTTGTGCATTTGTTTCAAGTTCAACAATCAATACTAAAACAAATTTTAAATTACAATATTTTTTCTAATAAAAAAAAGTGAAATTTTTTTATTAAAAGCTATGCCTCTAAAATGACCTCATAAGCAAAGACGAATCGCCATAACTTAAAAAACGATAGTTTTTCTCCAATGCCTCCCTGTATACTTTTCTCCAAAATTCCTTCCCTAAAAAAGCTGCCACCAGCAATACTAAACTCGTTTTTGGGAGATGGTAGTTTGTTAAAAGAAGATCGACAACCCGGAACGCAAAGCCCGGAACAACAAATAAACTTGTATCTGCACTCAATCTTGTTAAATTATTCTCTTTCAAAAATTTGAGTATAATTTCTAAAGAATTTTTAGTTTCTGGAATTAGCTTTTTGCTTTCGTAAATATAACTATCCCATTGGTTTATTACAAAGTTCGACCCGAGCTTAATTTTTGCGGCAATAATTGGAAGTGATTCCAAAACTCTTAAAGAGGTCGTTCCGGTTGCAATTATTTTCTCTTCTTTGCTTATTGAATGCAAAAGCTCTTCAATCGCTTGAACTGAAATAGAAAAATGCTCTTGGTGCATTCTATGCTCAAAAACGCTTTCGGCTTGTATTGGTCTAAAAGTTCCTAAGCCTATGTTTAATTCAAGTTTAGCTATTTTTATGCCTTTTTCTTTAATATTATTTAAAACAGACTCTGTGAAATGCAGTCCGGCAGTGGCTGAAGCGACAGAGCCAAATTTTCTTGCATAAACCGTTTGGTAACGCAAGGCATCTTCTTCCTCAGCAGGACGCTTTATGTATGGCGGTAAAGGAATTTTCCCGAATGCAGTTAAAATTTCACTAAAATTTAGAGATTTATCTTCCCAATTGAATTCAACAACAGCTTCAGCAGATTCTTTTTCAATAATTTTTGCGTGCAAAGTTCTTTCTTTTCCAGTCAAATTAAAGCTTGCTTCAAACTCATCGCCAGCGCGAACGCGCCGCCCACCAATAAGACAGTTCCACTGGACTGGGCATTGCGACTCTTCAATAAAATCAAAGGCATAATGCTTATCTTCTTTATTTGCCGAGCTGTGCAAAGAAATTGCCAAAGAATCCATTTTCGGCTCTAAACAAAATATCTCTATCCTGCGGCCGCTTTCTTTATAAAAATGCAAGCGCGCCGAAATCACCTTTGTTTCATTAACAAATAGCAAGGCTGGCTTGGGCAGAAAATCTGCAATTTCAAAAAAATGATGATGCTTAATATTTTGGCTATTGCAATCAGCAATTAAAAGTTTGCTTTGCTCTCTATTGGCTAAGGGTTTTTGGGCAATTCGCGCTGGGGGCAAATCGAAATCGTAATCACTTAAATCAATTTTTTCAAGAATGCTTTCTATGTTTACTTGAACTGAACGTTCCATTATTCAGCGCTTTTTATAGGAATTTCTTTATATTCAATTCTTTGGTGGCTCATACCGGAAAGACTCCTGAGGCAGGTCTCTTTTATTGTCTGCAATTCTTTAAAAGTTAGGTTGCTTTCATCAAATTGTCCATCAAGAAGTTTTTCTTGAATTATTTTTTCCAATGCTCTTTCAAATTTTTCTCTGTCGTTAGAAGCGAGCCGCGAGACTGCCTCCGCAGTATCACAAATCATTACAATCGCAGTTTCTTTCGAGTTAGGCTTTGGACCTGGATAACGGAAATCGCTTTCCTTAATGTCCGCTTCTGGGTTTTCACTTATAGCTTCTGCATAAAAATGCCTTATTAAAGAAGTGCCATGGTGCATCGGAATAAAATCTATAATACGTTGAGGCAGATTATAATCTTTTGCAAGCTTAATTCCATCGCTAATATGCTGCTTTATAGACTCAGCACTCTTTTTCGCTGTTAAGGAATTGTGCTTATTGTCGCCGCCTATTTGGTTTTCTATAAAATATTCTGGTTTTTTTATTTTTCCTATATCGTGATAGTAAGCTCCTACTTTTGTTAAAAGGTTATTTGCTCCAATATCTATAGCGCAGCGCTCAGCTACCACTGCCACCGACATTGTGTGTTGATAGCTACCGGGCGCGATTTCGTTCATCGTTGCCAAAAGTGGGTGGTTTGTGTTACTGTATTCGGAGAGCTTTAAATCAGTTGTGATTGAGGTCAATCTTTCTAAAATAAAAAGCAAGCCAAAGGTAATAAATGGCGACAAGGCTGAGTTAATAGCTGTAACTCCAAGCCGATACCCGATTGTTACAAAATCAGCGGAGCGCTCAAATCCAAATGAAAGCACCGGCACCGCAAAGCCAAGGAAAATATATAGAAAGGATTGAAATATTTGAGTTCTGCTTTGAATATCGCGGACTGTGTATGCAGCAAGAGTGCCAGCAAAGAGCATTGTAGTTCCGGTATCGTAATCGTTTCCCCTTATTCCAACCAGCATAAGCGACATTGTTACTGTTATATAAAATGCGGTTCTGGAATCGAAAACAATGGCGCATAGCATTGAAAGCGCGGGCAGAAATATTATATACTCCACAGGGAAATTTGCCGGTATCTCCATAGAAAGCCAAGAAAGAAAAGAAGCTAAAACTAAGGTTACGCAAATTATAGCCATTTGCAAGTTGTCGTAAAATATTCGCTTCCTTATGTAAAACAAATAGATTACTAAAATGGAAAAAAGCAAAAGCACGTGACCAAATCGCCCAATGAAAGACCAAGGGGAGTATGTAGGTTCATTCAGCATAAAGCGAGAGCGATTATAAGAATTTACTTTTTTTAGAGATTCTTTCGAAACTATTTCCCCTTTTCTAATGATAATATCGCCTTTTTTTACAATCCCTTCGGTTAAAGGAACTGATTGGGCAGCCAATCCCTCGCTTTGCTCTGTTAGCTCAGCAGAGTATTTCAAGTTAGGCAAAAGAGTATTTTTCAAAAACTGCAAAGCAACAGACTCATATCCATCTTGAAGCTGCTTTTGGAAATATTTTTCAGCTTTCTCTATTATGTTACTGGAATCGCTAAGATTTTGGGACGGAAATAAAAGCTCTTCGTTATTGGAAATGCGGGCAGCTATTTCGCTTCTTCTAATATTTTCAGTTAAAACATCTACAAAGCCAGCGCGATAAACCTTATCGAAAAAGTTTTGTATTGCTTTTTGTATTTTTTTTAGCTCGCGTTTTTTTACTTCTATTTTCCCCGATTCACTTAACTTAGTGCTTTTTATGCTAAGCAAATCAAGTATGCTGTCGTTAATTATATTAGTTTTTTCAAGATAATCTTCAATAAGAAAGTTTAATTGCTGGGACGCTTTATAAGGGACGCTTTCATCAAAGTTGAAAACAGGTAGGACTTTTTGAACCGCTTCAGCAATATCAAGCTGCTGCTCGTCTTTCGATTTATAAACAGGGAAAGAAAACTCCGCCTCCAAAGTCTTATTCGTCCAAGCCATTCCAACGTCAAGCCCTAACTCGCTTATTTCGTAATTTTCTTTGTTGATATGGACTGAGAAAAAGAAAGTGCAAATTATGACTGCAATAAAGAGGATTAGAAACTTAATTCTTAAATTATGCCTATTCCCTTTAATTGCCGAATAAGAGCTTGCTATGGACTCAGTTCTTAGCTTATTAAACAGTGTCTCTTTTGTTTTATTCATTCAAAAGTTTTTTTACTCTTCGTTTTTTATTGCAAATATAATAAAATCCAATTTAGTAAACGACAAAAGTATTGATAAAAAAAGCCGAAGCTCAAAAATACGAGCTTCGGCTTTTTTCTAAATTAAATCAATTTATTTAACAATAATAATTGACTTTGTTTGCGTAAAGGATCCAGCGTTTAAAGTGTAATAATAGACACCAGAGCCTAAGTTAAATTGATTTGCACTAAATTTAACGTTATAGCTGCCAGGCTGCACCATTTCGTCAAACAAGGTGGCTATTTCTCTTCCATAAACATCAAGTAAAGTTAATTTAACTTGCTTTGTAGTAGAGGAGTTAAATCTAATAGTAGCGTTATCAAAAACTGGGTTTGGTTCGGCATTCAGCAAAGCGAATTCGCCTGCAACAGCTTCATTTACAGAGGTTTGTGAATACTTTGTAACTGAAAGGTTTACTGTATCGGAGTAAACAACACCGCAATTATTTGAAATTTCGCAATAATAAGCACCTGCGTCTTCGGCTTCAGCCTCTTCTTTTGAGTAAGTTGCTTCTTCGCCAACAAGTTCATTAGTAATGTCTATTTTATACCAAGCATAAGTAACTGGAAGTGCGCTTTCTACTTCGACAGTCATTTCAAATTCCTTTGTTTCTTCGGCTTCAATAACAGGTTCTGGCTGAACTGTAATCACTGGTGGGAGATTTACTGTTACCGATCCAGCATTAGAATAAATTGTAAAATCAATGGATTCCAATGTAGCTGATAGTCTATATTCGCCTTCGTCAGCCTCGTTTGCATCTTCGATTAAAAGAGTAGTTGTTCTACTTCCGCTTACTCTTCCGCCTTCTGTTAAAGGAGTATCGTTAAAATACCACTGATATTGAGGTTCTTCAGCACTTGATGAATTTTCTGCAACAGCAGTAAATGAAATAAGCTCGCCCTTGCAAAGTGTAATATCACTTGGGTGTGAAAGGAATTCAAGGTCTGGTTCTAATATACCAAAGTTTGTAGCAGTATCCGCTCCGCACAAGCCCGTTACTACAACCCAATAATCCGTTCCATAGTCCTCTCCAGTTAGATCAGTAATTGTCATTAAGGAAGATTGAGCGCCTTCAACCCAGCTATTGTTTTGAAGCAGTGTAGTTCCTTTATACCATTGAACTGATGCGGGGTAGCTTATATGAGCAAACACTTCAAAAACTGCTTTTGAGCCTGGGGCAAGCACTTGATTCTTTGGTGGATATATAATATTTGTTGCTCTATTCACATAAACCAAAGCTGGCTCAGATTCTCTTGGTGTATTAATTCCATCACAGTCGTCAGCAAGCACTCTACAAGTATAAACACCACTTGCGTGGAAAGTTGCGTTCTTTATTTTGAAAATAAGGCTGTCTGAGGTGCTATTATCGCTTTTTGAAATCATAATACCGTCTTTATACCATTGGTAATTATGAACGATACCAATTGCGTTCACAGAAAGAAGCACATCTTCACCTTCGCAAATCACATAAGGTTTTGGATTGGTAGTAAATGTGACATGGCTGTCCCAAACTTTATTAAAGCCAACAACTGATGTTGTAAAGCTTACTCCACCGCAATAGGAAGTTACCACGCAACGATAATCGCCTTTATCAACATCGCTAACAGCGTCAATAACAAATTCTTGGGAATTTGCGCCTGGTATATCGACGAAAGTTCCGCTAAAATTAGCGTCAATTTGCCATTGGTATGATTCGACTGTTCCAGTTAAATTTACAGATATTATAACCATATCGTCCCTACAAACACCAATAGCTGGTTTGAAGTTATAGCTTAAATCTGGCACACCCATCACTACAGGCTCGGCATATTGCAAGTCTGTAATATTTGAGTAAATAGAATCAGGATCGCAGTTATTGTTGAATCCTCTTACTTTTAAGCGATAATAACCAAGGTCTGAGGAAGAAACTGATGGAATATTTAATGTATTTGTAACTTGACCTGGAACATTTTCCCAAGTGCTATTAGTAGTATTCAATCTTTCCCATTGAAAACTGCTAACTGTTCCAATTGTTGTAACAGTTAATGTGAATGGCGATCCACTGCAACCTAAACTTATTGAGTTAGGCTGCTTTGCTATTGCAGTAGGTTGAGTAATATTCAGCGTTACAACGTTTGTTGGAACTGAATAGTCAAGAACTCTAATTGTGCCATGATAATTTCCAGCGTCTTCTGCAGTCAATGGTGTAATAAGATAAGAACTTGCATTGGCTCCGGGAATAATAACATTATCATGATACCATTCGTAAATCAAAGGTGGATTCGAGCGTGCAATTCCATCGGGATAATTAAGAATAGCGCCGGTAAAGTTTAAAGTAATTTGAGCAGTCGAGCCGGAGCAATATGATGTAAGAAATGGATTTGCAACTAAAGGTGCGGTAACCGATAAGTTTGGAATAGCTTCATCTGCTCCCATCTGTGTGCTTGTTGCAGTCTTTCTGTCGACGTTATCAAAATCTTTTGCAACAGCAGGTGTAATAGCAGGGCAAAGCAAATCCATATTTGAAAGCGAGGCGCCTTCAAGGTGCAAATCGCCAGAGCTTGCATTTAAAAATGTAACATTACTCGTTATTGAATTTGCATCTTTTTCGGTTGCAGTTTTTAAAGCCGCTAAACTAGTAACTTCTGTTGTGCCAATATAGCCAAGCTTGCCATAAGTTCCGGAAACATAGTAATCGTTATAATCACACTCAGCAAATGCGTCTTTATCTGGAACGTAGATAGCATAAGATTTTGTTCCAGCTGAGCCGGTAATTGAGTTCATAAATATATTATTCCTGACATCTAAGCCGGTGCAAATATTAAGGAAAGGAACAACTTGTGTAACCATTAAAGCAGATGTTAAACTACCAGATGAGCCTGCACCTGACTGTGTTCCAGTCATATTAATTGTGTTATTAATAATCTTGTGATTATTTCCGCCATCAATTCTAATTCCGTAAGGATTGAATTGTGTCGAGCTGGTGCTGTTATTTGCGCTTGTGATAGCACTAATCATATTATTTGCAATGGTCATATTAGTTCCGCCGGACATAACGTTTATACCATAAACGCCTGTATTAGCAACGGTTGAGGAGAGCCCATATATCTTATTGCGGGCAATAGTTCCATCATAAGTATAGCCATTAATATGAATACCGATAACTCCATCTACGACACTGGCTACGTTAGCTTTCATATTAAAAATAGTATTGCCTGTAATATTTGGAGCATTTACGTTTTCTACCCAAATTGCCTTTGTGCCAATGTATTCAGCTGGAGTAATAGAGCCGAAAGTATTTCCGCTAATATTTACGTTTGTTAAAGAGCTTGTGGTCGAGCCCATTACAAGCACTCCGTGGCGTGATTTGAAAAACTCGTTATTTGTAATGGTAAGGTTATTATTACCAGAGCCAGCTGTTGGGCTTGGGGTTGGTGTATTTGTTATAGCGGTATTGTCAAAAGCATAAATTCCATAGCAGCCAGCTGTTGATGCAGAGCCACCATAGATTTTACAATTTGTGATAGTAACGTTATCACACCCTAAATCGGTGCCTAAGCTTTTTAGCCTAACTACAGCAGCGGCTCCAGCAGAGTAGTTATTCTTTAAAATTAAACCTTTGCCTGACCCGCCGTTGATTGTTACTTTATCAGCGCCATTTAAAAGAATAAGGCCGTCATTATAGCTACCTTCAATCGTCCATGTGCCACCAGAGGGCTGGATAGTAAGCGAATATTGTCCATTAGTCCATTGATTCAATGTTGGGGGGGTTCCAGCTGTTTCATTAATATCACTAATAATATTTAGTGTAACATTTCCATTCAAACCATACAGGTTCACAAAAGCAAATGCTGCGGATAAGGTATTCATAAAGTTGCTTGAACCAGTTCCAACTGAATAGGACCCTGACATTGGTCCAGATGGCGCCTGAGCGTAAAGACCAACCGTGCAAGATACCATAACTAATGCACTTATGAGAAGTTTCGATAAAAATTTCATAAATCCTCCATTAATACTTAAATTTACTATAAAAATATTTAATTTTCTTTTTTTAATGATAAAATATCGCTTGTTATTCTTCTGAAAATTCTATGCCAAATAAAATTTGAAAAAAAATATTCATTAATTTTGTAAATTACATTATATTTAGT
>LSQX01343477.1_pt3 | contig 16637 bp, 11 predicted proteins | sample 654561 | NCBI WGS metagenome assembly LSQX01 (sample SAMN04489861, study PRJNA283612) | anaerobic digester metagenome | isolation source: 4 biogas reactors fed with cattle manure at either 37C or 55C with and... | place: Denmark: Kongens Lyngby | collected 2014 | reverse complement strand
CTGGCGGCGATCTTGTTCCCGGTGTTTGCCCGCGCGCGGGCCAAGGCCCTGCAAAGCCATTGTCTGAGTAACCTCAAGCAAATTGCCCTGGCGGAGAAGATGTACGCTTCGGATTACGCAGACTTGTGGTGTCACCAGAACTGCGACTTTCGTCCTCCGGCGCTACAGCCCTACGTCAACAATTGGCAACTGTTCGTGTGCCCGGCCGCAGCGCCCGAGCATCAGCCGACGGGTGAGCCGACTAGCCGTAACGGCCGACGGATTAGCTATGTGTTCAATGACTATCAGGAAAGCTGGGCCTATGGGTACAACTGGTTCAAGACGCCAGAGGGTGCCATGCCCGCGCCCGCGGAGGTCGTGATGTGGGGCGACGGCTGGGGCCGCCACAGCTACAACGAGTGCAGCCTGCGGTTTCTGCAGAGCCCCTACACTTGTCCCTCCACCGAGGCGATGGACGCGGGGCTGACCGCCGACCCGCCCTTCTGGCCCTACGCGGCTAGCAATGCGCGGAACGCGCTGATTGCCCGGCACAATGGGATGGTGAATGTCAATTTCTGTGACGGCCATGCCAAGGCGATGACCCTGAATGCGCTGAAGGACTACCACATCTTCCTCGGGCCACAGCACCCGAACCAAACGGTGTACGCACACTTCCTGGTGGCGCGGCAGAAGAGCTAAGCCGCCCGCAACGGACGAGAGGTGGATTCTCGGGTACGCCAGCAGGGCAGACTCTGGTCCTGCGCCTTATGATGAGGGTGAACGCCCCGGCTCCCAGTGGGCCGGGGCGTTCTGTATTCCCAGGCTCCTACCTCTCACCCGCACCGCGCGGGTGCGCCGACTTCCGGACCCGCCACTGGCTGCGCCACAGGACTAATCCGGTGGCCAGGAAGAGGGCCTCTTCCCACAGAGAGGTCCAGGTGCGCGTGGGGCCGCTGGTGTCGGTGGTGAAGCAGCCGCAGTGTAGCTCAATCCCCCGCGCCAGAGCCTGGGCGAGGCCCAGCATGAATACGGCCATCAAGCCGCAGAACAGCAGGGTCGCAGCCCGGGTCCAGACCCCGGCAAGCAGGCAGAGCGCGATCAGCACCTGGCAGACCGGAAGCCAGAAGACGATGAGGTTGACCGTGGACAGAGGCAGGAGACGGTAGCTGACCAGCAGAGGCGCGAACTCGTCGGGGTGGAGGAGCTTGTCTCCGCCAGCCCAGAGAAAAGCCAGACCGAGGGCGACGCGGAGGACGATCTGCACCGGGCGGGGGAGGGACACTAGTGGTCACCCCTGGGCAGGACGGGCGGCTCGCCTGTCCCGGAGGAAGCGGACAGACGGGAGGTCTGTCCTACCGACAGGCGAGACGCCTGTCGTACCCATTCTTCATATCCCCCGTAGAGGACGTAAAGCTGACGGTAGCCGCGCTGCCAAAGCTCATGCGCGACCTGGACCGCCAGGGGTGAGTCCTCGCTGTAGGTGTAGAGGATGATCGGGGTGGAGCGGGGATGCTGGGCAGAGAAGGCGGCAAGGACGGCAGGCATTTCATGCCGGGGGAGGGAGTGGGCTGGGGTGGTGTGCCCACGCAGATAGTCCTCGCGGTCACGCACATCCACCAGTACGGCCTGAGGCTGTCGTGCGAGCCAGGAGCGCGTCTGAGCAGCAGTGAGATAGGTGAACTGCCGGCCTACGGAGTCGGGGAGACCTGCCTGGCGCGCGCCAAAGACCTCCAGCGGTGGACTGAGGGGCGAAAGACGGTAGAACCCCGCGCCAATCACGTAACTCGCCAACACCAGGATGACCACGCGCCGCCAGTCCTCACGCAATCCCCAATCAAGCCTGGGTGGTCGTGGATCGTTCGCCATGGCCTGATATTAGGTTAGTGCTTGCGCGGCGTCAAGCTCGTCTCTGTGCACTAGCCGGTCTCCAGGTCGGCATAGCCGAGGGTGACCGCGTCTCGGTTGACCGCCACGTGCCGGATGGGCAGCACGGTGTCCACGGTCCACACGAGCGTCACCGTCAGGCGTCCGGTGTCCATGGCTCTGGAGATCAACTCACGCGACAAGGGACTGCCGTGTCCGTAGCAGCGGTAGCCCACACCTCGGCTGTTGTAGCTGGTCTGCGGGCGATAGGGATTGACAGCGGGTACGGTGGAGTAGCCAGCCATGCCCTCACCGGCCGAGACCCAGAACCGGAGCTGGGCCTCCCAGCCGGCGCCGCCGTCTACCGTGTCGGTGATCAGCGGCGCGACGTTGAGATAAACGCTGTCAATGTCGGCTCCGTGAAGCGCAGTAGTGTCGAAGACCCAGGTGACACGTGCATCGGTGGCGCGCAGCCAGTCCCAGCCCGCGATCCGGACGCAGCCTAGTGGATTGTACTCATCTGCGGCCAGGACTCCGGCCAGACCGGGGAAGGGACCGAGGGCCGCATAGGCCGCGGCCAGCGTTACCAGAAGCAGGACGACGAGCAGCAGCATGCGATACATGGCGGGGGACCTCCCTGGTACTGATGTTTGTGCATTTCCATCTTCGCCGCGAGGGGACACTCTCCTGCCACGCACACGGAGATTCGGGAGGCGACAGCCGCGACGTGCTCTCCGTGTTGCCCCTTCCACTTTCTGCTATAATGCCACAACTCTTGCCACGCGACTTGAGGTGACGTTTCGTGATTGACCGTGCGCTCTTACGTGACAACCCCGATCTGATCCGTGAAAACCTGCGCAAACGACATATGGATTATGACCTGGACACACTGCTGGCCCTGGAGGCTAGGCGACGTGAGCTTCTCCAGGTTGAGAACCTGCGTGCCCAGCGCAATGATCTTTCCAAGCAGATTGGCCAGATCATACGCGAGGGGGGAAACGCCGAGAAACTCAAGACCCAGGTGCATGCCCTGGCCGAAGAGATCGCGAATCAGGAGCAGGAGCTGGGGGAAGTGGAGACCCGTTTCGAGGGGATGATGGCTGCACTGCCCAATATCCTCCACCCCGAAGTGCCGGAAGGCGAGTCGGAGGAGCAGAATGTGGAGCTGCACCGCTGGGGAGAGTCACGGAGCTTCGAGTTTGAGCCGAAACCCCACTGGGAGCTGGGGGAGGCTCTGGGCATTCTGGACTGGGAACGAGCGGCGAAGATGGCCAGCGCGCGCTTCGTCATGGACCTGGGCGCGGGGGCAGCTCTAGAGCGGGCGCTGATCAACCTGATGCTCGATACCCATACGCGGAAGCACGGTTACACCGAGGTCTCGCCGCCCCTCTTGAACAATGAGCGGTCGGCCTTCGGCATCGGCGTCTTGCCCAAGTTTGAGGAGGACCTGTTCAAGACCCGCGAAGGGCTGTACCTGGTGCCCACGGCCGAGATGCCGCTAACGAACATCCACCAGGATGAGATTCTCGAGGGAGAGAAGCTGCCGCTGTGCTACACGGCGTATACGCCGTGTTTTCGTAGCGAGGCGGGAGCGGCGGGGCGAGAGTCGCGGGGGCTGATCCGTCTCCACCAGTTCCACAAGGTGGAGCTGATGAAATACGTGCGGCCGGAGCAGGCCGACGCCGAGCTGGAGAAACTGCTCAGGAACGCCGAGACTATCCTGGAAATGCTGGAGATCCCGTATCGGCGGATGGCGCTGTGCAGCGGGGATATGGGCTTCCAGCCGCGACAGACTTTCGATCTGGAGGCCTGGATGCCGGGGATGGGCAAGTACGTGGAGATCAGCTCGTGCAGCCAGTATGGAGACTTCCAGGCACGGCGGGCAGGGATTCGTTTCCGTCCGGAGCCAGAGGCCAAGCCGGAATACGTGCATACCATGAACGGGAGTGGGTTGGCCTGTGGGCGAACGGTCGCAGCGATCCTGGAGAATTACCAGACCGAACAGGGGACGGTGGTTGTCCCCGAGGCCCTGCGGCCGTACATGGGGGGCCTACCGGAAATCCTGCCGAGGCTGCCGTAAACCGATCCACGCAAGCCGGAGGGAGTGGGTCTGGCTCCGCGATCGTGTGTCTCTGTCTAGTATACCTCCGCCAGGTTTATCCGTTCGCCGTGGTCGGCGGATTCTTCTGCTGCGAAGCATAGCCGCATGGTCTCGTAAGCATCGCTGGCCGGGGTCGCTGGGGGCAGCCCCTCGCGCACACGGCGCACGATATCCCGCGTCTGGTCCAGCGTGTTGTGGAAGTAGACATGATCCTCCGACTTGTCCCAGGTGAGATTCTCCACCCAGGTGCTGGTAAGGCACTCTGGTGAGTCGCCAAACTCCCACCGCTTGATAGTGCGGTAAAAGACGTCGGTCTCCGCGCAGCCCTGGGTGCCGACGACCAGATAGCGCAAGGCGTGGCCGTCCCCGCGCTGCTGGTCAATGACATCCTGTAGCGGGTCGCCCTTGAAGGTGGCCCCGGGAGCCATCATGAAGGTCAGGTGGCTTACCGCGCCGTTCTGGAAGCGATAGGTGGTATGGTAGTTGTCGTGTACCTCGTAGTAGGGAATGACATTGGGCGCGCAGACGGAGGAGACATCTGCCACCTCCGAGCCAATCCACCAGCGTGGGAGGTCCACGTAGTGGCTGAGTTTCTCGCCAAACATACTGCCGCCGGTCGCCTGCTTGTTGCGCCAGGAGCCCTTGTGGTGGAACTCACTGCAGATGTAATAACAGTGAGTATTCACGACTTGGCCGAGCAGCCCCTGATCCACCCAGTCCTTCACTTTGGTGTAGAGCTTGGAGTACCGGAGCTCAAAACCGATTTGTAGGAAAGCCTCGCGGCTCTCGGCGGCCTCCACCATGGCCCGGGCGTCAGCGAGAGTTACGGCCATGGGCTTCTCACACATGACGGCCTTGCCTGCCTCCAGCGCGGCCAGGGTCAAGGGCTTGTGCGCATCATTGGAAGAGGTGATGAAGACCAGAGGGATACTGTCGTCCTTCAGAATGGGCTCCAGTTCCACGTAGGCCTTGACGCCTACCTTCTCGCGCAGCTCCTTGACGCGTTCCTCGCGGATATCCTGCGCGATGATCTCCTCCACACCTTCGGTATGCTCCAGGTGGTCAATGACGGTGCCTCCCATGCCTCCGGCGCCCAAGACTGCTACTTTCATGCTCTATCTTCCCTTTCTCGTGGCTAACAGGCTCTATCTTACCGCCAGCTCGCGGCTCAGGTCCAGGTAGCGCTTGATGGCCTCCCCCGGCACGTTCCAGGGGATGTGATTACCGATGCACATCATGTACCCGCCGGTGAGGTGTGCCGTCTCGACCATGCTGCGCACCATGGCTTCGATCTCCTCCGGACGATTGCGGGTCAGGATGCGGTTGTCCCCCTCGCCAGCCAGGAAGCAGTTCTCGTACCTGCGGGCAATGGTCTTGAAGTCAGCATACGGTTCGGTGATGATCCCCGTGGCCCCGCAGGCCATGATATCATCGGCCACCACATCGGGCCTGCCGTCGGTCATGAAGATCACCCGCTTGCCGCCAGCCCCGAGTATGCTCCAGAACTCCTCGTAGCGAGGGTAGATGTACTTGTGCATCCAGGCCGGGGAGCAGACCAGCCCCCGCGTGTTGACGATGTCGTCGTGGCAGACAACGAAGTTCACCGGCAGGCGTGCAAAAGCGCGGAAGACGCGACGGTTGATCTCCGCGAACTCGTCCATGATCCGCTCGAAACGCGGGTCCAGACAGGTTTCCAGAAATAGCTCCCACCCAAAGGTCAGAAGCGGCCACATGAACATGGTGTTGTAGAATCCCACCATGGCCGTGGAACCCTGGGGGGCGCTCTCCCCATGTTCGAGGGGATAGTTCTTGCGGTAGCGTTCGTAGATGACCTCTTCGCTGGAGAAGTCAGCTGATTCCACCACCGGGATGTTCGTGAAATCTCCCTGCTGGAGCGGCGAAAAGGCAAGAACCTCCTCGGCGGACTGGAAATGTCTCCCCCAATCCCACTGGTCACTTTGCCCGTCTCCCCAGCGGACGTGGTGCCGGCCCTCGTCGTCGGTGGTTGAACTCTGGCCTTCGAGGTCCAGCCGCGGCCGAGGCTTGGGATCATCACTCTCAGGGATGCCCAGCTGCAGCTCAGGGTAGAGCTCTTGCAGCCTCAGCCGGCACTGGCGAGGATGCTCAAAGTAGTCAATCCCGGTGAGATAGGTCTCGGCATCCGGGTTGGACCAGTGCTCCTAGTGCGGAATGCGCTTGGGGCCCAGGCCCATGAACGCCAGGTACTTGTCGCTGTATTCCATCGGTGCCTCCTAGCTGAACAGTTGGAAGGACAATTCTCTGTCGCACGCTGGTCTTCCTCTCAGACTCTGGAACGGAGGGAGTATTGAGGCCCCTCGAGCTGGCCGTCCGATGCTATCCGCCGAGGAGGTTTGTTCTGGTGGGTTGGTCAACCTACCACACCGGATGGAATCATCTGACAGGCGGAGTGCTGAATCTACGGAGGCGCAGATAGAATGAGAGTTTGGACGACGGTGGGTGCGGTGTTGCTGCTGAGTACAAGTACGGTGCTTGCGGGGCCAGCACTGACGCTGGTGCGGGAGGGCCAACCAGCGGCGACGATTGTCATCGCGGCGGATCCGCCCAAGGCGGTGCTGTTTGCCGCGTGTGAGCTGCAGTGGTTTGTGCAGAAGATGACTGGCGCACTGCTGCCCATTGTGCAAGACGATCAGCCGGTGGCGGGGACCAAGATTCTGGTGGGGGAGAGCAGCCTCACGCGTGCCCTGGGCTACAAGAACGAAGGGTTTGGGCTCCGTGAGTATACCGTCAAGTTCCTGCCCGACACGCTGCTCTTGATGGGGCGGGATGATCCTGACCGGAGCGAATTGAAGTACGAGGTGGACACCGCCTATGACTCGCTCCCCAATCTGTATAGCGACCGGGGATCAGCCTTTGCCGTGTACGATCTGTTGGAGAAATACTGCGGAGTACGCTGGTACCGGCCGGGGCCCATCGGCCTGGTCTACCCGGAAAAGACAACCTTGACGGTCAGCGGACCGGATATTCGCCGGTCGCCCATGTCGCGGCACCTCCAGCTTTACTACGGGAATGTAGAAGGCTTTGACGGGGCCATTGGACTACAGCCCCGGGATTCGCTGGAGCGTGCGGAGATCACCAATCTCCTGTACGAGGAGATCTATGCCAAGTACGACCCGAAGAAGACTCAAGCGAATCTCCTGGCGCGCCGCAAGGAGGTCATGCTCTACCTGCACCGCATGCGCACCGGTGGAGAACCCTTCGCGGGCAACCATTCCTTCTACGGCTACTACGACCGCTTCTGGGAGAAAAATCCACAGAAGCCGGAGCTATGGGAAGAGGCACATCCAGAATGGTTCGCGCAGGGCTACGAGGGCAAGCCGCCGCAAATGCGGTACACCAGCCGGGGGTTCATTGAGCAGGTCATCAAGGACGCGCGAGAGTATTTCGACACTGGCAAGAAGTACCCGGGGGCCCAGGCCTTCGGGGAATATTTTGCCCTGTGCCCGATGGACAATAGCTCGTACTCGAAGGACCCTGAGGAGCAGGCGCTATTCAACCAGGATGAAGCTTCTAACATGCAGTTCAACAACGGTCGGTGGAGCGATCTCATCTGGGGCTTCACCAACGAGGTGGCTAAGGAAGTGCGGAAGACTCATCCTGACAAGTACCTGGTGCAACTCGCGTACGCCCAGTATGCCTACTATCCGCGCCACATCCGGCTGGAGCCGAACATTGCGGTGCAACTCTGCCTGCACATCCGCAATTGGTGGTGCCCCTCCATGGAGGTCAATGACGTCAAGATGTTGACCGAGTGGGCCACCAAGGAGCCGGGCCGCCCGCTGTACATGTTCAACTACTACTGCTTCCCCCAGGAGAACTCAGGCTACGGCAAGAGCTGGCACTGCTTCCCCGGCTTCTTCGGACACGCGGCGGCCCGCCAAGCCCAGCTCTATAAGAAGTATGGCGTGCGAGGAATCTTCTTCTGCGGGGTGCCGACTGATCCAGATCACTATTTCGTGACGAAGATGTATGACGATCCGGACCTGAACTTTGACCAAGCCCTGGACGAGTACTTCAAGCTCTACTACGGTGCGGCGGCGGAGCCGCTTAAGCAGATATACCTGAAGATCGAGGACATCTTTGGCAATCCCAAGAACTATCCTCTGCACATCCAGAGAGACAATCGACATTATCATCAGAACGTGGAACTGGCCTGGGGATATCTGGGCACCGAGAAGCGTATGGCAGAGCTGCAAGAGTTGATGGATCAGGCAAACGCGCTCGCTCAGACCGAGATGGAGAAGCGCCGGGTGTTAGTCTTCCAACGGGAGATCTGGGATTACATGGTTCAGGGTAAGCGGAAGTACATGGAGGGCCTGGGCCAGAACGTGAATGCGGGCAAAGCTATCCGCGCCCAGCTCTTGCGCCGTGGCGGTCCCCTGCGAGACCCTGGCGAAGTGGATTTCATCGAGGCCACGCCGCTCTACGGCTGGCGTCAGGCTAGTGGCGAGCCCACAAAGCGGCTGCTGCGTGGACAGGTAGCGCATGACAAGCGGTACCTGTATCTGGAGCTTACTGATGCCAGCGGGGACACGCCGAAATCTGACCCGGAGATTACCGGAGGGGACTATTGGCAAGTTCTTCTGGCAGAGGCACGAGGGGCTGGGTATCGGGCGCTGTTGGTGAATCCGGAGGGTAAGGTTCGGTCCCAGGTAGGGCCGCCCGAGACAGCAGGGAATGAGCCGCCGTGGGAGAGCCTGGCAAAGGTGACTTCCAGCGTTGCCGGGGGAGAGTGGGTCACACGGATTGCCTTGCCGCTCAGCAAGGTCGTAGCGGATGGCATCGAGCCCGGCGAGCAGTTTTTCATGAACGTGGTACGGCGGTCGGGAACGGACGACGATCAGCCCATGTGGGCCTCCACCCAGGCTGACTTTGAGGATACTGCCCGGCTGAACGCGGTGCAGCTGGACGAGGGTAAGGCGCTGGCGGGGCTTGACCTGGACCTGGTGCCAACCGAGCCAATTCGGGAGGGAGTTGTCGGGTTGTGGGAGTTCGCGGAAGGCAGCGGTACCACTGTCGCGGACAGTAGTGGATATGGCGCGGAGGGCAAGCTCATAAATGGGCCTACCTGGGGGACCGGGCGGCATGGGAAAGCCGTTGAACTGAATGGCTATTACCGGTGGGTGGACTTGGGTCTGGAGCCCCAATTCGTCTTGCAGACTCTGGCCCTGGAGACGTGGGTGAAGTTCACGACGATGGCCGGGTACGCTGCGGTCATGGGACGGGGATATGCGGAAGGCGGGTCTTACAGCCTGCATATCCGCTACGGCGACGGCTCCATCTGGTTTGAGCTTGGTGACACCCAGGGCAAACGGCATATCTACAACCCGCGCGAGGCGGCGGTGCCGGTGGGGGAGTGGTGTCATATCGTGGGGACCTACGATGGGCAAACCATGCGCGTGTACCTCAACGGGCGAGAGGTGGGGTCGGGGCTGCCCGTACAACTGACCATTGCGGAAGGTAAGTCTCCGCTTACCGTAGGCTATTTGCCGCAGAACGGCTGGATGGTGGGCCTGGTGGACGAGGCCGCCATCTATGACCGGGCACTGACCCGTGAGGAAGTCTGGCAGAACTACCTGTGGGGTCGGCGCAAGTGAATTCCTGTAGAGCAAGCCTAACTCAATCTTCGAAGAGGTGACGAAATGTTCGTGAGAAGTGTCAGGCATTCTTTGTTTGTGATCGTCGTATTAGCCCTGCTACCTCTGGCTTCGCTGGCGACAGCGTCTCAGCCAGAGTATAGCCTCACGCTGGTGCGCGAGGGACAGCCGACCTCGGCCCTCGTGCTGGCGGTGAATGCTACCCGGGCAGCGCAGTTCGCCGCCCTTGAGCTCCAGGAACATGTGCGGCTCATCAGCGGCGCCACCTTGCCCATAGTCACGGACCCGAGCGAAGCTGCCGGGGTGCGCATCTACGTCGGCGAGAGCCCCAGCACCCGGCGGATGGGGCTGCGCAGCGACACCTTCGGGGTGCAGGAGTATCTGGTGCGCTTCCTGCCGGACGCGTTGGTTCTCATGGGCCGTGACGCGGAGGACTACGGTCGGGTGGACTACACCAGCTACCACACCTTCCCCGCGCTCTACAGCCGCCATGCGACCGAGTATGCGGTCTATGACTTCCTGGAGCGGTATTGCGACGTTCGCTGGTACCGGCCGGGGCCTCTCGGCACCGAGTACCCCGAGACGAAGACGCTGACGGTGAGCGGGGGAGAGGTGCGGCGCAAGCCGGGCTTCAGCTACATCGAGTCCTGCATGTGGAACGTTGGGGACGCCAGGAACTTCGACGACCAGACCCGTCTCTGGCTCAAGACCGACCCGGAGGCGAAGGCAGCCGAGGCCCTGCTCTATGGCGACATCCGCAAGGCCATCCCCAACGACTTCCAGTACGGGATGGAGCTGCGCCGGATTGGTCAGCTCTTCCAGCATCGCCGCCGCATGGGCGGGGAGAAGTTTGGGTGCGGGCACGCCTTCTACGGCTACCTCCCGCGGTTCTGGAAGGACCCAAATGCTACGGAACAGGACAAGCGCTTCGAAGCGGATCACCCCGATTGGTTCGCGCAGGGCTGGACGGGCAAGCCCAGCCAGATGTGCTACACGAATAAGGGGTTCATCGCGCAGGTAGTGCAGGACGCTCGCAACTACTTCGACGGCAAGACGCCCCTGCCTTACGGGATTCAGGCCGGGGGTGACTTCTTCGGTCTGGGGACGATGGACAACGGCTCGTACTGCCAGTGCGCGGAGTGCCAGGCCTGGTTCAACCCGGAAGCCGCCAAGGACGGGCATTTCACTAACGGCAAGTGGAGCGACTACGTCTGGAACTTCTCCAATCAGGTAGCTCGCGAAGTGGCGAAGACCCACCCGGACAAGTACCTCTCGCAGTTCGCCTACGCGAGTTACGCGATGTACCCGACTAAAGTGAAGCCCGAGCCCAATATCGCCGTGGAGCTATGCCTGCACCTGCGCAACTGGTGGTGCCCGACGATGAGAGAGCGGGACCTGCGGGTGGTGAACGATTGGACCGGCGACGGCAGCGGGCGCCCCGCGTATGTCTACGGCTACTGGTCCTTCCCGGCGGAGATTGCGCATAGCTCGGGAAACGCCTGGTATTGTTTCCCGGAGTTCCTGGCCCATGAGTCCGACTGGCAGATGAAGTACTTCAAGGAGCGCGGGATCCGGGGCTTCTTCGTGACCCTCGCGCCGGGACCGGACGGGTACTTCAACCTGAAGCTAATGGAGGACCCCGAGGCCGATATTGACGAGGTGATTGACGACTACTTCATGCGGTTCTACGGCAACGCCGGGGAGCCGATGAAACAGCTTTACCTCGCCATCGAGAAGGCGGTCTCGACCCCCGCGAACTACCCCGACTGGGTTCTGAACAGCCCGAGCGGAATGCACCAGAACGCGGAGATCGCCTGGGGGCACCTGGGGACCGCGGAGCGCATGGCCGAGTTCGCGCAGTTGATGACCAAGGCGCGCCTCGCCGCCCGGACCCCCAAAGAGAAAGCGCGGGTGAAGCTCTTCGAGCAGGAGATCTGGAGCTACATGCTCGCCGGGCGCAAGGTCTATGCAGCTCAGGAATCGGTGGAGCGGCCCCAGGTGAAGGCCGCGTACCTCGAGGGCAGCCCCGCGGCGGGTGACCCCACCAAGGTGGACTGGGCGAAGGCCACGCCGCTGGGGTCGTTCGTGACGGCGAGCGGCGCGGCGCCGCCAAGGGAGATCGCGGGACGGATCGCCCATGATGGGAAATGGCTGTACCTGCAACTGGTGGACCCCGTGGACCCCAAGCTGCTGATGGTCAACAATGACACGCTGGCCGCGGCGGATGACTGGGAGATCTTCTGGGCGCCGCAACGGATGAAGCCGTACTACCAGCTCATCACCGGGCCGACCGGGGCCAGCGCCGCATTGGTCTACGATCCGCTAGGTACGTATGAATACGGAGTGTCCACCTTCAAGACGGGGGTGAAGGTCGTGTCGGACGTGAACGCGCCGGACCGGTGGGTTACCAATATCGCAATGCCTCTGGCGGACCTGCTGCCCGCCGGCGTAAAGCGGGGGGATCTGCTGTACTTCAACATCTTTCGCAACTCGAAGCCGGGCGGGACGAAGTTCTACTACTGGAGTGCCACCTTCGGAGGGCCACACGAGCTGCGGCGCATGGGGGAAATTTCGATCGAATAGGAGCGAGGCCCGCAATGTTCAGAAAGACTGTTGGATTTGTGCTGTGCACCGCATGGCTCTTGAGTCTGGGTGGGCTGGGTTCGTCGGCGAGTGCCCAGCCAGAGTACAGCCTGACGCTGGTGCATGACGGGCAGCCGACCTCGGCTATTGTGCTCGCAGGACGGGCCACCCGTGCAGCGCAGTTCGCCGCCCTTGAGCTCCAGGAACATGTGCGGCTCATCACCGGTGCGACCTTGCCCATAGTCACGAATCCAAGCGAAGCTGCCGGCGTGCACATCTACGTGGGCGAGAGTCCGGGTACCCGCCGGATGGGCCTGCGCAATGACAGCTTTGGGGTGCAGGAGTATCTGGTGCGCTTCCTGCCAGAGGCGCTGGTGCTGATGGGGCACGATGCCGAGGACTACGGCGAAGTTGACCACAGCAACTGGGCGACTTTCCCAGACATCTTCAGCCGGCATGCGACCGAATATGCAGTGTATGACTTCCTGGAGCGCTATTGTGACGTGCGCTGGTTCCGCCCGGGTAACCTGGGCACCGAGTACCCCGAAATGCAGACCTTGACGGTGAGAGGGGGAGAGGTGCGTCGCTGTCCGGGGTTCAGTCACGTCAATTCGTACATGGGGATTCCAGGCGATGCGCGCATCTTCGACCGCCGCACACGCCTGTGGATGAACACGGACCTCCAGGCACAAGAAGCGGAGGCCCTGCTTTACCCGGAGCTGTATGCGAAGTACCAGGGGAAGGGGGGCGAGTATATGCTGAAGATGCGGCGCCTGGGCTTGCTGTTCATGCACCGGCACCGCACCGGGGGCGAACCGTTTAAGGCCGGGCATGCATTCTACGGCTATTACCAACGTTTCTGGAAGGACCCCTCCGCCACCGAGCCTTCGCCGCTCTTTGAGGTTGAGCATCCAGACTGGTTTGCGCAGGGGTACCAGGGTAAGCCCCCGCAGATGTGCTACACGAACCCCGAGTTCATCGCGCAAGTGGTGAAGGATGCGAGGGACTACTTCGACGGCAACCCGCCCCACTATGGCGCGCAGGCGGCCGGAGACTTCTTTGGGGTAGGGCCGATGGATAACAGCTCCTACTGCAAATGTCCCAGGTGCCAGGCCTGGTTCGATGAGGAGCGGGCTGCCGACCCCCTGTTCAGTAACGGTCGCTGGAGTGACTACCTCTGGAACTTCGCTAATCAGGTGGCTCGCGAGGTCAGAAAGACCCACCCCGACAAGTACATTACGTTGAGCGCCTATTCCAAGTACGCTCTTTACCCCCGGAGGGTCAAGCCCGAACCCAACATTGGGCTGCAACTGGCTCTGCACGTCCGCAACTGGTGGTGCCCGGCGATCAAGCAGCGAGACCTGGAGGTCGTGGATCAGTGGACGGGTGACGGTAGCGGGCGTCCGGCGTATGTATACGGTTACTGGAGCTTCCCGGCGGAGATCGCGCACCAGTCGCGCAATGCCTGGCACTGCTTCCCGCAGTTCCAGGCGCATGAGGCCGACTGGCAGATCAAGTATTTCAAGCAGCGCGGCATCCGGGGCTTCTTCTATACTCTGGCGCCGGGACCAGACGGTTATTTCAACCTCAAGCTGATGGAAAACCCGGAGGCAGATGTTGAGCAGGTGATAGACGACTACTTCACGCGCTACTACGGTCATGCCGCAGAGCCGATGAAGGAGCTCTATCTAAAAATGGAGCAGACCGTGACCACCCCCTCGAACTACCCGGATTGGGTGCTTGAGAGTCCGAGCGGTATGCACCAAAACGCGGAAATCGCCTGGGGAGTCCTCGGCACCGCGGAGCGAATGGCCGAGTTTGGGCGGTTGATGGACGAGGCCAAAGCCGCAGCGGTGACTGAGAAGGAGAAGACCCGTATTGAGGTCTTCGATAAAGAGATCTGGAGCTACATGGTCGCCGGACGGGAACTGTACGCGTCTCAGGAGTCAATTCCCCGTCCGACAGCCCAGGTTCCATACTTGGCGACGGAGTCGGCGGGGGATTCCCTGAAGGTGGATTGGTCGCAGGCCACGGCGCTGGCGCCCTGGGTGACGGCGAGTGGAGTCGCCACGGACCACGAGCTACAAGGGCGGATCGCCCATGACGGGAAGTGGCTGTACCTGCAACTCGTGGACGTGGTGGACCCCAAGTTGCTGACCATCAATCGAGATACGCTTGCCGTCGGGGATGATTGGGAGATCTTCTGGGCGGGGCAGCGAGCGAAGCCGTACTACCAGCTGCTGATTGGCCCGGCCGGCGCGAATGTACTGCTCCTACATGACGCCCTGGGCACACATGAGCACGAGACGGAGACCTATGAGGGTGGAGGGGTCCACGTGCACTCGGACACCAGCGCGGATGACCGCTGGGTCACGCATGTCGCGATTCCGCTCTCCACCATGCTGCCCGGCGGGGTGAAGCGGGGCGACATGGTCTACATGAACATCTTCCGCGCCTCGCGGGTGAAAGGGACCAAGTCGCAATACTGGAGCGCGACCTTCGGCGGGCCACACCAGTTGCGACGCATGGGAGAGATTACGCTGGAGTAGAGGCTGCTATGGTGCGTGGACGCTGAGTTGGCAGGAGGGGGAACGGGGAATTGGGGACCACCTCTGTGCCCCGGCACAAGCCCCCTATCTACCGCAGCACTTCTTGTATTTCTTACCGCTGCCGCAGGGGCAGGGGTCATTGCGGCCCGGTTCGTGGACTGCCGTCACCGTATGACCGCGGGTCATTTGTGAGGCTGCCTCGGACATGGGGGTCGCCACCTCACCCTCCTCCTCAGCGCCGCCGCTTGTCATCACCGGCGCCAGCATCCGGCTCTCCGTTTCCATAGCCTGCACGGCCACGGACCGCTGCTCAGTGGCGACCTGGGTGGCGAACAGGATGCGCGTCATGTCGTCGGCGATCGCCTGCAACAGGTGCTCAAAGTACTGGTGCGCCTCGCGGGCGAACTCTATGAAGGGATCGCGCTGCCCATAGGCGCGCAGGTAGATGCCCTCGCGCAGGTAGTCCATCTCCTGGAGGTGCTCCATCCAGTGCCCGTCCACCACCCGCAGGAGCCAGGAGCGCTCGATCTGCCGCATCAGGTCCGGGCTGATGGCCTGCTCGCGTTCTTCATAAAGGTTTCGCACGACTTCCTGGAGGGTCTCTGCCAGATCGCGCGGGGGGATTTCCTCCAGCTGCCGTGGCTGCAGGGCCCGTTCCAGGTCACCGCCGGTGACCTCGGAGAGCGCCCGGTACAAGCCATCGAGGTCCCAGTCTTCGGGCAGCATCTCCTTGGGGGCAAACTGAGTCACCAGTGCGGACACTGAGCGTGAGATCATTCCCAGCACCGTCTCGCGGAGGTCCTCGCCCTGCAGCACGCGTCGGCGCTCAGCATAGATGACGTTGCGCTGTTCGTTCATCACGTCGTCGTACTTCAGCGTGTCCTTACGGATCTGGTAGTTACGCAACTCCACTTTCTGCTGAGCGCGCTCCAAGGACTTGCTGACGATGCTATGCTCCAGAACCTGCTCTTCCGGCCAGCCGCGCATGAAGAATCCGAAGCGCTCCGGTCCGAACAGGCGCATGAGCTCGTCCTCCAGCGAGACAAAGAACCGCGACGAGCCGGGATCGCCCTGACGACCCGAGCGGCCCCGGAGCTGGTTGTCAATTCGCCGGCTCTCATGGCGTTCGGTGCCCAGAACGTGCAGTCCGTTCAAGCGCTTGACCTTCTCATGCAGTTCCGGGATGGTACCTTGTTTGGAGTCCTCGGGCTTGCCCCCCAGGACGATATCCACGCCGCGCCCAGCCATGTTGGTGGCGATGGTTATCTGTCCGGGCCTGCCGGCCTGGGCGATGATCTGCCCTTCTCTTTCATGCTGCTTGGCATTCAGGATGTTGTGTGAGATGCCCTCTTCCAGAGCCAGGCGTAAGCGCTCGCGACAGGTGTCGGCGTTCAGGACCGTCTCGGTCTCCGGGTCCACGTTGAGTAAGCTCAGAGTGGTGTCCAAGAGCCCTGGTTGCTGCAGCTCCGGGTCAATATCCAGTTGCCGCAGCAGGGGCGCCAGGTCATGCCGCCCGATTTCATCCACCGGTCTCCGGGTTTGCTCCAGCAGCTTCTCCTGTTCTTCCTTGGACAGGCTTTTGTCGTTCCACAGGCGGTCCTGGGCGAGCAGAAGTAAGCAGTGCCGCCGGAGCTTGTCCGGGGCCAGGCGCGTAGCCAGGTACTCGGATACCTCGACGGAACGCGTGCCCACCAGCACCGGCTGCTCCCGGATGTACATATTCATGATCTCCGAGACAATGCCGCGATACTTGGCCTCACGCGTCTTGTAGATGGCGTCGGGATGATCCTTGCGCCGAACCGGCAGGTTGGTGGGGATCATGATCACCGGCATGCCGTATATCTGCCGGAACTCGGTCTCTTCGGTCTTGGCTGTGCCGGTCATACCCGCGATCTTGTCGAACAGGCGGAAGAAGTTCTGATAGGT
>LSQX01242460.1_pt1 | contig 16637 bp, 13 predicted proteins | sample 654561 | NCBI WGS metagenome assembly LSQX01 (sample SAMN04489861, study PRJNA283612) | anaerobic digester metagenome | isolation source: 4 biogas reactors fed with cattle manure at either 37C or 55C with and... | place: Denmark: Kongens Lyngby | collected 2014 | reverse complement strand
AATAATAGAGGATCTTACTTTTCCCGGTTTTTTATACTGGGAAGTGTATTTATACTGTTCTTTATTGCTGATTTGTTGCTTGGTTCAATCATAATACCGGCAGGACAGGTTGTCAGCTCATTATTTTCTTCAGCAGGGGCAGGAGAGACATTTCATATAATTATAATGGATTTCCGTTTGCCCAAAGCATTGACAGCTGTTCTTACAGGAGCGGCTCTTTCATTAAGCGGACTCCAGATGCAGACTGTTTTCCGGAATCCACTGGCCGGACCCTATGTGTTGGGAATAAGTGCAGGGGCAAGCCTTGGTGTGGCTCTGTTTGTGATGGGTTTTTCCACGATATTGTCGACCGCCTTTATAAGCACATCCGGATCCTGGTCCATGGCTCTTGTCGCCTGGGCAGGATCATTTTTGGTATTAATGCTTGTTCTCTATGTTTCTGTCAGGGTAAAAGATATAATGACCATCCTTATTTTAGGAATTTTGTTTACCAGTGCAGTGACAGCAATAGTTAGTATATTGCAGTATTTCAGTAATGAGTCGCTTTTAAAGGCATTTATTATATGGACGATGGGAAGTTTAGGCAGTGTAACCTGGTCACAGCTGGCAGTTTTAATTCCTGCTGTTATTGCGGGGATATTTCTGGCATTCATTAAAATTAAGGATTTAAATGCCTTTTTGCTGGGAGAGAATTATGCCCGTTCACTTGGAGTGTCAGTAATCAGCAGCAGGATGATTATTTTTTTAAGCACAAGCCTGCTTGCCGGNNGCATTGTGATGCTTTTCAGTGATATAGTTTCACAGCTTCCCGGATATCAGGCTACTTTACCGGTAAATTCTGTTACAGCATTGATAGGTATACCCATAATAATATGGATGATAGTTAAGAATAAAAAATTTGTATCAGTGCAATGAGACAGGAAAATTTTTTTGATATTGAACTTTTTGACCTGTCAGTTGGCTATAAACAGCAACGGGGAGTCCCTGTTGAAGTATTGAATCGACTCAATTTTTCTGCTGCTCACGGCGAAATGGTTGCACTCATAGGAAGTAACGGAACAGGTAAGAGCACATTACTTAGGACAATTGCCGGCTTTCAGCCATGGTTGGCAGGCGATGTAAGGGTAGGTGGAAAAAGTATCAGGTCAATGGGCATTAAAGAGATGGCCCAAATAATCAGTTTTGTATCGACCGAAAATATCAGGGTTCCTAATATGACAGTTTTTGACCTGGTCGCTTATGGAAGGTTTCCTTATACAAACTGGATGGGTTCACTGACTGAGGATGACAGGGCGGTCATTAACAGTGCTATCGGGATGGTAGGTATTAAAAAGCTGGCGAACCGTTCGGTTTTACATATCAGTGACGGGGAGAGGCAAAGGGCAATGATAGCTAGGGCACTGGCACAGGATACACCTGTCATAATTCTCGATGAACCAACGGCATACCTGGATGTAAGCAATAAGTATGAAATTTTTCACCTTCTTCAGGTTATGGCAGCAGACAGGAATAAAACTATTATTCTTTCTACCCATGACCTGAATATTGCCTTTAGGGAAGTAGACAAATTATGGATGATTACTGAAAACTTTTCCAGTCAGGGAGCTCCGGAGGATGCAGCCCTGAAAGGCTGGCTTGATCAGCTTTTTCAAAATGAGCATATCGGGTTTGACACAGTTGAGGGTGGATTTTTTTTCAAAAAGAAATTCAGGGCAAAAGTTAAGGTTATTGGTGATGGTGTTTCAATGATGTGGACATTAAAAGCACTTAACAGGAAAGGTTATCAGATCGTGATTGAGGCTGAGCCTGATTTTACTGTGCATGTTAAAGATAACTTATGGGAATATTCGTCAGGGCTGGATAATAAGAAGTTTGAAAATATTTATCAGCTTATTTCATTCCTCGATAAGCAATTTGGCTATAACCTTTAAATAGCCATCACAATCAATGCAATATAGTTGTAACGAAAATGAAATTCCGGGAGGTAGCAGGGAGCTGCTAATCTATAATTTTCTGGTCTCTTGAATGAACAAACAGTATGGTGCCCAGTTCGTCATAACCTTCAAACAGCTTTGTTTTATCTTTCTTTATTAATTCCTCCCGGATACCGATCAAAGTTAGACCTGCATTTACTGAATGGTTGTTAATTATTGTTTTTGCTGAAATATCCGGTTTCTGAATAATCAGCCTTATATTTTTGGGATGAATTGGCAACCTGCCTGCCATTACCAGATCCCGCATAGCCTCTTTTGTTTTTTCCAGCTCCTCAGGCCTGCAAATATTGAAGATTTGTATCTGTCCCTTTTTCCAGTCGGGATGCACCATAATAATAAAACTTAGCAGGATCATGAGGTTTGAATTTTCCGTATCAAAGGAATTGATCCAAACGTGTATTCCGTTTCTGCACTGAATATTACGCGCACTGCTGGCCAGGATGCATATATCAAAATCACCCGAATTCACCAAACCAAAGTTGTCAATTATCTCATCAAGGTTACCCGGGTTTTCTTTATCATATTCAAAAAGCACCATATTATTTTCCATCCCTGCAATTCCCGGAATTTGTATTGCCTGAGCTATAGCAGAAGTATTGGATGGTGAAATAAGAGTGTCAATATAGACATGGTTTTCAATACTGCTGACCTGTTCCAGTAGTTTGCGCAGCTCTTTTCTTGCCTGCTTAACTGTGTTGCTCGAATAGTATCCTTCGATTTGGTGAAGATAGGTGCCGAATCCGTATTTAAAGGATATCCAATTTAATAGGCGGAATGCTTTATCCCTCTTAAAAGAATCCTTTGAAATACAGATGGCACTTGGTCTCCACTCTTTATCTGCCTTTCTGCTCTGTTTCTTTTGTATTAACACCTGCAGGTTGCGGTTAAGCTGAAAAATTGCATTTACAAATATTGAAGCAAATCCTTTCCGGTTCTTATGATAGTGATCAATGTAAAGGTAAATCAGTATAATCAGTGTAAAAGCCAGAACTGCATAAAAGGTACTGATTTTAAACATTACCCAGACAGCAACAATAAATCCTGTCAGTGAAATATACCATTTTGATTTAAATGACGGCCTGTATGAGGGTGATGATCCAAAATGGTTCAGGAATGATATCAGGCAGAGGGAACCATACGTTACCATAAAGAACATTGAAATTATGGATGCCACCGCATTTACATCACCCAGGGCGACAAATACCAGTGCAATCAGCGAAGTAACAAGAGATGCGTTGACCGGTTCATTGTCATTTTGCCTGGATTTTGCCAGCCAGTTGTTCATTCTGTTTGACGGGAATGCCTTGTCGATTGCCAGGGCCTGCAAAGTACGGGGAGCCACCATTACTGACCCTAATGCTGAGGATATGGTTGAAGCGGCAAGGCCGAGGGGTACAATTATTAAACCTCCTAAGGCTATTTTTGTCATTATGAGCTGGTGTTCAAGGAGTTCCTCTGCCGGAACAGATTTTGCCAACTTATATACTACAAAAAAATATATTATCATACCTGAAAAAGTGGCAAGGGTGGTTCCCAGAGGGATTGATTTTGAGGGTTTTGCCAGATCGCCTGAAAGGCCTACACCTGCAGTCATTCCAGTAAATGCAGGGAAGACAATTGCAAATACCACAAAAAAATCCTGGGGATTACGAAGCTGGGCATTAGCCAGGTTAAATGTAGATGTATCGGCATGTCCGGTTTTACCCAGGAAAAACATTATGATAGATATGAACAATATTCCTACTACAATATAAAGAGCTTTTACCCCCAGGTTAGCTCCTTTTTTAACAATCAGCGCAGCTAATCCCAGCATTACAGGAAGGCTTATTGCCTGGCGGGGTAAAGTGAAATTAAACTTTTCGAGCAAGAGGTTAAAAATAAATTCAAAAGATTCAGTAAAAGCTATAACATAAAAGGCCACGCTTATAGCCTGTGAAAAGTAAAGTGCCACTCCGATCGTTGCTCCTATATTCAAACCGAATGAGCGGGAAATAATGAAATATTCTCCGCCTCCTTCAACACGCTTATTTGTAGCTATTTCAGAAATTGCCAATGCTGTTGGTATTGTAACCAGGTGGCCGAGAAGAATTATAAGGATTACACCCCAAAAACCCAGTGTTCCAACGGCATATCCAAATCGCAGAAACAGTATGGCACCTAAAATTGTTGATATTGCAGTAAAAAAAACCGGAGCTGTACCGAATTTTTTAATTGCGTTTTCCATACAGGTCTTTTTAGAATTTAGGTGCAAGATAAAAAATTACACTGAAAAATATGATAACAGGTTTTATAATCACGTCAACTTCCAAAATCATCAAATAGCACATTTTCGTCGGGGACCCCCAGGTTATAGAGCATTTTTTGAACTGCATCGTTCATCAGGGGAGGGCCGCAGAGGTAGTAATCTATCTCTTCGGGTTCATCATGTTTATTAAGGTATTCATCAAATATTACCTGATGTATGAATCCTGTGGGGCCATCCCAGTTATCTTCGGGTAGTGGTTCTGACAATGCCAGTGTAAATTTAAAGTTGTCAAAGTTTTTTTCAATATCCCTGAACTGGTCGTAATAGAAAACCTCTTTCCATGAGCGTGCACCGTACCAGAAGGTGATTTTTTTATTTTTCTCCTTTAATGTATGGAAGAGATGGAAGAGGTGTGACCGCATTGGCGCCATGCCTGCCCCCCCGCCAATAAACATCATTTCATTATCATTGTCTTTCAGAAAAAAATCACCGTAAGGTCCTGAAACAGAGACTTTGTCACCTGGCTTACGTGAAAAGATATATGAAGAACAGATGCCCGGGTTAACTTTTTTAAAGCCATTAATAGCTTTATCCCATGGAGGAGTGGCTATACGGATATTAAGCATTATGATATTACCTTCTGCAGGATGGTTAGCCATTGAATATGCACGGAATGTAGGTTCGCTATTTTTCATCTTCAGGTCGAACATATTGAATTTATCCCAGTCATCACGAAATTTTTCTTCGACTTCAATATCGTTATAATCTATCTCTATCTTTGGTACATCAATCTGGATATATCCGCCAGACCTGAAGTTAAGCTTTTCTCCTTCAGGTAGTTTTACTATAAATTCTTTAATAAAAGTAGCGACATTTCTGTTTGAGACTACTTCGCATTCCCACTTTTTAACCCCCAGTACCTCCTGAGGAATAATAATTTTAAGGTCTTCCTTTACCTTGACCTGACAGGCAAGGCGCCATTTGTCATTTTGTTCCTTGCGGGTAAAAAAATTGGTTTCTGTTGGAAGTATTGATCCACCCCCCTCAATTATCCTGCATCTGCACATAGCACAGGTGCCGCCGCCTCCGCAGGCTGAAGGGAGCAGTATTTTATTATTGCTCAGGGTTGTCAGTAAAGTATTCCCCGGATCAGTTTCAATTTTACGTTCGCCATCGTTAATATCTATATTCACCCTACCTGAAGGAGTGAGTTTTTTCTTTGCATATAGTAAAATAGCTACCAGGAGTATGATAACTCCCAGGAACACCAGCACACTGGTGAGTACAACAGTTGTTTGTAAAGAGAGCAAAAGCATCGGAACGATATTTATATTTTACAATTTTATTCCCATAAAACCCATGAAAGCCAGCCCCATTAAACCGGTAATTATAAAGGTTATGCCTAATCCGCGCAGGGGTGCGGGTACATTGGAGTACTTTATCTTTTCCCTGATAGCTGCTATACCTATTATGGCCAGGAACCATCCAATCCCCGATCCCAGTCCGTAGACTGTAGCTTCACCGATATTTAAAAATGCTTTCTGTTGCATAAAAAGAGATCCTCCAAGAATTGCACAGTTTACTGCTATAAGTGGAAGAAAAATTCCCAGCTGGGTATAGAGGACAGGGGCGAATTTTTCAACTACCATCTCTACAAGCTGGACCATGGATGCAATAACAGCAATAAACATTATAAAAGAAAGGAAACTGAGATCGACCTTTTCATACGAAGGACTTAACCAGATAAGTGCACCTTCCTTCAATACGTAATTTTCCAGGAGATAATCCACCGGAACGGTAATCCCCAGTACAAATATTACTGCTATTCCCAAACCTGTTGCTGTTTTTACAGTTTTGGAGACTGCCAGATAAGAACACATGCCCAGGAAATAGGCAAACACCATGTTCTCAATAAAAATTGATTTTATGAATATATTAATTAAGTTCTCCATAATACCCGGTTGTCATTTAATTTTCAATTAATTCCCTGTTCCTGCTGCGCTGTATCCAAATTATTATCCCTACCGTTATAAGTGCCATCGGGGGAAGTATCATCATGCCGTTATTTTCATAAAAGCCGCCGTTTGTCATGTACCAGCTATCAGGAATGACCCTGTATCCGTAGATTGATCCTGAGCCGAAAAGTTCACGTACAAATCCCACAACAATGAGTATCCAGCCGTATCCGGCAGCGTTTCCAACACCGTCAAGGAATGATTGCCACGGGCGGTTGCCAAGGGCAAAAGCCTCCAACCTGCCCATAATAATACAATTAGTTATGATAAGGCCGACAAATACTGAAAGTTGTTTGCTTACATCATATACAAATGCTTTCAATATCTGGTCAACCAGGATAACAAGGGAAGCAATTATTACAAGCTGGACTATTATTCTGATCCTGTTGGGAATAGTGTTACGTAAAAGTGAAATGATCACATTGGACAGGGCCAGTACTGCTATAACAGACAAGGTCATAACCAGCGCAGGTTTAAGCTGCGCAGTTACTGCCAGGGCAGAGCAGATACCCAGTACCTGGACAGTAATCGGATTGCTTTTGCCCAGGGGCTCTGTAAGCAATTTTAAATTTTTATTTGAAAATAATGGATCACTCATTGTTCAAGATTTTTTGCTTATTAAAAATTCCCTGTAACTGTTTAAATCGTCAAGAAGCATTTTTTCCAGTCCCTTGCTTGTAATAGTCCCTCCTGAAATCCCGTCAACGCTATGTTCTTCAGGAGCTGACTGACCACTTTTTTTTATGGTAACCGAGATTAGGCCTCCTGACTGGTCAAACAGCTTTTTCCCTTTAAAAGCATTTTGAAATGATTTTGTTGATATCTCAGCACCTAATCCTGGTGTCTCTCCCTGATGGTCGAATGTAGCTCCATAAATTGTGTTCATGTCGCTGTCGATTGAAATATAGCCCCATATAGGGCCCCATAATCCGGCACCCCTTAACGGCAGGATGTATTTGAGGCCGGTTTCAGTTTCGCATTCAAATACCGGGAGAAGTTGTCCTTCTTGTGGTTTTGCCCTCTCTTTTTTTAGGTCGATGTTAAAAGCATCAACCCCTTCAATAATTTCACCTTTAGAATTGACCACATATTGTTTCCGGATTTTTTCCTCATATAAATTTGCTGCATCAGTTGCCGTACTTTCAATATTTACCGAAGCCAGGATGTCCTGCTTTTTTTCAATTTCAATATTTTTTGTTTGCAGGGGTTTTAATGCCATGGCAACCGAAGCCAGGATAGCAGCAACTAATATTACCATTATTGCCGCATAGATAAATGTATAAATATTACCGTTTCTGTCCATGATCCCGATTTTACTGTTATACTGAAATTTTAACTTTTTTCATCCTGCGTTTTATATGTCCCTGAACCACATAATAATCGATTGTAGGTGCGAAAGTATTCATTATTAATATGGCAAGCATCATCCCTTCAGGATAAGCCGGATTAAGAACCCGTATCAGGATTGCCAGGATACCGGTAAGGAATCCATATATCCATTTCCCCTTTTCAGTCTGGGCGGCTGATACCGGATCTGTTGCCATAAATATGGCACCGAAAGCAAATCCACCAATAATCAGGTGCTGCCAGAAGGGGAGGGCCATATATATATTGGTTCCTGCAAAAATATTTAAGACTATTCCCATTGCCACTCCGCCGGCAACTGTCGATAACATTATTTTCCAGCTTCCAATTCCTGTAACAATAAGTAATATTGCACCCAATATTATTGCAAGGGTGGATGTCTCCCCGACAGATCCGGGAATAAAGCCGAAAAATGCATCAGCCGGGCTGAAGTTAATATTTCCTGCAGCAGCGTCAGCCATGGGAGTTGCCCCGGTAAAACTGTCAATGGCCTGGTCATTTTTTCCCAGGGCAACCCATACAGAATTGCCTGACATTTGAGAGGGATAGGCAAAGAACAGAAATGCACGGGCAAGAAGGGAAGGATTCCAGATATTCATACCTGTTCCTCCAAAAACCTCTTTCCCCAGGATTACGGCAAAGGCTGTTGAAATAGCAATCATCCACAAGGGAGTTTCAACAGGCATTATTAAAGGAATAAGCATTCCTGACACCAGGAAACCTTCATTGATCTCATGTCCACGTATCTGGGCAAAAATAAACTCAATTCCCAATCCGGTAATATATGAAACTATTATTATGGGCAGCACTTTTAAAAGTCCGTAAAAAAACAACTGCATAAAGCCTGAAGATTCAAGCTCTCCAATTGCTTTGAAGTGCTGAAACCCGGTATTGTAAATTCCAAAAAGAAGAGCAGGCACCAGTGCCAGCACTACTATAGTCATGGTTCTTTTAAGGTCCAGGTAGTCGTGGATATGTGTTCCTGAGGCAGATGTTGTCTTCGGGACGAATAAAAATGTAAAGAACCCGTTGTGAACTGAATGCAGCCAGTGAAATCTGGCCCCTTTTTCTACGTAAGGCTCTGTTCTTTCAAAAAATTTCTTTAAAAATTCCATTCGACTAAAAATGATTGAATTAAGTTTTCAAAAATTATCCAAGCTCCTTTATCATAGTATTAATACCTTTTCGAAGTATCTCCTGAACTTTTATCTTGGAGGCACAAACATATTCACAAAGCGCAAAATCCTCTTCAATGACTTCATAAATCCCTAATTGTTCCATATTGTCTATATCGTCTGCGACGATAGCCTTCAAAAGAAAAACAGGCAGTATATCCATAGGAACCACTTTTTCGTACTGTCCTGTAAGCACAAATGCCCTCTCTCCTCCGTGCATATTGGCATTTATCTCATAACTCTTCTTTGGAAATAATTTTGAAAGATACGTTTTTGATGCACTGAATTTATCAAAACCCGGAGATGCCCAGCCAAGTAATTCATAATCATCACCCTCAGGGATAACAGTAATCTGTGAATCGAAAAAGCCCAGATAGCTCTCCTCATTTACGCTGGTGCCGGTAAGCACATTACCACTGATTATTCTTTGTTTATGATCAGCTTTTTTAAGATTTCCCTCTGTCAGGCAAGAGATCTGAACACCAGCTACAGTTTTGTAATATCCGGGATTTTCAACTTCTGACCCTGACAGCACAACTGTTTTAGTCAGGTCAACCCTCCCAGTCTCAAAGAGGCGGCCAATGAAAAGCACATCCTGCACATTTATTGTCCAGACAACTGATGCTCTTGACAGGGGGGCAATATGATGGATCTGGATCCCGGGATTGCCGGCAGGATGAGGTCCTGAGAAATGTCTTATTTCTGCATTTTCTGTTTTCGTAAATACAGCGTCACTGTTAACTCCCAGAAATACACTTCCTGTTGTAAGTTTCGATAGAGCATTCACTCCGGTCTGGAATGTTTTCAGCTGGTCTTTCATGACATAATTATAGTCAGGTGCCAGCGGGGCAGTGTCGAAAGTTGAGACAAAAACAGCCTGTGGTTTTTCTCCGGGATCAGCAATTATCCCGTAAGGCCTTCTCTTCAGAAACGGCCATAATCCACTTTTCAGGAGATTGCTTTTTATCTCTTCTCCCGTTAATGAAAGAGGATCGGCTTTTGTAAATTCGACTGAGCCGCTATCCTTATCTGATTCAACCACTACTTCAAGTATCCGGCGTCGCTCTCCACGTTTGACTGTATGGATTTTTCCACCGAGTGGGGCAGTGAATTTAACCTCAGGGTGATATTTATCAAAAAAAAGTGCATCTCCGGTTTTAACAAAGTCACCCGGCTTTACAATTAATTTGGGAGTCAGTCCATAAAAATCAGTGGGTTTGATGGCAACAAATTCAGGTGTTTCAAGAATTTCTGTTTTGTATTCAGCTTCCCCTTTAAGCTTTATATTAAACCCTCTTCTTAACTTAATTACTTCTGACATATTTATCAAGCATAGTATTGTTAATCAGGTTGGCAAAAGTAAATAATAAATTGCCTTTGCGCAATCTTTATGATTAAAATTTCAAGATTTCAAAATATACAAATAATTCGATATGTATTACTTTTTTAAAAGAACAAGATATATTTGAATTTAAATTTAACATTGAAGCTTTTTGCAATATTTTTTTTGTGGTGTCGTTTTTAGTATGATTTTTGCTATAACCATCAGTTAGTGGTTCATTGTTTTATCCATTGCCATTCACTTCATCGAACGGTTGACCTTATGAATGGCTAAAAAAGGGAGTAATTGCATGAAACAGGCATTATTTGTTCTGATATTTTTCCTGGCAGGAATAGTAAATAGCCTAAGCGGCCAGGAAGAGAATTTTTATTATGAGAATGCAGTATATGACGAGAATATAAAAACTGTGCTTATGTACAGGGAAGGCTTTGAGTTGTCAAATCCTGTCAGGGAGATAGGTGAAGAGACACCCCTGGTATTTATGTTTGATGATCTGTCGGGAGAGGTTAAAGATTACTATTACACCATCATCCATTGTGACGCTGACTGGAATGAAAGCTTTATACTACAGAATGATTATCTGGAAGGATTTACCGAGAATCCTCTCGATGATTATGCCCGTTCATTCAACACCACGTTTGATTATATAAATTACAGGTTGTTGTTACCCAACGAAAATATTGATTTTAAGCTTTCAGGCAACTATGTACTGGTAGTTTATGATGGGGCGGGCAAGGAGAATATTATACTAAGCAAGAGATTTTATGTGGTTGAACCATTGGTAAATGTGGAGGGAACAGTCCGCAGGGCAACTCTTGATGCATTTAAAGGAGAGAACCAGGAAATTGACTTTACCATATATCATGATAACCTGAATATTCGTTATCCTTCTGAGGAGATAAAGGTGGTAATTATGCAGAATAACCGGTGGGATACTGCCATTCGTAACCTTAAACCTCTGTTTATCCGCGACAGAATGCTTGTTTATGATTATAACAGGGAGAATGTTTTTGTCGCCGGCAATGAATTCAGGTACTTCGATAACAGGACCAATAAGGTTACAGGAGAGAATGTCCTTTCTACAGAGTTTCACCGGCCATATTTTCATAAGACCCTGATGAAGGATGAAGTGAGGTCCAACCGTCCCTATTTCCCTTACCGGGAAATGAACGGAAAGTTTGCAATAGAGAGCCAGGACAGAGAAGTTGAAGATTTTGATATTGAATGTGATTATACATTTGTGCATTTCACACTTCCCCTTGAGTCAATTCTGTTGGGAGGAACTATTAATGTATTTGGGGAGTTAAGCAATTGGAACGCTAATAAAAGCAATGAGATGACCTGGAATTTTAATACCAGTGCATATGAACTTACGCTTCTACTTAAGCAGGGATACTATAATTATATGTATGTATACGTCCCTCAGGGATCAAAGGTAGCGGACCATAAAAATATTGAAGGAAGTTTTTGGGAAACAGAAAATGATTATCAGATCTTCGTTTATTACAAAGAGACATCTTCACGTTTTGACAGGTTAATAGGATACCGTCAGTTCAATTCTGTTACCAACAGGCAATAATTTATCTACCGGATCAATGATGCAAAAATTTTTCCTGCTTCTGCTTTTGGGTTTATCTTTAACAGGTTGTATACATACTCCCGGATATATTTATAACGAGGGCTTAATTTATGGTACGGTTTATCATATTGTTTATGAAAGTCCTGACGGAGATGACCTTCATGATCAGATCAGAGATCAGCTTGACAGGCTGAACAGTATTTTTTCCACTTTTGATTCATCTTCAGTCATTTCCAGGATAAATAATAACAAACCGGCAACTCTGGATCCTGAATTTATATTCTGTTATAAACGTGCAATGGAGATATCTGAGATTACTGGTGGAGCATTTGACATTACTGCCGGTTCTTTGGTAAATGCCTGGGGGTTCGGGCCGGAAAAGAAGAAGAGAATGACCCCCGGGATTATCGACAGTTTAAAACAGATAACGGGTTATAAAAAAATTGAACTTTCAGATGGAAAGATCAGAAAGGAGTTGCCAGGGGTTAAACTTGACATGAGTGCTATTGCGAAAGGATATACATGTGATATTATTAGCGGGTGGCTGAACGCAAAGGGGTGTGACAATTATATGGTAGAGATCGGGGGAGAGGTGGTTGCCCAAGGCAGGAACGAAAAGGGAAGGATATGGACAATTGGGATAAGTAAACCGGATGAGAGCAGTTTTTTTGCTACAACAGAACTTCAGGCACGTGTCAGATTGTCCGGAAGGGCACTGGCCACTTCAGGTAATTATCGCAATTTTTATGTCGAGGATGGTAAAAAATTCGCCCATACAATTGATCCTGAAACCGGTTATCCCGTTCAGCATAACTTACTCAGTGCAACAGTACTGGCTTTTAGTTGCATGGATGCAGATGCATTTGCTACCGCTTTCATGGTACTCGGGCTGGAAGAATCTGTTAAGATCAGCCGGGAGATTCCTCAAATTGATGTTTATTTTATCTATTCTGATGATCAGGGGAAAACAGAGGTATATATGTCAGATAATTTCAAACAGGTATTAGCCAATTAATTATTTTGCCTGGTTTAATAATCTGACATTTTTGAAATCTGTTTTAACCTTCAGTTTATTCCGTTCAAGACGGTCCTGTGTCTGTGCACAATATATCCCCTGACAGTTAAGATGTTTATTTCCTCCAACATGGGTATTTGGAAATTTACCTCCCTTTTTAATTAAGATTCTGACAGCCAGTCCTAAGAAGGCTATAGTGACTATAATGACAGATAGTATTATCAATTGTAAATATTCCATGGCCAACTCTAATTGTACTCTTAAAACAGATGTCAAACATACATAAAATAATAATTTATCATCTTTTTTAAATGGGTTATTACTATATATAAAACTATCCTGAAATGAATTTGTTTTAAGATCTGGATTATTTAGGAAAAAAAAACTCGATTTTGTAACTTTAATGCTTTAAAAAAAAACCAATTATCGTGGAAAAAAATATTAATGTTGCAGCTTCTCTGCAAATAGGACTGGGTATATTAGGAATAATTACCGGCATAGTAATTTTTGTGATTTTGTATTTTGTTGCAGATGTTGTCAATGACAAAGAGGCTCATTTGATTCTTTCAATTATAGGCAAGGTGCTGGCAGGGATTATTATAATTTGCAGCCTGCCGGGAATAATTGCAGGTATAGGGTTATTTAAAAGGAAAGAGTGGGGAAGGATATTAACACTTATTATTTCTGTGATTCACTTAGTGAATTTCCCTCTGGGAACTGCAGTTGGCATCTATTGTATATGGGCAATGGTACAACCGGAGATAATAGAGCAATTTAAGCTTAGTTAATGCTACAGTACGAGATTACTATTACAGGAAGGGTACAGGGAGTAGGATTCAGATATTTTGTCCAAAGAGTTGCCAATGACCACAACATCAAAGGCTGGGTGCAAAATTCCAGGGACAGAGTTGTTATAATATCTGCACAGGGTGAAGAAATTGACCTCGATGCTTTTATAGATCATATACGGATTGGCCCTCCCCTTGCGCGCATAAAAAATTTTATAAAAAAACGTGTACCTGTTTCAGAATTTCCGGAAGGTTTCCGGATTAAATATTGAAGCAGGTTTTAAGACATTTAAAAATCAGAATATGAAGAATTATCATTTATCTCCCTCTCAGTTCAGAAAAGAGGGAAAGAGGATTATTGACTGGATTGCAGATTATTATGAGAATATTGACCAGTATCCTGTTTTATCGCAGGTTGAACCCGGTGAAATAATAGCCTCGTTACCTGAAAAACCCCCGGCTAAGGGAGAGTCTTTTGATGATATCATCAAAGATCTTAACGAAAAAGTAATTCCGGGAATAACGCATTGGCAGTCACCCAATTTTTTTGCATATTTTCCTTCAAATACATCCTTCCCTTCAATTTTAGGCGATTTAGTGAGTTCCGGCCTTGGAGTGCAGGGGATGATCTGGGCAACGAGTCCTGCAGCCACAGAACTGGAGACAAGGGTACTGGACTGGCTTGCAGATATGATGGACATGCCGGAAAAGTTTAAATCTACCTCAACCGGAGGGGGTGTAATACAAGACACAGCTTCTACAGCGGCACTTACAGCGCTAATTGCCGCACGTGAACGGGCAACCGGTTTTGAATCCAACAAAAAGGGAGTAAGACAAAGGCTTACAGCTTATGTATCGGGACAGACCCATTCATCGCTTGAGAAAGCGGTTAAGATGGCTGGTATCGGTGTTGAAAATTTAAGGATAATTGGTATTACAGAACATTTTGCCATGAAACCTGATCTGTTACAACAGCAAATACAAAAAGATAAAAAAGAGGGATTCCTGCCATTTTTTGTCTGTGCAACAATTGGCACAACTTCTTCTAATGCAATTGATCCCATAAGACAGATAGGGGAGATATGCAGGGATGAGAAATGCTGGCTGCATGTCGATGCTGCAATGGCCGGAACAGCAATGGTATGTCCTGAATTCAGGCATTTTAAAGATGGTGTGGAACTGGCCGACAGTTACTCTTTCAATCCGCATAAATGGATGTTTACGAATTTTGATTGTGATGTTTTCTGGGTAGGGAACAGGCAGGAACTCATTAATACTTTTTCAATACTACCGGAATATTTAAGAAATAAAGCTTCTGAGTCGGGAGAGGTTTTTGATTACCGTGACTGGCATGTACAATTGGGAAGAAGATTCCGGTCGCTTAAGCTGTGGTTTGTGATTCGCCATTACGGTGTTGAGGGACTGCAGTTTCATATCAGGAAACATGTTGAACTGGCACAGAAATTTGCATCCTGGGTAAGGCAGTCTGATCAGTTTGAACTGGTTGTTGAACCGCCCTTAAACCTGGTATGTTTCCGTCATATTAACGGAGATGATTTTAATATGAAGCTGATGAATGAAGTCAATAAGACCGGACGTGCCTATTTTACGCATACAAAATTAAATGACCAGATGGTATTAAGAATGTGCATTGCACAAACCCATACTGAAGAAGAGCATGTTCTGAGGGCCTGGAAACTTATCTGTGAAACTGCAGAAAAGATTTCAACTGAGATAAGATAACAAAATAAAAAAGGTAAAAAAAAGCTGTCTTAAAAGTGCCTTCCTGTTGTTTCAGTTAAAACACGTGGCTGACTGAAAACAGGGATGCGCTTTTAAAACAGCTTCTTTAAATAATCAGGTATTTACTATTTTTTAATATTAGCCAAAGCTGCGGCTACGCGTGCGATTGGAACACGATAAGGTGAACAGCTGACATAATCCATGCCAACACTGTCGCAGAACATAACAGATGAAGGTTCTCCACCGTGTTCTCCACAGATACCTATTTTTAAATCAGGTTTGACACTGCGTCCTTTTTCGGTACCCATTTTTACCAGTTGTCCGACACCTTCCTGATCAAGAATCTGGAACGGATCATTTTTCAGGATACCTTTATCGAGGTATACAGGCAGGAATTTACCTGCATCATCGCGTGAATATCCGAATGTCATCTGGGTAAGGTCATTTGTACCAAATGAGAAGAAGTCAGCAATTTCAGCCACTTTGTCAGCCACTAATGTAGCCCGCGGAACTTCGATCATAGTACCCACCAGGTAGTCAACTTCTGTTCCCTTCTCTTTGAAAACTTTTTTGGCTGTTTCATTGATTATATCAGCCTGTAATTTGAATTCTTTTACAGTGCCAATAAGAGGGACCATTATTTCGGGGCGTGCATCAATACCATTTTGTTTAAGTTCAACAGCTGCTTCAATTATTGCCCTGGCCTGCATTTCTGTAATTTCAGGATATGTGTTTCCAAGGCGGCATCCTCTGTGTCCAAGCATAGGGTTGAATTCATGCAGGTCGTCAACCAGTGATTTGACCTCGTCGACAGTTATCCCCATTTCATCAGCCATCTCTTTTTGGTTCTCCGGTTCATGGGGTACAAATTCGTGAAGCGGGGGGTCAAGCAACCTGATTGTTACTCCGTAATCTGCCATTGCTTCAAGAATACCTTTGAAGTCATCGCGTTGAAATGGTAATAATTTTTCCAAAGCTTTCCGTCTTTCTGTTTCAGTTTTGGAAAGGATCATTTCACGCATTGCTTTAATTCTGCTGCCTTCGAAAAACATATGTTCTGTACGGCAAAGTCCGATACCTTTTGCACCAAAGTCTCTTGCAACTTTTGCATCATTAGGGGTATCTGCATTAGTGCGTACACTCATTCTCGTATATTTGTCGGAAAGGTCCATTATTTTCCCGAAATTTCCGCTCAAACTGGGATTTTGGGTGGTGATTTTACCCTCATAAACCTTACCTGTTGAACCATTAAGTGAAATCCAGTCACCCTCCCTGAATTGTACCCCGTCGATTGTCATTATGCGGGTTTTGTAGTTGATTTTCACAGCACCTGCTCCTGAAACACAGCATTTACCCATTCCACGTGCAACAACTGC
>LSQX01389648.1_pt1 | contig 16639 bp, 9 predicted proteins | sample 654561 | NCBI WGS metagenome assembly LSQX01 (sample SAMN04489861, study PRJNA283612) | anaerobic digester metagenome | isolation source: 4 biogas reactors fed with cattle manure at either 37C or 55C with and... | place: Denmark: Kongens Lyngby | collected 2014 | reverse complement strand
CGTGGCCGCCCGCGCATGTGCAGCCCGCAAGCTGGTTCCAGTTCTCCACGTAGGCGAAGTGCTCCGAGGGATACTGCACCTTCGCAAGCGCCCAGTTCTGAAGGTGGTTGTAGTTCACACCGTAGGCCCAGTTGCTCTGGTTCGGCCGGCTGGGGCACTTCATGATCTGATCGTTCATGATGTACGGTACGATATGATGTGGCCATGCGTCAGATCCGGTTACGTAGCTTCGATAGAGATGCCAGACCTCATCGTAGTCCTGCGCGTACATGAGGGCTGCGGTGCCAAGCTGCTTCATATTGTTCAGACAGCTAGTCTGGCGCGCCTTCTCACGGGCCCGTGCGAATACGGGAAAGAGGATCGCCGCCAATATGGCGATGATCGCAATCACGACGAGTAGCTCGATGAGTGTGAAGCCTCTGCGCATAACTTACCTCCCGGACTGAAGTGAATCGACGCCGCTACGTTTCACCATGGGGAGGTTGCGGACCTTCCCCGGACCGGGGATTCTGCAGATGGAGGCAGATAATCGGCAGTTCGGGCTGAGAAGAATGATGTGAGATTCTCTACACAAGCAGCCTGAGGAGGTCGGGATCGGCTGGCGGAATCCGTCGGGAAATCTAGAGTAGGTTAGAGCGCGGAAGGGTATCATACGAAGGCGTGTTACACAGCAACACAATTGATTAAGGAGAGATGATCATGAGAAGAGGGTTTACGCTCATCGAGCTACTGGTCGTCATAGCAATCATCGCCATACTGGCAGCGATCCTGTTCCCGGTGTTCGCCCGGGCCCGCGAGAAGGCCAGACAGACGAGCTGTCTGTCGAACCTCAAGCAGATCACACTCGGGGCGTTAATGTACGCAGAAGATTATGATGAGACGACCGTTCCGTTTTCCCTGTACGCATCTGGCGCACCAATGCGCGAGGACTTTCACTGGCTACTCATGCCCTACATCAAGAACAGCCAGATTTGGACTTGCCCCAGCCACTCCGGGCAGTTCAATCCGAACGATGCCGATCACTACGACCAGGCGGGTGGCTACGGTATCGCCTATCCTGGCATAGCTGAGACCGGCCGAGGTGCTGCGCTTGGCGCCATCGAGTTCCCGTCTGATACGGTCTGGTTTGGCGACTGCCGCGACAACTGGCTGGACTCGGGCAGCTACGGTGGACACATTGATGCGCGCCATAACGGCATGGCGAATGTCAGCTTCGTGGATGGGCATGCCAAGGCCATGACGAAGAGTGCTCTCGCCGATCCGAAGTACTGGCCAGACCTTCTGTAGCCCGGGGCTGCTCACGCGGCATCGTTGCGAGGGACGGCACAAAGAAGTCGAAGGGCACTGATCGTTGGATCAGTGCCCTTTCTACATCTGAGGACAGAGGGTCAGAGCTCAGGCCACTTCCATAATGCCCACCGAAGTAGCCATAAAATCCGGCCTCATGCCGTCGGAGGAACGACCTCCTGCCACTGAATTGACCTCGGTCATCCAGTGGTATAGTGCGGTGATCTACTTACGGTCCAGGCGCAGGACTCCGTCCCAATCTGGATCCGGCGGGGTCGTCATAAACTGACGGCATCGGCGCAGGCACACTTCGCCTGGGCCATCGTCGGGGAATTCTTGCGTGATTGACTCAAAGACTGCGGCAGCTTCGTTCCACTGGCGGTCGAAATATAGTTTCAGGCCCTGCTCAGAAAGCCCGGCAAGGTGCGCGGCCCTCAGTGCCTCAGGGCCTTCAGCCTCACACAGCAACTCATATATCTTCACGGCCTCCTGTTTGCCCTTGACTGTGACAGACCCCAGTGGCCGATATATGAAGCCCTCTCCAGCGCCCAAGGCCGTGGACTCGCTCACGATCACGCACGTACGGTATATCTTGTTCACTGCTTCCAGTCGTGAGGCCAGGTTCACGCTGTCACCAACTGCTGAGTAGTTCATGCGTTCGGCCGATCCCAGATTGCCCACAACTGTTGGACCAGTGTGGATGCCCCAGCGAGTCGGAAACGGCGTCTTTCCTTGCTCCCGCCAGATCCGGTTAAGCTGCTCAACCCTCACCCGGCACGCGAGCGCGGCGCGGCAGGCATTCGCCGCATGCTCCGTATCTTCAAGCGGGGCACCCCAGAACACCATGATCCCGTCGCCAATGTACTTGTCCACGGTCCCCCCGTGTCGGATGAGCACGTGCGTGAGTTCATCGAGATATTCTGACAGGTGGATCATCAACTCCTCCGGAGATAGCATTTCACTTCTTCCGGTGAAGTCGTTCACATCCGAGAATACGAGTGTCAGATCGCGTGTCTGTCCACCGATCCGGGCGTCCTCGCCTGTCTCAATCAACTGCCGAACCAGGGCGGCTGGAACGTACTTCTGGAACGAGCGTAGTCCCGTCCTCATGGCTGATATCGAATCCTCCATGAGCTGGATTTCTCGTATAGGGGAGCTGACAGGAGTCTCTCCACTCAGGTCAAAATCCCGTATGCGCGCAGTCGCCTCGGAAAGCTGTGTGATCGGCCGAGAGATACGGCGCGCCAGGTATGTCGTGGCTATCATCGCGCCCGTGAGGATCAGTAGCGAGAGCAACATCACTCCGCGGTCGGCAGATCTCAGCGGCCCGGTGAAATCGTCTTCAGGGACAACCACTGCGATCTTCCACTTCTTCCGGACCGTGCCGAGCAGTGGAGTGTACGACGCCAGGTAGCGCTTGCCAGCGTGTACGAACGAGAAGCTGCTCCGCATCGTCCGATTGTGCTCATCCAGCGATGCTGCGATCCACGTATCGGAGACCTCGGCGAGGTGAGCAGTCCGCAGCCCTTCCTCGCTCTCCACGGCGATGCTGTCGGCGTGCGGGTAGGCCACAACATCCCCATCTGCGTCGAGAATGAACGCCACCCCCCTTTCGCCGATCTTCAGACCGGCGAGGAAGTGGGAGAGGCTCTCCAGCTCGATATCAAACCCCACCACTCCAAGGAGCGTGCCATCGTCGCTCAGCACGGGATAGGATGCGGTGATGCCCGGCCGCTTGTCGGTAAAGAAGATGTACGTATCGGTCCAGTACCGTTCTCCCGTCTCTCTCGCCCCCATGTACCACGAGCGGGCCCGGGGATCGTAGTCAATGAGGGGGGAGGTTTCGGACCTGACTATCCGTCCGGCACTGTCTCGATAGTTCCAGGTGACCATTGGGGGATTCGCCGTCCGGCGGATGATCTTGGTCGCTATGGTGCCGTCCGGCAGCTTCTTCGGCATGAGGAAATTGCCGTGCTCATCGCCGAAGTTGATCATCGCGAACTGAGGGTGAGTCGCGACCATCTGGATGGCGTAGGTCTCCAGGTCGGCCAGCTCACCACCCGAAGCGAGTGTCTCACCTGTCACACCCGCGCACAGCTCGGCCATCGCTGCTGCAGGCTCGAGGTATGCAGCGGCCTTCTCGAGGCTCATGTTCGCAGCCTGCCCGATCAGATCATCAGAGAGATCGAGGATAGCCTGCCGATTGCGATGGTGTGTGAATCCCGAGATGGCCACTACCGTCGCCAGCAGCAGTCCGACGAACGCGGTGAGTATATCGACCCGCAATGCCCTGCTGCTGAGAAACGACAGGCGGCCTTGTGTGTCCTCAGATTTCAGGTCGCTAGATGACATAGTGCAGGCCCTTCTTACGGAACAACTGCCGACGGTTATGACCTGCTCCCACAAATGATACGAGTTGAGTGCGGCACCGGGCGGCCCCTCATGCAGCGCCTCCGGGGTGAAGGGGACGATGGCCGCGTGAAAGATGTGGGCGCATCATGCTACAGTGATTCCTCCATCGCTTCGCCAGCACCTGCGTATCCCGGAGCGTATCGAATATACCCACATCAAGCAGCTCGTGTCGCAGCTTCCTGACCGCCGCACCGGTCGACAAGTCGTTGCCGCCAACGTCGGTATTGCTGAAGAGATACAGCGACCGCTGGCCCCAGTGGTCATCGGAGGCCTCGTCACATCTAAGTTGCTTGCCCTGTTCTTCCTGCCGACGCTCTACGAGTGGTCTGGCGAAGAGCGCGAGGACTTTAGATCTGGGGGGGCTGGACCGGACGCTGGAGCCGGGCTTCGTGCTGGCGGGATCGTGGAGCGGCTGTGGCGATCGGTCAAGTGTGAGGTATATTTTGCACGATTATTGCTGGCCCAACTGGCAGTAAAAGAAGCGCAGCCGGCGCCTCTTGGGGCGCCGGCTGGTGGTGGTTCGCCGATGACTTCTCTCTATGGTCGCATATGGTTGGCATCGCCGTCGGGGAAGCAGTGCCACGGAGCGAGGCTTTGATACCCGTTCGGGCCGATGGGGCCGTCAAGCTTCATCCACTTCGCATGTCCGTCCATGAATGCGACGTTGATCCCGTCATTGTGCGGAAGCGGGTCAAGGCCCGGAGAGTATCCGGGTCCCTCAGCGGTGTGGACCGCCGCCGAACAGGCATAGAGCTGGTTCCAGTTGTCGCCGAACATCAGCATCTCGGACGGCGAGGGCATTTTCGCGAGCCACTGGCCACAGCCGTGGTTGTAGTTGATGCCATAGCCGCGCGCGCTTGTCGGGCGGCTCGGGCAACGATGAAGCTGGTCGTTGGCGACGTATGCGTCGAGGTGAAGGAACCACATGTCAGCGCCTGTGGCGCGCGTTCGGTAGATGATGAAGCGCTCGTTATAGTCCTGTGCATACATCAGGCCGGCGAGGGCGAGCTGCTTGAGGTTGCTCAAGCAGCTTGACTGGCGAGCCTTCTCACGGGCGCGGGCGAACACGGGGAACAGGATCGCCGCCAGGATGGCGATGATCGCGATGACGACAAGCAGTTCGATGAGCGTGAACCCTCTACGCATGACGCACCTCCGCGGACATTTGATGCGCTCCATCAGGCCGCGTGGCAGTTCGCCGACGCAGAAGTCACTCCTTCAATGCCGTCGAAAAAAGCCTCACCAGATCTTGCGAATCTCGACATCATCGAACCATGTGTACTCGCCAGGGCCCTGATAGTACGCGGCGAGCTGGATAATGAAGGTTCCGCCGACGGATGGTGTGAGGCTGCGCTGAACTCTCACCCACTCCCCATCGGTCGGTTCGAGATCGAACCGCGCGAAGTGGTGGATATGCTCCTGAACGATATTGCGCGGCGAGTCAAGCTCGGTGTCGTAGCTGAAGATCCAGAGGTTCGCGGGAGACTGGCGGCCTTCGGTGCGATACCAGAATGATAGATCATATCTCGCCCCCTTCTCGAGAGAGATGATCCCCTTCAACTCCGGATAGCGTCCCTCGCCCATTCCAATGGCTCGCCCGCCGTCGTGTCCCGTGCCCTTCTGCCACGAATAGCGCGAGTACGCGCCGTGCACCATACCGTATGTTTCGTAGAAGTCCCACCCCGGCAGCACCGGCAGGTCTCCGGCTTCGCCATCCTCGAAATTACCGTCCAGCACCACGTTCTGCGGCTCAATTCCCCGCAGCCGATTTGCCTCCGGGCCGATGTAGCGCTCAAGCTGCGGGCGGCGTGCCATCTGCTCCTCCCACCACGCAATGACCTCATCGGGCCTGCGCCGATCGAGCATGCGCCCGCTGATTGTCTCCAGCGCTGCATCAATGCCGCTCTGATGAGCAGTGTCCACCATGGTGCGAAGCTGCCCACACATTCTCAGCCAGTAGGCCTCCGGGTCCTTGTGGTAGTTGGCATCGAGGAGCCAGCCGGTGGTGTCGGTGGCAACCCGCTCCGCCCACAGTCTGTCGAACTCGGGCGTCAGATGAAGCTTCGCCTCAATGGCGCTGAGTACCTTATTGGGCCCGCGCGCGAGCACCCACTCCGGATCGCCGAGCTCCTGCGCGGTCAGCCACTGGTCGGCATTGAGCCGCATCAGGTCGTGCCATGTGCGCAGGTAGCCCAGCCGCGCTGCCTGTGCCTCGCTCAGTTCGGCGGCCTCCGCCTGCTCCAGCGCCGCCTCCAGTGTCGAGAGGTCATCACGGCGGAGGTAGCGGAGTTGGTCGGAGTGGCGCCACCCCATCGAGTTCTCGTGATAGTTCTCCGCCGGGCGGCGTCGGTATATCTCGTACCAGCGGTCGAACCACGCCCGGACATGCGGCGCTGCCGCCTCGCCGTAAGTCAGCCCGAGATACTGGTCAAGCAGCGCATCGGGGTCCTGCGAAATATCCCACAGAAGCCCGGCGAGCACGTAGAACTTCGGAGCGGTAATGACCCAGTGGGGCACGATCTCGGAACGGAAGCTGATGCCGCCGAGGGCATGACATTCGCGGATCAGTTCGGCGACCATCTGAAGGTCGGGCTGCACGGTGAGGAAGCCCCCATCCCACAGCCACATGTAGATCGCGGGGTTAGCCCCCGCCGCATGCCAATCGCGCAGGGACTGCACCGAAGGCTGGACCTTGAAGACATGGATGCGGGGATGGATGGTCATCTGCGTGGGTGGGACGGCGGCGGGACCGTAGCCCAGGACAGCGACGGCTGCCTCCGGATTGCGCTCCACCACGCGCTCGGTCACGGTGTTGTAGAAGTGGAAGAACCGGTCAGAGAGATTGGGCCGCCGGTGCGCAGCGTATGCGTCGGGGGCATCGAGAGCACGGCAGGCGTCACATTCGCAGGTGTTGCCGGCTCCATCATTCACGGAGAGGCTGCCGGTGATCAACTGCGGGTGCGTGGCAAGCATCTCGAGCACGTAGTCAGTGGCGATCTCGATCGATCGCGGGTTGCTTGTGCATGGCTGCCAGCCTGCCAGCGCGGATGGGCCGAGGGTGGGGTCGGGTATGTAGCGCTTGCCATCAACCAGCGGGTAGACCTCGGGTTCGTTGGCATGCTTGTCGGGGTGAAAGATCTTACCGAGGGCATGGTGGAAGTCCATGCGGGCACTGCGCGCCAGCCATTCTCTGCTGGAGAAGGACGCGCCGCCCCACATGCGCATCTCGAAGTCCGGGTTCTCCAGCACGTTGATCTCCGCAGGTAGCTGCCAGTCGGGCATGGGAGAGAGCACCACGCCAAGCTCGCCGGGGCCGACCCAGTGGACGCCCATGAACTGCGTGAGGAAGTAGTAGACCGGGAAGTCACAGCCGAACTGATCGTGGGAGACCAGCATGCAGACGTCACGGCCCTGCCAGGGCACCGGATACTGGATGATGAACGCATCTCTGCGCAGGCCGTCGAGTTTGGCGGAGATCTCCGGCGGAGCGTGCTCGGCATCAGTCACTACGAAGACAGTTCCTGCCTCAGGGGGCACCTGATCGGTGACCGCGATCTCCTCCCCCAGGACCATGCCTGCGTAGCGCGCCAGTTCCTGCGCCGCCTTCTGCGCCTGATCGGGGCCCGACCAGCAGATGGTCCAGTCGGCGGCCTGAGTGGCTGTTGAGACCAACACGAGTGCGAGCGTAACTGCGATGGTGCGCGCGGTCATAGCAGTGTCTCCTGCTTCAGACAAGTGGTGTTGGGGCCGCTCCTACGGCCGCGAAATGCGCCAGACCACCGGCTGCCCCTCTACCGGCGCCGACAGCAGCGCGGCCTCGGAGCCGAAGCCCGCGGAGCCGTCGATCGCGTACGGGTTGAAGGGCACAGTCGGCCATGCAAGCTGCGCGCACGGCGGAAGTTCGATGCGGAAGCCGCGGATCTGCACCCACTCGCCCATCTCGCGCGGCATATAAAGCAAGGCGCGGTCGCCGGTCTCAACGACGTCCCCCAGCTCGGTGCGGATGATCTCGCCCCGGTGCAGCGGCAGCGCGAGGTGGTTGATCGCCGAACCGCCCTCAGCACCGACTTCGATCACCGCCGCGCCACCCTCAAAGCGCAGATCGAGGCTGCAGGTGGTCCCGCCGTAGCGCAGGCTGATCGCCTCGCCCGCCACCTCGCCGCTGTCGGGCACAAAGCGCCCGTTGCTGACGAAGGTCGCCCACTCGGGCTGGTTGCGCGAATTGCCGCCGCCGATCAGCAGCCCGGCGTCCTCGTGCCAGAGCGAGACGAACTGCTGGCGATCGAGGCCCCAGCGACTCGCGCCGGTGGGGCAGACGAAGGCGCTCAGGCAGCCGAACCACGGCGCCTCTCGCTTGACCACCGCAAGGTCGCTGTAGACCTCGGTGAAGGCGGCCTCGTCCAGGTGTATCGGCGCCTCATCGCCGAAGTGCATGTACTGGTAGAGGCTGGCGATGTGGCTCGCCAGCGAGTTCGACCATGGCGTGGACACGCGCGGGTTGGAGAGAGCCTCCGCGAAGCGCGGCAGATCGAGCAGATAGCGCACGTAACGCCGCCCCTGCGGCACGAGCGTCATGGAGACGAGGCCGCTGGGGTTGATCCACGAGTGATACTTCTGCCGCCCGTCAATCGTCTCGACCATGCTGCCGTCGGGGTAGGTGAATGCCTGGGCGTAGCGAGTGGCGGCCTCTATCGCCGGGAGGACCGAGTCGTCGCCGGAGAAGATATGATAGAGGCCGACGGCGTGCAGGTAGACGCGGTTGTAGCCGTTGGTGGGGCCGAGGTGCTCGGGCCAGTAGCCATCGGGGTGCTGGGTCTCCACGCAGCGCGCAAGCATCTCCGCGCCCGCCTGCTGCCAGTCGTCGCGGTTCATGAGCTGCCCCGCGCGCCAGCAACTCATCGCCTTCCAGCACGGGATGTTGTGCACATGGCCGCTGGCGAGCTCGCGCGCCTGACCGTCATGCGCGAGTGTGAGGCCCTCCTCCCAGCGTGCGGCGCGGGCCGGGTCGAGGTGCGCCCGCAGCATCGCCCACGCCTCCAGCCACGCGTAGTTCGTCCACGGCATGTAGGTCATGCCCCACTTCGAGCCATCGGCCTTGACGAACTCGACCTGCCCTGCGTCATCCTGGAAGTCGCGGATGGCGTCACCCGCGCGGCCGATGACGTCCAGCAGTTCGGGGTTGCGCTGCCACGGCTCCGGCCCCTCGATGAAAAGTACCGCGAGGGCATGGATGGCATCCTGGTTGGTGACCGCCCATCCGAGGTCCTCCGGCCGGGCGCCGGGCGCAATCGGCCCGTTGGGCTCGGTGATGAAGCGACCGGTCACTTCGTCGAAGGTCTCCAGCTTCTGCGGCACGACGTCTGCCATCAGTTGAAGAATCCGCTGCCGGTACTGCGCCCTGTTAGTCATTCCCTCGCCTCACTCCTGCTCCATTGGGTACCGCTTGACGAACTCCAGCGACTCGCGCAGCTTAGCCACGCGCTGCACGTAGACGCTGCCGTCCGGCGCCTGCTCCTCGGCGCGAGTCAGCGCGGCATCGAGCGCCGCGATGGTCTCGGGAGTGAACATCTCGACGCTCGGGCGGTTGTTGTAGCTGCCGTAGTGGACGCCATCCACGTGGACGCGGTCCTCAAGGATCTGCCAGTACTCGCGCGCGCCCTCGGCCGGGCCGTAGTAGTTCGCCATGAACTCCGCCAGCAGCGCCTCGGGATCCTGCCCCGCATCCCACGCCATCTGCAGCGCGAGCCAGTAAGGCGCCGGACTCCACTCGCCGGGCCAGCCAGCGCTCTCGCTGCGCCAACTGACTATGCCAAGGTCATCCACCAGCCACTTGATCTCCTCGGGGACACTGCGGCCGTAGGGGTGCGGAGTACGGGGCTGCGCGTTGTTGAGCAGCACGTAGTCGTAGATACCCAGCATCGTCACGCGCTCCCGCCAGCCAAGCATGCGGGCGTACATCTCCCCGTTGATCTCACAGGAGCGGTCATTGACCGCATGCGAGGAGCAGCCGTACTGGCAGACATCCACGATCACGTGCGGGTGGATGTCAAAGCGCGGCGGCTGGTGCCAGTTCGCATAGGAGATGGTGGTGATGTAGCGATCCGGGAACTCCGCCGTGACGCGTTCTGCGACCGCGTTGATGTAGGTGAAGAAGCGGTCGGTCACGTTGCGCATATCCTGCCGGCTGAAGTTCTCCATCACGAGAGGCTCATCCAGTGCCTGACAGCGCTCACACTCGCACCAGCGCGCGGCGTCCTGCGGGCAGATCGAGTAGGAGCGGCTCTGCGGATTCGCACGGAACCACTCCAGCACTTTTGCTACCGTCAGATCCACCGCGTGAGGAGAGCTTGTGCAGAAGTTGTCGCGCGAGTCGGCGTAGATGCGCCGCTGGCCGTCGATCATCGGCTGCAGGTCGGGGTACTTCTCCAGGTCGCTCTTCGGGATCATGCGCTGGAAGCTGTGCGGATAGCTGCCGTAGGGCCAGTCCACCAGCGCGGGTGTCCACGAGACGCCCGTGCGCTCCTCGAAGTAATGCACAGTCGCTTCGGTGACGTGACTGAGGCAGTTGCGCAGCGTCCAGCGCATGTCCTGCTCAAGCTGATCGAAGCGGATCGAGCTTAGCTGCCGCAACTGCACCGACGGCTCATGCACGACGTTCAGCCCCGCGAGGTCAACGCCATCGAGCGACGGGACGTACTCGCCCGGGTCGCCGGGTGTGTACCAGCGGACGCCGAGGTGGTGCAGCAGCCGCCACGTGGCGTAGCCGTCCGCGCGTGGCGTGTTGCCGGCGATGATGATCGTGTCGCCATCGGCGCGCAGCAGGATCGCCTCGTCCACGAGACCGTCGAGGTCGCCAAGCTTGCCCTCGGTCAGTGCATTGCGGCCGATCGCATACTTCGTGCCGCTGTAGCGCGCCGCCTCGGCGTCGGTGACGAGTGACAGATAGCTGCCGGTGGCGCGGGAGAGATACTCCCGCAGGTCCTCCGCGGCCATCCGCACCATCGGCGAGGCATCGGCGGCGATGACGACGGCATCGGTGGTGTTGAGCGCCTCCGCGTTTTCTGCGCCGAAGATGCGGACGTTCGACACCGCCCAGTGATAGCCGGAAGAGCCGATCAGTTCCACACGCACCTGCCGCGCGATGACCGGATTGAAGCGCAGGCGAAGCTCCTGGCGGTGCAGGTTCTCGGTCGAGGCGACCTGCGTAAACTCACCATCGTCGGAGCGAACGCTGACGCCGACCGAGCGCGGGAAGTCCGACGGGTAGCGCAGGCCGGTCTCAAGGCGCACCTCGCGCACCACGCGGTCCGCGCCAAGGTCAACCTGCAGATAGTCGCCCTCTGTCTGCGGCGCCTCGGAGCGCCAGGCAGTGAGCGGATCGCCGTCGGTCGCGAACGCCACATCGGCGGCGTTGCTGGAGGCGGTAGTCTGCCAGGGCCCGGGAAGTTCGTTGGCCGAGGCGGCAGAAATCAGCAGCAGAGCAAGCAGCAGCGCAAGTGATGTCCTCATCACGCACCACCTCCGGCGCGGTCGTAAAGCTCAAAGGCCCGCATCAGTGTCCGCTGCTCACCGGTAAGCTCGAGCACGGTGAAGCGAACGCGGGTGGTGGTGATCGGCTCGAAGAGATAGATCGGGTCGGCGAGCAGGTTGTGCGGGTCTTGGAAGACGAGGCTCCAGCGCTCCTGCGCCGGGTCCCACGCCTCAAGCCCGTAGACTACGCCGCGATTGACGCCTTCGCCCATCCAGCGGATGCGACAGGTGTCGAAGGTGATCGGTGCCGGATACTCCACCAGCAGGGCGTGAGGGGCGGGGGTGCCGCCTGCCCAGTAGTCGCCATCGTCGGGATTGCCGTCAAGCGCCGCCTGCGCCGACCATGTGGGGATGGTGAAGTTCTCCGTTGCGTGCCAGGTGACGCCCTCGCGCAATTTCGCCACGTTCGGCAGAGCATCCAGCGTCTGCGCGAGCGCGGTGGCCTCGGCGGCGGGCACCGAGGGCGACTCGAGCGCGATCGGGAGGCCGTTGGCATCAACCAGCGCCAACTCTCCTTCGCCCGAGAGGCGGATGGCGTCGATCGTCACGTAGGTCCCCTCGCCGACCTGGTCCTCAATGCGCAGTTCGTGCACGCCCGGCGCAGGCTCCACGGTGGCCGAGGCGATCACCAGGCGCTCCTCAGGGCGGCCGTAGGCGTTGATGTCGAGGATCGCCTCGCCATCCCACAGGGCACGGCCATTGCCCGAGCCGTAGGTACTCATGAAGACGCCGATCTCGATCGTCAGCGGTCCGCGAAGCTCCGTCGTATCCACCAGCAGACCGATGGAGTCGGGCGTCTTGTAGAAGCGCTTACCCACATCGGTGACGGAGACCTGGTAGTACCAGGCGTCACCGTCAAGCCCCTCATCGAGTCCGCCCGCGGCGCCCTCGCCTGATGCCATGGAGGCCGTCTCCGGGTTGAGCGCGACAACCGCCAGCGGGTCATTGCCCTGTAGAAGTATCTCCCCGCCCAGCGCCGGCAAGGCCAGCAGGACGGACAGCATTGCTGCGAATGCTCTCATAGACACACTCCTCAGTGAGACCACTGGAAGCCCAGCTTCTGATAAAGCTCCTGCACTCGCTCCACGCCGCCAGAGGTGGCGGAGAGGGCGAAGGTGATGTCGCCGATCGGCACCTCCGGATTCGGCTGGAACACCATGTAGTTGAAGTTGTTATCTCCCGGCCGCACCGAGACACTCTGCAGCGTCGGGAAGTCAAAGAGACAGCCGAAGGTCTGGCCGGTCACATCGTCCTGCACGGCCATCCAGCCCTCGCTGAGATCGGTGACCGGGACGTCACGCCGCCCGCCTCGCCACTTCAGTTCCTGCAGGCCATCCGCGGTGGGCCAGATGCTCCGCTCACCCACGCCGTCAAGGCCGATGCGCGACATCATGTAGAAGGCGCTCGAGACGGGGCCGGCCTCGCCGGTGTCAATGTCAATCGTGATGTGGTTGTCACCCTCGTTCAGACTCCACGTCATCACAAGCGGCGTGCCATCGACGGGGTGCTTGCCGACGACGCGCGCCCAGACCCTGTCTCCGGCCTCGGAGATCTCCTCCACCCGCCACCCGGCGCCGAAAGCGTACCAGACCCAGCCGAACGGGTAGGGGCTGGGGATGAGGTGGTCGGTGTTGGTGTCCCGCAGGATCAGGTCGTGAACCACGCCGTTGCCCTCGATGAAGGTCGCGAGGATGTTGCTGTTCTCCATCGCCAGCAACTCCATCTTGTCGGGCGACATGCTCGCGTGCGTCTTGTAGGCCTCCTGCTTGCGGTATATGACCGTGCCGACAGCGAGACGGATCGGTTCGCTGTAGGTGAAGGGCTCACCGCGCAGTGTGCCGACAACCTTCACGAGGCCCTCGGCCACTCGCGGCGTGTCGTCGGCCGCGGTGAAGCGGAACTGCACCTCCCGCTCCTGTCCGTTGTGCAGATCGCCGAGGTCGAAGCTCATCGGCTCTGCGCCGAAGCCCTCCGGCACTTCCACCTCAACGCTGAGGTCGGAGGAAGCCACGGTGTTCACCTGCACGATTACCGGCATCACCGGTTCGAGGTGCCCGAGCGGGAAGATGGTGCGCTCAGTCTCCCCCGCGATGACGATGTCCTGCAGCAGTTGCACCTCAAGCGCCGGAGACACCGCCTCGGCGCCGCCGTCTATCTGCGCGAACATGTTCACCTGGTAGAAGTCCGGCTGCGTCCCGGCCGGAGAAGTAAGCTCGAAGTCGTGCGAACTGCTCTCCCCCGCCGCAAGCTCAAAGCGAGCGGGCTGACCGGCGTAGGCGAGGCCTGCCTCGATCCCCGGCCTGACCGTCCCGCTGATAGCGGCGCCTGAGGTGTTGGTGATCGTGGCGGTAGCCGTGATGCTCTCGCCGGCGGTGAGCGTCTGGCGGCTGGTGGTCATCCCCACGACCGCCGCTCGCTCGCCTGCGGGCATGAGCGCCACCGTCGCGAAGTCCAGCAACTCCGGCAGCGTGAAGGTAGCCCACCGCGCCCCGTCGGCCTCGGTGATGCTCACCGGCAGCACCTGCGTCGTTGCGGTGCGGCCCTCATCAGTGCGCCGCTGGTTCGGCAGCACCCACGCCATCGCGGGCGCGGTGCCATCATCCAGCCGCACGCGCACCTGCAGGTCGCTCAGGCGCTGGTGCAGCTCCTCCGGCGGCGTCTCAATGTGCTTGAGGCCGGGGTTGACGAGGCGGTTCGCGAAGCCCACCCAGTAGCTGTCGCCGGTGCGGAAGCTCTTGGTCTTCAGCACGCCGACACCCTCGGTGTAGCCATCAATGACGACGTTGTCGCCCACGCCGCAGGAGCGCAGGTAGCTGCGGATCAGTTGCGCCCACGCCTTGGTCCCGCGCATCGGCTCCACGCTCGCGCTCGTCTGCGGGCGGAAGTCATAGCCGTAGGCGTTATCATCCAGCGCCTGCGCGCGATCATCGGTCTCCATCACATCACGGTAGCCCTCGGTCCACGAGGAGTAGTAGATCGAGCCGAGGTCGGCGCCGATGTAGAGCACGCTGCCTTCGCCGTAGTCGCCCAGCGTGACAACCGCCTGCCCCTCTGGCAGAGTGCCAATGACGGTGGCGGTAGTGGGCTGGCGCACCGCAGTCGCCCTGTCCCTCGTTACTGGCGCCTGAGGCGGCAGGTCCTGAAGACCCGTCTCAGCGGCATCAAACGACACCGCCGCGGTAGCGATGGTGCTCTCGCCCTCCGTCGAGCCGATCACTTCATCGAAGCCATGGCCGGGGTTGCCGACATCCTGATTGTACCAGTCGGCCGCGAAGGCGCCGTCCTGGAAGATCAGGTTGCCGCCGCCGGCGACATACTCGCGGAACTGCTGCGCGATCTCGTCGCTCACCACGCGCGAGCAGTCTGCGACGATGATCGCCGGGAAGCGCGACAGGTCGCCGAGGTTGTGCTCGGAAAAGATTCGGAAGTCAACGTTCAGATCGTGCAGCATCAGCAGGAGGCCATTGAGTTCGCGGGTGCCGATGCCATTGACCAGCAACGTGCGGTCGGAGGCGTAGACGCCCACCTGCGGGTCGCGCTGCTTGCTCAGCAGGTAGATGTCGCCAAGCTGATACATCTGATCGTTGATCGCGCGCGACACGGTGTACATCGGCTCGCGGCGGCGATAGTTGTCATTCGAGTCGGCCACGCCCTGGTAGGTCGGGTCCGGTGCGCCCGCAAAGCATACGTGCGAGAGACCTGTGCGCGGGCCGTCCATGATGTACGACATCTGCGCGTAGCCGGGATTGAAGTCCGGCGGCATGCCCAGTGAGTTGCCGGGAACGCCGGACCATTCCGCCACATCGCGCATAAGCGTGAAGCGGTAGATGCCGGTGTGGTAGCCGATGCCGTGGCGCATGAGGACGTCGGACACTTCGGGGAAGTCCCACCACGCGGCGCCGCCAATCCAGCTACCCCAGAAGGGCAGGCTCCAGATGACGACGTGCTCGGGATCGTTGGCCTTCAGGGTGTCGTAGACGAACTTCGCGAAGTCAAGCTGTGCCCAGCGCCGGAACTCCTGCCAGTCGCAGAACGCGCGCGACTTCTCGAAGGCCTCCGGCGGCTGGATTGCCGCGAAATCCGCGTGATTTGTGCCCCACGCTTCGTTGAGAGCAGCGATTGTCCCGTAGCTTTCCTGCAGGCGCTCGCGGAAGCGCTGGCGGCAGACCTCGCAGTAGCAGCCGTTCTCGCGGTAGGCGAACTCGTCCTGCGGGTAGTAGCCCATGTTGAAGGGCTTGTCGCGCATCCCGGTGGCCAGTTCGGTCAGATTGGCGGCGAGATACGCGCGGTAGTCGGGGTTGAGGAAGCAGACCTGGGCGTTACGGGCGCGACTGCCATCCGCGAGAAGCATCGCCGCCTCGGGGTGCTCGCGCAGATACACGCCATCGTGGGCAACGGATCCGGCCCAGCCGAGGTAGACGTGGTGTGCGGCGGCGGCATCATACGCCGGTACCTGCTCATGGGAGGCCGTCCCGCCCCAGTCCTCGGAGAACTCGTAGAAGCGCGCGTCTTTGTCCGCCGACCAGGTGAAGTCGTAGATGAGCAGGAACGGGTTGTCATCGGCGTAGATCACGCCATCGCGGTAGGTGAAGCTCTCAGCGCCCTGTCGCCACGGCGGGTCCCCGGGCAGTTGCGCGAAGGCGCAGGTAACTGCGCCAAGGAGTGCAAGCACGATCATCAGGCGGGTCATCTTCATCATGCGACCTCCTTGATACGATCGGCGGGTACCTCGATTGTCTTCGTCTGTCCATCGTCGTTGCCGTCCGGGGGAGGCGCTGTCGCCCCACCCCGGCCCTCGAACGCCGCCGCCGTTGCCCCAACGGCTGCCTCACCCCCCCGGCCCCCTCTCCGTTCCGGAGGAGGGGGAGAACTCAAGCGGCAGCGACGGCCACCACGGACGCGATCTTCAGTTGCATGAACCTTGTGTTGGTCGCGACCTGACGCTTAGTGAGGCTAGGCGGCCGTCGCCCCACCCCGGCTTCGAACGCCTCCGCGGTTGCCCGAACGGCTGCCTCACCCCCGGGCCCCCTCTCCGTTCCGGATGAGGGGGAGAACTCAAGCGGCAGCGACGGCCACCACGGACGCGATCCTCAGTTGCATGAACCTTGCGGCGGGCGCGACCTGACGCTTAGTGAGGCTGGCCCCCTCCGGAACGCCTCACCTTTACACAAATCTCGGAATGCGGCCGTTTGGCGGTGGAGGGGCCGCACGAGGGCAGATTGCGAAGCAAGCTGCACGAGGTCGGCCCATCCGGTTGTTCGGTCCACCGCCACTGAGACGGCCGTAGTGGGCCGACCTCAGCCCTCGCAAATGACGCTCGGGCTTCGTGCGGCCCCTCCACGGCGCCGTCGCCCCACCCCGGCCGTCGCACGCCGTCGTCGTTGCCGTCCGGACTGTGTATGTCAATTGT
>LSQX01214500.1_pt2 | contig 16639 bp, 15 predicted proteins | sample 654561 | NCBI WGS metagenome assembly LSQX01 (sample SAMN04489861, study PRJNA283612) | anaerobic digester metagenome | isolation source: 4 biogas reactors fed with cattle manure at either 37C or 55C with and... | place: Denmark: Kongens Lyngby | collected 2014 | reverse complement strand
GTTCATGGCAGGGCAGTCGCTCTTCTTCACCCGCTACATAATCATAATCCCGGTTTTCCGCGATATGGATACCGATTTCGGTATACTCCCCTATCCGTTGTATGAAGAAAATCAGGACAGCTACCACTCCACCATACATCCTTACGGCTGTGCCTTTATCTGCATACCCCTGGTACACAACGACATCGAGCAAATCAGCGTGGTGCTTGAATATATGGCCTACCTCGGGCAGAAATACGTAACCCCCGCCTATTACGAAAAAAATCTCTACGGCAAAATGATACGCGACGAGGAGAGCGCCGATATGCTCGACATCATTTTCGCAACGCGCGTTTACGACGTCGGCATGTATTATAAATTCGGCGATATAAGCCAGATTATGATAAGTTATTACCAGACCATGAGAACCAGCAACACCTTAGCTTCTCAGTATAAGACGATCGAAAAAGTCGCACTGAAACAGATAGAAGAGGTAAACGAAGCCCTTAGCAAAGCGAATTGACATACACGGGGAGAAAAAGATCCTCCCCGTGTATGTCTGCAAAAAAATCCGGGGGTGCCGCATGGCACCCCCGGATTTTTATTCGGTTTTTGTTTCGGTCCCGGTATCATCCGTCTTTTTCCCGAGGTAGTCGGGCAGCTTCATACCGGCCATGTCGAACATTTCGCTCAGCGGCGGGACCGCCTTTATGATGCCCGAGAGAAAGTTTGCAGTTGTGGTCTTGCCGTCGGCACTCCCCGCGCCGCCGCTGTCCCAGACGGTAATCTTGTCAATCTTAAGATTCTGAATGGCCTCAACCTGGATTTTGATGAGTTCTTCGAGCTTCTCGGCCACCATGTAGCGTATGGCGTCGTTCGCCTCGCCGCCTGCTGCTTTGACAAGCTGCTCGAAACCTTCGGCCTGTTTGATGAGGATCTCGCGCATACCCTTAGCCTGGGCTTCCATTTTCATCAGGGTTGCATCGGCTTCGCCGCGCGCTATGCGCCTTATCTGCTCGGCCTGAGCCTCGGCCTCAAGCTCAACCTCTCTTTTCTTGATCTCGGCTTTGATGATGATGTCGGCCTCTTGTCTGGCCATCTCAAGCGCGGCTCTGGCATTTTCGGCATCTCTCTCGGCGGCGTAGGATTCTTCCTTTGCCTTGGCCGCCTGAATATTCTCGGCCGCGGTTGCGCGTTTTAAAAATTCGGCTTCGCGTTCCCTGCGTTTTGCCTCCGACTCGGCAATTATGATTTTTGCTTCGTTCTCGCCGATTATGGCTTCCGAGTTGAACTTGGCAACCTTTATTCTCTGCTCGCGCTCGGCATCGGCAGCCCCCACCGCGCCGTCACGGTCGGCCCTTGCCACCGATACCTTTGCTTCGTTAATCGCCTTGGCTGCGGCCTCTTTACCGAGCGCAGCGATATATCCCGATTCGTCGTTTATATCGGTTACGTTGACATTGATAAGGCGCAGACCGATTTTCTTGAGCTCGGTTTCCACATTGCCCGAAACGGCGTCAAGAAACTTGTCACGGTCGGAGTTTATCTCCTCAATGTTCATCGTGGCGATTACCAGACGCAACTGGCCGAAGATGATGTCCTTAGCCAGCTCCTGTATCTCGACCAGTTTTAGCCCGAGCAGGCGTTCGGCAGCGTTCTGCATAACGCCTACTTCGGTGGATATGCCGACCATGAACCTTGAAGGGACGTCGACGCGGATGTTTTGGTGCGAGAGGGCGTTGGTCAGGTCGACCTGAATCGACAAGGGCGTCAGGTCAAGAAATTCATAGCCCTGAACAACCGGCCAGACAAAGGCGGCGCCGCCATGAATGCATTTTGAGGAGCGCTGCGTGCCGTCCTTGCCCGAGCCCACCTTTCCGTAGATGACCATAATTTTGTCGGAGGGGCATTTCTTGTATCGCGATATTATCACAATAAAGAGCATAAAGATGACTACCGCGATTACAACAAACAGCCACACAAGGGATGGGGAGATTCCCCCGTTCTCAAGTAAGAAGTTTCTCGGCATGATGTTTTGTCCTTTCATATGTATTAGTTTTTGTTGATTTATTTATTTTATCCCCAAAACTTTATCCGCTCTGCCCGCCGGTAAGCTCAGCGCGGTCGGCCCTGCGCTTCTTGTAGCCCATATAATACGCAGAGGTTATAACCCCGGCATATATACAAAAATAGATCATGAATGCCCCAGAGCAGGCAGGGAATCCGATATCTTTTGCACTGCTGTTGGCCGTGAAGTCTTTGCCGAGCGAGATAAGCCCGGTAAGATACCTCACCCCACCCGAGACCACAGGGGAAAAGGAGAGCGCCAGCGATATCAGATAGTGGGCTATTACAGCGATTGTCAGCGGATATGCAATATCCCTGTATCTATACTCCGCTGTCCTGTATCCGTCCCGATAAGCCAGAGTATACAGGATAATCCCGCAGATAACCGCGCTTGAGATTGCCACTATCGCCGCGCGCACGGGATATTCAAGTCCTACTGTTTTATTTAATATGAAAGCCAGAAACGCCGAGGCGACGGTTGAGGTCAGGCAGGCCAGAATAATATATACAAGGTAGGCCAGCGCATTGGGCAAAATGTCGCTTTTCCTCATTTTTCGGTGTTCCCGCCGATAGGCTCAACCACAAGCGTGCCCGAATCGTCGACCGCCACCACCCTGACATACGCCCCGGTCTTCAGAGTCTGGTTTGAGGTGGTTATGGCATCAAATTCGGTGTGCTTTTCCTGAACCGTAAGTGTTACCTTTCCGGCCTTTTGGCCGTTCGGGGCTATCGGTATATACACCTGAGCCACCTTGCCTATTGTGTTTCCCACATCAATATTTCCCGAGGACTGCAGCTTTGATATCAGCTTCATTATATAGGCCATGAGCACCAGCATGACAAGCCCGAGCAGAATTGCAATGAAAATCGAGACACCCTCGGGCAGCGAAGTCTCAAGCAGTGCCATTCCGCTCCAGCCCATGACCGCAAGCATGGTCATAATACCCCTGATTGAAAAGAGGGCCAGCCCGTCGCCGTCAACATCGTCAACCACGCCGTCGCCGTCTACGTCGGCGTCGCCGCCGTCACCGAGGCCGATAAGCAGCAGTATGGTCTGGATGATGATAACGACGGTCGAAGGTATTGCAATCAAAGCGAAAATCTGCTGAGTGGTTGTCAGCGAATTCCACCAGTTAATCATAAATATAACCTCCATGCCACCGCGGGGCGGCTGAAATATTCGTGTTTACCGGACTAAATGCGGCCTGTTTTTTTCATGATGCCATAAAGCATGTCATCAGCCTTTTTTTTCACTAGCGACGCATAATAGGCCGTGATGATTATCTCAAGGGCGGTGCAGAGCCTTTTTCTCGCGCCCGACACCTTTTCCTCATATCCCGAGGTGATCTCCTCAATGCATTCGCCGAGAGTCGAGGTATCCTCCTTGTGCTCAACCATGTCGAATATGCGGCAGATATAATCGTAAAGCTCGGAATATCTGACAATGTCGTCGCCAGGCTCCCCCGCCCTGCCGTTTATATATTTAATGAGGAAGGCTATCCCGTCGAGCTGCATGCAGGAACGCAGCATATTGATAATCAATATGTGTGCCAGCTGATCAATGTCATATCTCTTGTTTTTCGGGCTCTCGACCCAGCCACGCTTGGTCCAGTTCTGAAGCGTCGAGCCGTCAATCCCCGAGATTGCGCGTATCTGCGAGAGCATGATTCCGTCGGTTATATAAAATATCTTACGCAGAAAGGCCAGCCCGGTCACATCCCCCATTTTCCGCCTGTCAAGCACAGTGCCAGGAATAAGTTTTAAGTTCATCCTGATAATCACATTCAAACCCTCCTGCCGAAATAGTGTGTGCTGTCATGGTTTGATTATAACACACGGTCGCGTGACTGTCAATAGGGTTCGATTGTTTTAAAAATTTTACTGCGCCCTGCCTGCTGCGGCAGAATGGTAATCAACCTGTTATTTACATTATAACACGCCGCCCCGGATTTATCAAGGGCGGCTTTATGTATTGTTTTCGCATTTTCTGCATATAAATAGTAGGCGTTATGAAAATGCACAAGGAGAATTCATACTATGCCCAAAAAAGGCCAGGAGGTTGACAATAAATACCTGTACGCCTTCATAACCGTTCTCGTTATTCTGATAACCACGGTTTATTGCATATCCGTGGTATCAGCACACAACCCGCTCCCCTTTTGCGCGGCGGGCGAGACAACCGTTCAGACATCTGAGAACACACAAGCTCCGCCTTCTGATGAGCTTGCCGGCTCAAAAGCAGAGAGCGAGTGCGCCCTGCCCGCCCAAAAGGAGAGACCGGCTATCGTGTTCCCGCTTGACGGCAATATCACCTCGCTATATGCCATGAGACTTGACCCCTTTTACGACCCCGTAAGCGGCGAGGAACCGACATACGAGTTTCACCATGGCATTGACATATCGGCCTCAAAGAGCCGCGATATACTCGCCTGCGCCGACGGCGAGGTGGTATTCAACGGGTATGACTCAAGCTACGGGTATTATCTGATGATAGACCACGGAAGTTTTGTCTCGCTCTATGCGCACTGCGAGTCCTTTTATTGCGCGGCCGGCGACAGGGTTTTTGCCGGCGAGCTCATCGCTACGGCCGGCAGCACCGGGCGCTCGACCGGCCCACACCTTCATTTTGAAATACGGGTTGGCGGCAAGGCTGTCGATCCTCTTCTGTATGTCGGATGCGTTTACGCGGGTACAATTTACTGAAAATTAAGCTGCGCGTCAGTATTTTCGGAATTCTGATGCTTCTTGTTCTGATTTTCGGCGACGACAGGGTGTACACCGCTATCGCCCTTTTGGCGGCAGCGGTTCATGAACTCGGGCATATAATAGCCGCCGCACTGCTGAAAATCAGATTCGGGAGCCTGTCGGTAAATTTATTCGGCGCCAGGCTCGGCACTGCCGCCCCGCTTTATTCCTACCGCCGCGAATGGCTGCTCTCGGCGGCCGGCCCGGCGTCAAACCTTATCACCGGCGGCATTGCGTGCTACATATATTATCTGGCCGGCGAACCCGAAAACCTCAGGTATGTGCTGTTTTTTGCCATAGCCTCGTTTTTTCTGGCCGGGCTCAACCTTCTGCCGATTAGAGATTTCGACGGCGGGAGGATGCTGCTCTGCATTACGGCGCCGCTGTGTGGCCTGTATGCCGCCGAGCGGCTCACCGGCGCGCTGTCTTTTATCTTTGTGCTGCTACTCTGGGTGATGTCGCTGTATCTGATGCTGAGGGTCGGCTCCTCGCTTGCGCTTTTTGTGTTCTCAACCGCGCTTTTTGCCGAGCTGTTTCTGGATTCGGGGGAGTTTTCGTGACAACACCGGCGCAACAGGGCAGCTCTTTCCCGTGCCTTAAAACATCTGGTTTATAAAGTCCCAAAACCGCTTGCGGGCCCCCGGCCCGTTTTTTGTATTTTTATAAAAAATTATTGATTTTTAGTGATTTTCTGATATAATGTGGTTCAAGGTAAATAAAAGCGAAAAGGCCAGCTTATTTGATGCTTTTGAGTGCGCCGGTTTTCGCCGCTAAAACCAAGTTTTCATATCCAGAGGAGTCTTTATGTTAAATGAAAAAAGAATCGGTGCTTATCCGCCTCAGGGGTATCAGTAAGTCATTCGACGGCGAGACAGTTCTCGACAATATTGACCTCGATATCCACGACAAAGAATTCATCACTCTGCTTGGTCCGTCGGGCTGCGGAAAGACTACAACGCTGAGAATTATCGGCGGCTTTGAGACGCCCGATTCGGGCGAAGTTTTTTTTGAAGGAAAACTGATAAACGACCTGCCGCCCTACCGCCGACAGGTAAACACCGTATTTCAGCGGTATGCGCTTTTCCCCCATTTGAATGTCTTTGAAAACATAGCCTTCGGCCTGCGCATAAAAAAGCTCTGCGAAGAGGAAATCCGAACGCGGGTCAAGGAAATGCTGGCACTGGTCAATCTGCGCGGCTTTGAAAAGCGCCATGTATCAACCCTCTCGGGAGGCCAGCAGCAGCGGGTCGCAATAGCGCGCGCGCTGGTAAACAACCCAAAGGTACTTCTGCTTGACGAGCCGCTGGCCGCGCTCGACCTGAAGCTCCGAAAGGATATGCAAAACGAGCTGAAGAACATTCAGCAGAAGACCCATATCACCTTTATTTATGTGACACACGACCAGGAAGAGGCTCTTACGATGTCGGACACCGTGGTTGTCATGTCCGAGGGCCGTATTCAGCAAATAGGCAGCCCGGTCGACATATACAACGAGCCGGTCAACGCCTTTGTCGCCGACTTTATCGGCGAGAGCAACATTCTTGACGGGGTGATGCTTGAGGACTACAAGACTAAATTCTCAGGCCAGGTTTTCAGTTGTCTTGACTATGGCTTTGAAAAGAATGAGCCTGTCGACATTGTAATTCGCCCCGAAGACGTCGACGTTGTGCCGGTTGAACGCGGGATGCTTACCGGCAAAGTGATAAACGTCACATTCAAGGGAGTGCATTACGAGGTAATAGTCGAGATTGACGGCTTTAAATGGATGATACAAACCACGGACTATGTCGCCCCCGAGGCGACTGTCGGGATATATATTGAACCCGACGCTATCCACGTCATGAAAAAATCGCAATACTCAGGCAAGATAGGAGATTACTCCTCATACAGCGAGGAACTCGAGCACCTGTCGGACGTCAACGAAATTCCGCCGGCGGAGGTGAGATATGAGGAGTAGTGTAAGACACCGCTCGCTGCTTGAACGTGCAGCGGCAGCCCCGCATGTGGTCTGGGCAATACTCTTTATAGTAGCCCCGCTGCTTTTTGTAATCTACTTTGCCATGACCGATGCAGAGGGCAACATCACCTTAAAAAACCTGGCGTCGCTTGCCGATTACTCAAATATCTTTCTGCTCTCGGTGAGCTTTGCCTTTATCGCAACGCTTATCTGCCTGCTATTAGGTTATCCGCTCGCATATTTTATGTCAAGGGCAAGCAAGCCGGCCCGGCGGGCGCTGCTTTTGCTACTCATGCTCCCGATGTGGATCAGCCTGCTTATCCGCACATATTCGCTCATGGCCCTGCTTGACAACGGCGGGCTGCTCAATTCCCTGCTTGTCTCGCTTGGGTTTGGGCGGATAAGGATAATAGGTACCGGCGGGGCGGTCATCCTCGGCATGATATATGATTTCCTGCCCTATATGGTGCTCCCGATATATACCGTCCTGACCAAGCTCGACCCGCGCTATATAGAGGCCGCCGCAGATCTCGGATGCAACAGCCTGCAGGTACTCGGCAAGGTAATCATACCCCTCTCGCTCCCCGGGGTGATATCTGGTATAACAATGGTATTTGTTCCTTCCATCAGCACCTTTTATATATCGCAAAAGCTGGGCGGCGGTGCCTTTGACCTCATCGGAGACACGATAGAGCGGCAATTCCAACACCCCTCCACCTACCACACCGGAGCGGCGATATCTCTGGTCATGATGATCCTGATAATCATCTCGGTAGCCATTATGAACCGCTTCTCTGACAGCAACAGCGGGGGGTTTGTGGTATGAAGACTTTCTCAAGGATTTATATGGGGCTGATATTCGCCCTGCTCTATGCCCCGATTCTGGTGCTGGTGATTTACTCCTTCAACGAATCCGGGGAGCTCGGCTCATTTTCCCGTTTCTCGTTCTACTGGTACAAGCAGATTTTCAGAAATAAAAGGGCTTTTGAGTCGCTTAAAAACTCGCTTTTTCTGGCGGTCACCTCATCGGCACTGGCGACGGTCATCGGCACATTTGCGGCACTGGGGCTTGACCGCATGCGCCGGCGCCATTTAAGGAATATAATAATGTCGGTAACCAACATTCCGATGATGAATCCCGACATCGTGACCGGTGTCTCGATGATGCTTTTCTTTGTGGCAACCGCCTCAATCATCGGGCTTGGTTCCCCGCTCGGCCGTATTACCATGTTGATCGCGCATACCACCTTCAATATTCCATATGTAATTCTCTCGGTGAGGCCTCGCTTTTTGCAGATGGACAGGAGCCTGACCGAAGCCGCGCTCGACCTCGGCTGCACCCCGGCCCGCGCTTTCTTCAAGGTCGAGCTTCCCTTCATAACGCCGGGTATCGTATCAGGGCTGATAATGGGATTCACGCTCTCGCTCGATGACTTTGTGATAAGCCATTTCGTCAGTTCTCCGGATTTCCAGACCCTTCCGCTTTATATTTACAACCAGACGGCGCATCAGGTAAAATTCAGCATGTACGCGCTCAGCACGCTGATAATTCTGTCAATACTCTTACTGCTGCTCATCATTAATTTTGCCGGTGCCTTCGGCGAAAACAACAACAAAAATAAAATAAGAAAGGAGTCGAGGGGTTGAAAAGAACATTTATGCTGCTTTTAGCGGTAATTCTGTTTGCCTGCACCGGCCTTGCCGGCTGCGGTCAGGAGTCAGGTGTCACGACACTTTATGTCTACAACTGGGGCGAATACATCTCGGACGGCTCCGAGGGCTCGCTGGACGTCAACGCCGCCTTCGAGGAGTATTACTACGAAACCTATGGCGAGAGGGTGAAGGTCAATTATTCGACCTTCCCGAGCAACGAGGCTCTTTACGCCAAACTGAGCAGCGGGGCGGCAAATTACGACGTCATTTTCCCTTCCGATTATATGGTGGAACGTCTGATAGCCGAAGGTCTGCTTGCCAGGCTCGATTATTCAAACATCCCGAATATCGAGTATATCAGCGACGAATTTAAAGGCGAGAGGGCTTACTATGACCCTGACAACGAGTATTCGGTTCCTTATACCTACGGGATGGTCGGGATTATCTACAACACCGAGCTTGTCGACCCGAACGACGAGAGCATCGGCAGCTGGAAGCTTATGTGGAACGAGAAATACTCGGGCAACATCCTGCAGTTCAACAATTCCCGCGACGCCTTCGGCACCGCGCTCTACTACCTCGGATATGACGTCAACGACGCGACGGAGGAGCAGTGGCGCGAGACCCTTGAGCTGCTCAAGCAGCAGAAATCAATCGTCCAGGGTTATGTCATGGACGAAGTGTTCAACAAGATGATAAGCGGCTCGGCCGCCGTGGCGCCCTATTACGCTGGCGACTTTCTGACCATGTATGAAGGCAACAACAAGCTCGCGTTCTATTATCCGAAGGAAGGCACGAATATCTTTGTCGACGCGATGTGCATTCCGGCCTCCTCAAAGAACAAACAAATAGCCGAACGGTACATTAATTTCATGCTCTCCGAGGAAATTGCTATCGCCAACGCAGAATACACCTATTACGCCACGCCCAACACGCTTGTCACCTCCTCGCCCGAATACATCGAGTATATCAGCTCAGTGCACGAGGACGCTATGGATATCCTTTACTCGGGAACAGAGGGGGTAATGACCTCCTTCTACAAAAATCTGCGTCCCGAAAAGCTCGAGCTGCTCAACAGCCTCTGGGAGGAGCTTAAGATTGAAAGCTCGGTCGGAACCGCGATATATGTCGCCTGCGGCATTGTGGTGCTGCTGGTCGCAGGGTATCTCGTGTTCCGGGCAATAAGGAAGAAAAAGCGCGAAAACTACGACTGACAAAAACCGGCCTGCCGCGGCAGGCCGGTTTTCATATCCCAAATACTCTTATTATCCAGACACAAAGGAGGTGACCCGATGCTTGCTGTGACAGACCACCGGCTGCCCGAAGGATGTCAAGCCTCGCTCCGAAACCGAGGCTTTGAGCTCCTGCTGCTGCCCCCCTTCCCCGCGCTCCCCGCGCCGGTAGCCTCACACCCCGACATGCTGCTCTTTATCTTCGGAGGGGTCCTTTTGACCCACAGGGATTACTACCGGATTGCAAAACGCGAAATAGATCACACCAGATCGGTCGGCGGGCTTGAGCTTGTGCTGTCCGACGAGCCGGTCGGTGACAAATACCCGCGCGACATGCTCTTTAACGCGGCGCCGGTCGGCAGGTTTATTTTCGGGCGCGAAGATAGCATGTCGCGTCACATATTGCAAGTCTCGGCCGGAAAAGGGATGCGAATTGTTGATGTGAGACAGGGCTATGCCCGCTGCTCTACGGTAATTGTCGGCGACAGTGCGATAATCACTCAGGACCGCGGCATTGCCGGGCGCGCGCGGGAGTGCGGGATTGACGTGCTATTGGTTCGCCCGGGGCATGTTCGGCTTGACGGGTACGACACCGGCTTTATCGGCGGGGCGTCGGGGGTTTGCCGGGGGCTGGTGTACTTTTGCGGCAACATCGACACCCATCCCGACGGGGAGCAGATACGCCGGTTCATAACGGCACACGGCTACAAGGTGGTGTCGCTCGGCAAAGGAGAGCTCTTTGACGCCGGGACGCTGTTTTTTATCTGAGCTTTTCATAAAACCGGAATATCGGAAGTTTCCTGATATGCCGGTTTTATGAATACATGGTTATATATGAGATTATATTATTAGTTTCGGCAATATTCTATAAATTGTGACAGATAATCCTTTACAATTATAGATTGTTGTGCTATAATTATACATAATCCTGCCATGTGATACCGTTTTTGACAAAACAATGATTCCGGAGAGGCTGATTATGGATTACTATGCCCGCAAAACAAAGGACGGCCGAAAACAAATTCTTATTGAGCATTTAAATAAAGTTGTCGAATTATCTTCAAAATGGGCCGAGCCTTTTGGATTATCCGGACTTGCCGGCGCAGCAGGCTTATATCACGATTACGGTAAAGCGACAAACGAATTTCAAATTTACCTCTTCTTAGAAGAATCAAGAAAAGGAAATGTACCCCACAGCCTATGCGGGGCAAAAGCCGCATACAAGGATTATATCAGTTGCCTGCCGGTTGCAGAGGTGCTTGCCAATATAATTGCATCCCACCACGGTAGTCTGCGGGATTATTTATCTCCCGACGGGAGCACTCCGCTTGTTTCGGAACTCAAATCATCTACAAAAAAACCAGAGGCTGAAAACAATCAGAAAATCAGTCCCGAGATATTGTATAAAGAGCTTCAGGATGTAATAAACATCCTGCCGGACAAGCGCTTCGGTATGACGATGCTTATCAAGATGTTGTATTCGTGTGTTGTAGATGCCGACAGACTGGACGCATACTTATTTGAGCGTTGTGAGGAATATGTTCCGAAGAAGCCTGATTGGGAAGGAATGCTGATTGAACTAAACACATACCTCAGCAGGTTAACTGCTAAAAACAATAAAATCGACAAGGCCATAATTGAATTGCGGAATGATGTTTCCAGACAATGCGCAAAGGCCGGCCTGCGGGAAATCGGTATCTATACGCTGGAAGTGCCTACGGGTGGCGGCAAGACATTGTCGAGCCTGCGGTTCGCACTTGAACATGCTAGAGAACACAATCTTGACAGGATTATATATGTGATACCCTACCTTTCGATTTTATCCCAAACCGCCCTCGATATGCGCGAAGCGCTGAATGCCGACAGCGATACTGTCCTGGAGCATCATTCAAATGTACTTCCGGATGACCCGGAGTATTACAAGCTGCACACCGACCGTTGGGATGCACCGATAATTCTGACCACTCAGGTGCAGTTTCTTGAAAGCGTGTTTTCTGCCAAAGCCAGCGCCCTGAGAAAACTGCACAACATGGCCAGAAGCGTAATTATCTTCGATGAAATCCAAACCCTGCCGGTAAAGTGCGTCCATTTGTTCAACAGTGTTTTAAACTTCTTAAACAAAGTATGCGGCACGACCATTCTCTTATGCACGGCAACCCGGCCTCTGCTTGACAAGGTGCAGCGTCCTGTGCTTTTATCCGAACATCCGTCAATCGCGGTTTGCAGGAAAATCCCGAAACGCACCGAAATCGTGTTCGAACTCCGCCCTCAAGGCTATTCATACGAAGAATTAGCCGATTTCGTCCTTGAAAAGCATAATACCTCAACCTTGATTGTCGTCAATACCAAAGCCGCAGCCAAGTCACTCTATCTGCAACTGAAGTCCCGCGAAAAAAATGTCCTGCATCTGAGCACAAACATGTGTCCCGCCCATCGTGACAAGGTTATTTCAGACCTGCGCTGCATGCTTTCACGAGGCGAGAAGGTAATCTGTGTTTCCACACAGCTCATTGAGGCCGGCGTTGATATTTCATTCGAGTGTGTAATACGCGACCTGGCCGGGCTGGACAGCATATATCAGGCTGCCGGGCGCTGCAACAGGCACGGCGAATTCGGCGAAATTAAAAAAGTGTTTGTAGTAAATATCGCGGATGAGAACCTGAGCCGGCTCGAAGACATAAAAATTGGAGCCGATAAAACCAGAAGGCTTTTTTTAGACGGGCAATTGGATATCAACACTTACTATAAACATTATTTTTACGAACGCAGAAACCAGATGGATTACCCGACAAAGGGAGGAGGTTCGATTTATGATTTGCTGACAAAAAACCGTCAGGGCAGAAATGCATATGCAACATATGCAAACAGCGAGAAAACACAGTTATTTCTGACCTGCGCGATAAGGTCGGCCGCAGATGAATTCTATGTCATTGCCCCGGGTCAGATCGAGGTGCTGACCAACTATGGTGACAGCCATAAACTGCTGGAGGAATACCGCACCGAAACAGATCTGGCCGAAAAGAAAAAGCTGCTCCGCCGTCTTGAGCGCTATATGGTCTCGCTCTACAAATTCCAGACAGACGAGCTTGTGGCGCGCGGGGCACTTTCATCAGACAACGGACTGACAATACTTGCTGACGGCTTTTATGATGACGAACTGGGCATTGACATCGCAGGCAGCCACACATTTTTGAGTGTATGAGGTTTGATTATGGAAGTAAAAAGAAATTCGGTAAGCTTTAAGGTTTACGGCAGGTATGCATTGTTTTCAGACCCCCTCACCCGCCCGGGAGGAGAAAAATTTACATATCAGGTTCCCACATATCAGGCCCTGAAGGGAATTCTCGAGAGCATATACTGGAAACCGACCTTTATCTGGTATGTCGATGCGGTTCGTGTCATTAAAAAAATTCAGACCGAGAGCAAGGGTATACGGACCTTAAAAATGAACGGCGGCAACGACCTCGCATACTACACGTACCTGCACGATGTTGAATATCAGGTCCTGGCTCATTTTGAATGGAACGAACAGCGCGCAGATCTGGCTGTTGACCGCAATGAACACAAGCATCACAATATTGCAAAGCGCTGCATCGAGCAGGGCGGCAGGCGCGACGTCTTTTTAGGGACAAGAGAGTGTCAGGCATACGTTGAGCCCTGTGATTTCGGCGAAGGAGCGGGGTTTTATGACAATTACGGCCCGCTTGATTTCGGCATAATGCTCCACAGCTTCGGCTATCCTGATGAGACCGGGAAGAACGAGCTGGTGGTGCGGCTCTGGAGACAGACAATGAAGGACGGAATAATTGAATTCCCTCCCCCCGAAAAAGTTGAGCTCTGCCGTGCCGTACGCCAATACGGGCCGGAATACGGCTTCAAGCGCTTTGTTAATGGCATTAATTTCAAAGAAGCGGAAGAGGGTGATTCTGTTTGAACTGGTTTGGCAACTTAGCTCTGACATATGACAACGTAAAGGACATTATCGGGGTTCCCGATGAGAAAGGAAATGTCCTTCTGCCGGCAGGTCATATGACCAAAAAAACCGACATTATTGCTATAATCGACGGCAATGGCAATTTCAGACACGCTGAATATAGCCCCAAAGAAATTGTTATCCCCTGCACGGAAGATTCAGCGTCGCGTTCAGGTACCGCTGTTTTCCCTCACCCTCTGCATGATGAACTCGGATACTTATGCTATAATGAAAAAAAACGCACTGAATATTTTAAACTGCTGGAAGATTGGCATGACCGGCATCCCAAAGTCCGGGCGGTTTACAATTATTTAATCAAGGGAACACTGCTGGAAGATTTGCGGAAATCGGGGATTATTGTTGATAAAGAAAAGCTGAATCCATTAAAAAACAATGGACAAAAGAAGGCCGACAAGGAACTACAAAATGAGCTTTACAAGCAATTCGTCCGGTTTTCGGTGGAAATACCGGATGACCTGACACCTCACCTCTGGGATGATGCCACAGTCGCCGAGGCATGGCAAAACTATCTGGCCGAGAAAGGGGGAGGCGTTTTCGGACCGTGTTACGTAACGGGCAAGGAAAGCACATTGACCTTCAAGCACCCGAAAGGTATAAATTCTTCTACCTATGGGGCAAAACTTATCAGTTGCAACGATGAAACGAATTATACATATCGCGGCAGGTTTACTGAAGCCGAACAGGCAAACGCCATCAGCACCGAAGCAAGCGGAAAAGCGCATGCAATGCTCAAATACTTAATTGCAACACAAGGCTATAAATGCGACACACAGGCAATAGTCGCATGGTCAATCGACAACGGCAAGCCTGCTCTCAATCCTTTTGCAGCTTCTGATGAACTGTTGGGGGAAGATGATACTCAAACAACCGACACCGATGTGCTTATCAAAGCCCGGGGAACCCTGGCGACCGATTACGCAAAAAAGCTAAGAGATGCATTGTGCGGCCTTGGCAATGCCAACGAACTCCGTGATGTCACACGGCAGGTTGCTGTCATCGCTGTCGACGCGGCAACAACCGGACGCATGAGTGTTACGTTCTACCAGCACATGCGGGAAAACGAGTACATCGAGCGTATTGTACGGTGGCATGAAGAATGCCGCTGGTGGTTCAGAAAGGGCAAGTACGAATACATATCCGCGCCAAAGGTTGACAGAATCATCGAAGCGGTATACGGAGAACCAAAGGGAGAGGGATACAAAAAAATTCAAAAACAAGCCCGGGAACGCATGCTTCATGTGATTATCCGCGGAGAGCAAATAGACCGTGGCTGGATAAACGCCGCGGTAAACCGCGTTTCAAATCCGTTTTCATACAGTAAGGCAGACGGCGGCTGGGACAAGTCAAAATGGGAAAACGCGACAGGCGTAGCCTGCGCTATGACAAGAAAATATTACATTGATAAAAAGGAGGTATTTTCATTGGAACTAGACAAGAATTGCCGTGACCGAAGCTATCTTTACGGCAGACTGCTTGCAATTGCAGACAAAATTAAGAGCCATGCACGATTTCTGCAGACCGGCAAAGACGACACCGATAAGCGCCCGACCAATGCGGTGCGCTACATGTCTGCATTTGCAGCCAAACCCTTCCGCACCTGGACCCTGATCTTCGGCATGATCAATCCCTCAATACAGCGCCTTAACGGAGCAGAATGGTACCAGCAGTAGATTGACGAAATCATGAGCAAATTCAAAGAAGGGGATTTTGAGAGCGACAAACCGCTTGACGGCAGGTACCTGCTCGGCTATTCACACCAGCGCAGAAAACTTTACAACAAAGACAAGGAGGAACAAAAAGATGAGTCTGTCGAAGAAAATTGATTTTGCCGTTATTATCAGCGTAAAAAACGCCAACCCGAACGGAGACCCGCTAAACGGAAACCGCCCGCGTGTGAATTATGAAGGATTTGGTAAAATCAGCGATGTGTGCTTAAAACGCAAGATCCGGAACCGTCTGCTTGACGCCGGCCTGCCGATACTTGTCCAATCCGACGATTACAGGAAAGACGGGCACCGCAGCATTAAAGATCGCTATGATGCAAACGAAGAAATAAAGAAGCTTGCCAAAGATAAAGACGGTGAAAAAAAGGCAAAGGTCGCCTGCGAGCAGTGGTATGATGTCCGCGCCTTCGGACAGGTTCTGGCAGGTGTTGACGATACCAGCGCGTCTATTGCAATCCGCGGACCGGTCACCATTCAAAGCGCCTTTAGCGTTGAACCGGTTGATGTAACGAGTAACCAGATTGTAAAGAGCGTAAATCTGACCACAAATGTAAAAGACCCGTCTCAGAAGTCCGGAGACACAATGGGAATGAAACACCGGGTGGACAAGGGGATATACGTCACCTTCGGCAGCATCAACAGGCAACTGGCGGAAAAGACAGGTTTTTCCGACCAGGATGCTGAAATGCTTAAAGAAGTGCTGCCAAAGATATTTGAAAACGACGAGTCATCCGCCCGGCCGGCCGGCAGCATGGAGGTCATAAAGGTTATATGGTGGACCCATGCCGACAAAATATTGTCCTCGGCCAAGGTACATAGAAGCCTGAAAGTAAATCCCGACGGGTCATATCAGCTGACTCAACTAGACGGAATAACTGTGGAAGAAATCGACGGACAATGAGCCTCGAAAACGACTACATGCTGCTCTCGGGTATCCAACACTTCACCTTTTGCCGGCGTCAGTGGGCCCTCATCTACATCGAGCAGCAATGGGCCGACAATTACTTCACGGTCGATGGTAGCATTATGCACGACCGGACGCACGACCCCTTTTTTACCGAAAAGCGGGGCACGCGGATAGTGAGCCGGGCTGTTCCGGTAAGGTCGGAGCGCCTGCATCTTACCGGTGAATGTGATGTTGTGGAGTTCCTCGCCGACCCTGAAGGTGTACCGCTGTTCGGGCGCGAGGGACTCTGGCAGCCAAGACCGGTGGAATACAAGCGCGGAAGTGGCGGCTCGCTTGAAGCCGATTCGCTGCAACTCTGTGCACAGGCGATCTGCCTTGAGG
>LSQX01267115.1_pt2 | contig 16641 bp, 16 predicted proteins | sample 654561 | NCBI WGS metagenome assembly LSQX01 (sample SAMN04489861, study PRJNA283612) | anaerobic digester metagenome | isolation source: 4 biogas reactors fed with cattle manure at either 37C or 55C with and... | place: Denmark: Kongens Lyngby | collected 2014 | reverse complement strand
GTGTTGGGCCGCGGGTGATGGGCATACTCAAAAAGCTCAACATAACCACCGCCAAGGACCTGCTCTACCACTTCCCGCGCAGATATGAAGACCGCACTCATTTCGCTCGAATCGCCAGCTTGGAACACGGCGAAACCGCGACTATATGCGGAGTGGTGCTCACTGCGGATAACGTCAAAACACGCGGCAGGCTGGTGCTGACAAAAGTCGTGGTCGACGACGGCAGCGGCTGTATCGTATTGACGTGGTTCAACCAGCAATATCGCAAAGAGCAGTTCAACAAACTCCGTGGTCGAGAGGTCGTGGCCTACGGCACAGCGCAGATCGGCAGATGGGGGGTCGAGATAGGCTCCCCGGAAATCGAAGTATGCTCGGATGAGACGGATTCTCTTTCCAGCCTTCGCATTGTGCCGATCTACCCGCTCACCGAAGGCATTTTTCAGGTACACCTGCGCAAAATAATCTCCGGCGCGGTGGAGCTGTATACCGAGCTTCTGGAGGAAACCCTGCCTGAAGAATTTCTCGATCGGCTCGATTTGGTAGACATCCAGACTGCAATCCGCAACATACACTTTCCTGAGTCTCAGGAGTCACTGCTCGCAGCGAGAAAACGGTTGGTGTTTGAAGAGCTGTTCGTACTGCAGCTTGCGTTGGCGATGAGAAAGCGCGGCATCGAAGCCCCCGGCCAGGGAATCGCGTTTAATATTCCGCCAGATCTGGATGCGCAGCTCAAAGAACTGCTGCCGTTCGAGCTTACAGGAGCACAAAAAAGGGTTATCGGAGAGATCGCCAGGGATATGTCGAGGCCTATGTGCATGAATCGACTCTTGCAGGGAGATGTCGGCTCCGGCAAGACCGCGGTTGCGCTAGCGGCGATGATGATTGCCGTAAAAAATGGCTATCAGGCTGCGATGATGGCGCCTACGGAAATACTCGCTGAGCAGCATTATTTGGGGATTTCAAATTTGCTTGGCGATCACGACCTGATGGGCATCCGAGTCGATCTGCTCACCGGCAGCCTCAAGAGCAAAAACAGGCGCGATGTTACCGAACGGGTCGCATCGGGGCAGACCCAAATCGTAATCGGCACACATGCTCTTATTCAGGAGAATGTGGAGTTCCGCAACCTGGGGTTGGTTATAATAGATGAACAGCATCGCTTCGGGGTTATGCAGCGGGCGGCGCTGACTGAAAAAGGCCTGAAACCCGACGTGCTCGTTATGACCGCGACACCGATACCACGGACTCTGACTCTGACCGTATATGGCGATTTGGATGTCTCGATAATCGACGAATTGCCGCCCGGCCGCAAACCGGTCAAGACACACTGGAAACAAGTAACGGAGCGCCGAAAGGTATATGCCGGGGTTCGGTCGCTGATCGAACAAGGCAGGCAGGCCTACGTCGTCTGTCCGTTAATAGAGGAAAGCGAGAAGCTGCAAGTACAGGCGGCGGCGGAGCTTGCGGAGCATCTGCAAGCTGAAATATTTCCGGATTTGAAAATCGGGTTGCTGCACGGAGGGATGAAATCCGATGAAAAAGACACTGTGATGAGCGCGTTTCGCGCCGGCCAGATACATATTTTGGTGTCTACGACTGTTATCGAAGTCGGGGTTGATGTGCGCAACGCAACGGTGATGGTGATAGAGGACGCGCACAGATTCGGCTTGGCGCAGTTGCATCAGTTGAGAGGCCGGGTTGGACGTGGCGACGAGCAATCATATTGTGTTATGATTTGTGAGGGGAATAATCAAGACTCGATAACTCGGATGACGACTATGGCATCGACAAATGATGGGTTTGTCATCGCCGAGGAAGATTTGAAGCTGCGCGGGCCGGGTGAGTTTTATGGGACAAAGCAGAGCGGTATGCCGGAACTTACCATAGCCGACATTTTTCGCGACATTCCGATCTTGGAGATCGCCAGAAAAGAAGCGTTTGCAATTATAGAAAAAGACCCCGGTTTGTCGAACGAATCATTCGCCGGGCTGCGAAAAGACCTGCTGAAAAAATACGAGGCTTTTGAGCTTGCGGCGGTTAGCTGAACAAAAAAACGCCAGAAGAAAGCAATCACTGTTATGAAAGCTATCTATCCCGGGTCGTTTGACCCAGTCACTAACGGCCATATGGACATTATCAACCGCGCCGCTAAACTCGTTGATGAGTTGGTAGTGGCTGTGGCAGTGAATCTTGATAAAAAAGCTATGTTTGATGTGCAAGAAAGGGTCGAACTTCTTCGCCAAGCATGTAGACACTTAGCGAATGTTAAGGTAGACTATTTCAACGGCTTGACTGTCAGTTATGCCCGCAAGCAGGGCGCAGGGCTTATCATTAAGGGTTTGAGGGCGGTATCGGACTTTGAGTTCGAGCTGCAACAGGCTTTGATGAACAAGCGGCTCGATGACCAAATCGAGACGATGTTTATGATGACCAGCGCGGAATATTTGTTCTTGAGTTCGAGTATGGTCAAGCAATTGGCGGAATTGGGCGCCTCGGTGTGCGGGTTGGTTCCCGAAGCTGTCGAGGCGAAGTTGACGGAAAGAGTTTAATGGTTCATAATTACCGACCGGCAGGATCGGTGTGATTGTCAGAAAATCAAATCTATAACACACAGCAGGGAGAGCACGAAAATGAGCGATGAACGAATGGTGGTACAAAGACCGTCTTTTATGAGCAGCAGGGGCACGCAGGACGATATCCTGAAGCTGCTGGATAGTCTGGAAGAATTGGCGGAGAATGCGTATTCGTTCTTTGGAAGGGCATGGGGGATGGATCTCGAGGAGTTCCACATGCTCACAAATAAGATTCGGGCATCCTTGCCGGATGAGGTTCGTCGCGCAAGCAGGGTTGCAAACGATTCAGATAAAATCGTGGCTGCCGCCAAAGAAGAAGCTGCGATAATCAATGAGAAAGCCATCGAGGAGTCTAACCGAGTCGTCGAAGAGGCCAGGCACATGGCGGCCAAATTGATCGAAACCAGCGAAATCAATCGTCTGGCAAAGGCGCAGGCGCAGGATATCATGGCTAATGCGGAGTCTTCGGCGCGGGAGATCCGGCGCGGGGCGGATGAGTATGCCCGAGAGGTTCTGGCCGCGATGGAAAATCACCTGGCTGGAGTGATGGGGACTTTGCAGAAGGGCAGAGAGAAGTTGGATGTTCGCATCAGCTCGCAGCAGTCCGTCGAACCGGCGATTCCGGTTGGCCGTGGGATTAGAAGGTAGCAATATTACTTCGTAACGTCACAGAATCGATACGTCGGAAAATACAGATCTCCAGGTGGGGGCTTTTGGGTCGCCACCTAGTCTTTTGTCTGTGGTTATGTTCAGGCGTCGATCTTGCGATTATACGATTGATGTCGGAGAGTATACAATGCCAAATGTGATGGAGACAATCTATGGTAAGGCAATCGCCGCGCAGAAGCGAATTGTTTTGCCGGAAGCTGATGATGTCAGAACTGTGACCGCAGCGCGCAAAATAATGGACTTGGGCTTAGCGCAAGTGGTGCTGGTGAGTGGAGAAGACAAGATACATGCTGCGGCAAAGGAAGCAGGGGTAAATTTATCCGGATGTCGAATCGTTGATCCATCCAAATCGCCGGCACGCCAGGAGTATGCCAAAAGTTTCTATGAGCTTCGCAAGTCTAAAGGCATCACGGAGGAGCAGGCGTATGATATCGTCGGGGATCCGCTGTATTTCGGGTGCATGATGGTGTATTCGGACGAGGCCGACGGCCAGGTGTCCGGAGCTACGCATTCAACGTCTGATACGGTGCGACCGGCTCTGCAGATTCTCAAAACCGCGCCTGGCTGTAAACTGGTTTCCGCGTTTTTTGTTATGATTGTGCCAAACTGCGAGTATGGTGAGAATGGTGTGTTTATCTATGCGGACTCCGGACTGGTGATCAACCCAAATGCGCAGGAACTTGCTGAAATCGCAATTCAAAGCGCCAAAACCATGCGGAGTCTGTTGGGATATGAGCCGAGGGTGGCGATGCTGTGCTTCTCGACCAAGGGCAGCGCATCCGACCCGATCGCCGATAAGGTCGTCGAGGCGACAGCGATAGCCAAAGAACGCGCTCCTGAGATATTGATCGATGGTGAACTGCAGGCTGACGCGGCTTTGGTGGATTGGATAGGACAAGCGAAATCCCCGGGCAGCCCTGTCGCGGGCAAGGCAAACGTGTTGATATTTCCTGATTTGAATTCGGGGAATATATGCTACAAACTCACCGAGCGGCTGGCGAAGGCTGAGGCGTATGGGCCTGTTTTGCAGGGGATTCGCAAGCCTGTAAACGACCTCTCCAGAGGTTGCAGCGCCGATGATATCGTAAACGTGAGTGCGATCACTGCGGTGCAGGCGATCGACTGCTGAGATGGTTGAGGCGAATTATGGGCGGGGACGCTTATAATTCGGAATATGTTTCGAGAAAAGTGTGGTGTCAGATTGAAAATCCTGGTTTTGAACAGCGGCAGTTCGTCGTTAAAATATCAGTTGATCGATTCGCAGACCGAGGAGGTCTTGTCGAAGGGCCTGGCCGAGCGGATCGGAATTGTCGGAGGCGGCGGGCATATAAACCATGAATCCGTGTGCGGCTCAAAGGACTTGGATGTTGAGATGGCCGACCATGAGGAGGCTATGGAGCACGTTTTCGAGCTGTTGACGAACTCTGAGTGCGGAGCGATTGAAAGCGTAGGGGAGATTTCGGCGGTTGGGCATCGAGTGGTGCATGGCGGAGAGAAGTTTGTGCAGCCGACGCTGGTCGATGAGGCGGCGCTCACGGAAATAGAGAAGCTCAGCCAGTTGGCGCCTCTGCACAACCCGGCGAATGTGAAGGGAATACGGGCGTGTATTCATAAGATGCCGAATGTTCCTCAGGTTGCCATCTTCGATACCGCATATCACGCGACGATTCCCGATTATGCGTATATGTATGCTCTGCCTTACAAATATTACACTGACTACGGCGTGCGGCGCTACGGATTTCACGGCACATCGCATAAATATGTCATCAGGCAGGCTCAGAAGATGTTGAAAGCGGCTGGAGTTGATACTGATTCAAGTCGTGTTATTTCTTGCCATCTGGGCAACGGCGCGAGTATGGCGGCGGTGGTTGGTGGCAGGGTCGTCGACACGAGTATGGGGATGACTCCGGCTGAGGGTTTGGTTATGGGCACGCGCACCGGCGACCTCGACCCTGCCATTTTGGTCTTTTTGGCTAAAGAACTCCACGCGATACCCAACGAGATCGATGACATAATTAACAAACAAAGTGGGCTGCTGGGCGTCAGCGGCGTTTCGAGCGATATGCGTGATGTCGAACAGGCCGCCGACGAAGGTAATCGCAGGGCGGGTTTGGCTCTGGATTTGTTCTGTTATCGCATTAGAAAGTATATCGGGGCCTATTCCGCTGCGATGGGTGGGCTGGACGCTGTGATTTTCACTGGCGGAATCGGAGAAAACAGCAGTTCGGTGCGAGCGAGAGTCTGCAAAGGTCTTGGCTTTTTGGGAATAGCAATAGACAAAGAGAAAAACAAGACACTCAAAGGGCCTGCGGATATCAGCGATGCGGCGGCCTCGGTTAGAGTATATCTAGTCCCCACCAACGAGGAGCGAATGATCGCTCGCGAGACTGTTGAGTTGTTGGCAAAAGATTGATCGGGTAGATAGTTGGGGGCAGACACCTGAAGCATATTGGGGCTTGCGTATGCAAGGCTTTTTCGGTCTTTTACGAACCTTGCGGTTTTGTGGTAAAATAGACGGGCGTTTGTTGGATTAGTCTGGTGTGGGGTGTGAAATGAAGCTGGATCTTAGCGAAATCGCTGCCCACCTGGGCAAGCGCATCAATTATAGCCTAAACGAAAAACCGATTGTGGATGCTGAGAGCGGGCTTAGGTGTATCGATCCGATTGTCGGGCAGATCGCCTTCAGCAATACGGGGCGGACGATCGATGTTCGAGGCAAGTTTCAGACTGTGGTTTCGCTCGAATGCGGCAGATGCCTGAAGGCTTACGTGATGCCGATCGAATCGAATATTGAGGAATCGCTGCCGCTTGAAGGGCAGCCTTGGGCGCTGGCGGCTATCGAATCGGATCAAGAAGAGCTGCCCGAAGACGAGGTCGAACCGTTGTTTGTGGACAATATATTCGACCTTGGTGAATATTTACGACAATCGATATTGGTTAATGTGCCGATTAAACCGCTGTGCGACGAGGTCTGCAAAGGGCTGTGCCCGCGATGCGGTATAAATTTGAACGATCAAACGTGTGAGTGTGAAGAAGAACCGGAGGAATCGCCGTTCGGGGCTTTGAAATCACTGCTCGAAGAAGAACAGGAAAATTAGAAGTTGAGAACGGAGTCGCCGCCGGCGGCTTTGGTTTCGGCTTTGTATTCCAATCAGGAGAACTAAATGCCTTTACCGAAAAGACGACACTCCAATCAAAGAACGAGACTCCGCAGGACTCACTACAAACTGACCCTGCCGGGTGTCTCTGAGTGCCCACGCTGTCATGCCCCGGCGCTGTCTCACCATGCATGCCCTTCCTGCGGCTACTACAAAGACCGTCTTGTGGTCGAAGTCAAGGAGAAACACAAGAAGGGGACCGATTAAGCTTGTCACCGCGCGACGCTGAGGTAGCTCAAGGATGATTATAGCAGTCGATGCGATGGGCGGTGATCATGCGCCTGCAGAAATAGTCAAAGGCGCTGTCCAAGGGAGCAAGCTTCACGGAGTGGATGTGATCCTGGTCGGAGATGAGGCCAGGATCAAGTCCTGTTTGCCGTCGGAACTTGTCCGCGCCAGCAGCGTAGCCATTAAGCACGCCTCTGAGATCGTCGGCATGGACGAACACGCCTCTGTCATCCGCACCCGAAAGGATGCGTCGGTGGTGGTGGCGGCGTCGCTGGTCAAAGAAGGTGAGGCCGACGCGATGGTGAGCGCCGGGAACACCGCTGCTGCAATGGCGGTTGCGGCGCTGCGGCTGGGTCGAATACCTGGGATAGACAGACCTGCCATTGCGAGCGTAATGCCCAGCCCGGGGGGTGGGACTGTGCTTTTGGATGCAGGAGCAGTGGTGAATTGCTCCCCTGCCAATTTGCAGCAGTTCGCATTTATGGGCAGCATTTATGCCGAAAAAGTGCTTTCGATTGACAGACCTCGCGTTGGGCTGCTGTCGGTGGGCGAAGAAAAATCCAAGGGCAACGATGTGATTAAAGCCGCTCACGAGGCGCTTGTATCATCCAATTTGAATTTCATAGGCAACGTGGAAGGCTGCGATCTGTTCTCCGGCAAAGCAGATGTGGTCGTATGTGATGGTTTTTCAGGGAATGTGGCTCTTAAGACTTCCGAGGGTTTGGCGGGCTACATCGAGAGACTCATAAAAGAAGAGCTGCAGGCCCACCCTCTGGCGTATATCCCGCTGGCGATGTTGAAGCCGTTTCTTGGGAGAATCAAGAAAAATCTTGACTACAGCGAATATGGCGGAGCGCCGCTGCTTGGGCTGAATGGAGTCTGCATCATCTGCCACGGTCGGTCGAAAGCGAGAGCGATATGCAACGCGGTTCGCGCCGCTAAAGAAGCAACCGTCAGGGGCGTGGTGAATAATATTCGCGACTCTGTGGCTGTGCCGGTTGGGTAGTCAGGAAGGAAGCCTGATGCTGAATCGCTAAGACTTCCCGGGTTAACTTTCAGGATCCATTCGATATTATCGTTACTTGCAAAATGAAGAGCACGCATTAAGGACAAAAGTATGGGTGAGTTGAGAAACGCAGGCATCATCAGTATGGCTTCCGCTGTGCCGGATAAGGTGCTGACTAACGCGGATCTGGAGAAAATTGTCGACACCTCCGACGAATGGATTCGCAATATGACGGGTGTGCGCGAGCGAAGGATAGCGTCTGAAGGTGAGGGCTGCTCGGATTATGCAGTTAAGGCCGCAAGGAAGGCTCTCGACAAAGCTGGGCTGGAGCCAAAGGACATTGATCTGATAATCGTGGGAACGTTCACCGGAGATCAGCAACTGCCCTCTACGGCGTGCCTGGTCCAAAATGCGTTGGGCTGCGTCGGGACGCCCGCATTCGATATCGCGGCGGCTTGTTCCGGATTTGTATATGCGCTTTCGGTGGCAAACTCGTTCATTCGGCTTGGCACATATAATCGCATTCTTGTTATCGGCGCTGACATATTGACCGCTGTCACCAACTGGACGGATCGGGGCACATGCGTGCTGTTTGGGGATGGAGCGGGGGCAGCGGTCGTTGGGCCGGTCGAGCCGGGATATGGATTGCTGGCGTTCGATTTGGGAGCCGATGGAACCGGGGTAGACGCGCTCAGGATCCCCGCAGGGGGCAGCAAGATGCCGATTACGCATGAGAACCTCGATGAGCACGCAAATAAAATCGTGATGCAGGGTCGAGAGGTCTTCAAATTTGCGGTTAAGGTTCAAAGCGAAGCTATTGACCGTGTTTTGCGGCAAGTGGATATGACCCCGGAGGATATAGATATGGTTGTCCCGCACGCGGCAAATATACGAATTATCGACTCGGCTGTAAACAGATTCGGGCTGCCACGCGACAAATTCTTCACCAATCTCGAAAAATATGGCAACACTTCCGCGGCGTCGATCCCTCTTGGGCTGGACGAAGCTGTCGAGTTGGGTTTGGTCAAAAAAGATGACACGGTTGTGGTGGTGGGCTTCGGCGGAGGGCTGACCTGGGCGGCTAGTTTGATGAAATGGGCCTATTGAGGACATATCGATGAGCGAAGGATTTGCAGGCAAAAAGATTGGATTCGTATTTCCTGGGCAGGGGTCTCAGCACGTGGGAATGGGCCGGGAACTTGCAGGAAACTACCCTGTTGCGGCTGAGATATTTGCGAGAGCGGACACTGCGTTGGGCTACTCGCTATCGGGTTTGTGTTTCGACGGACCTGATGAAGAGCTTAAACAGACAATCAATACTCAGCCTGCGTTGTTTGTAACCAGCGCTGCCGCCTTTGAAGTCGTAAAAAGTAAAGGGATTGAGTTTTCGTTTGCTGCTGGGCATAGTATCGGCGAATATGCTGCATTGTACGCCGCGGGGGCATTTTCGTTGGAAGAGGGGCTGTCGCTTGTCCGGAATCGCGCAAAGCTGATGCAAAAGGCGGCTGAAGAGAAGCCTGGGACTATGGCGGCTATTTTAGGGTTGTCCGCCGAACAGGTTCGTGAGGTGGTAAGCGGAGCATCGAGCGCGGGGGTTGTGGCTGCGGCTAATTTCAACAGCCCGATCCAGATTGTTATATCTGGAGAGGTGGAGGCAGTCGCCAGGGCGAGTGCAATTGCCAAAGAGATGGGGGCGCGGCGGGTTGTGCCGTTGAATGTGAGCGGCGCGTTCCATTCGCCGCTTATGCAAAGTGCGGCGGATTCGCTTATGGAATCGTTAAAAGCGACCAGGATCAGCGATCTGTTGAAACCTGTGGTTGCGAATTATACGGCTGATTTTGAGACCAGCGCGGTCGAGGTGAAGGATAATCTGTCCAAACAGATCACCGGCAGTGTGAGGTGGGTCGAGTCGGTGCGCAAAATGCTTGACGCGGGAGCCGAATGCTTTATAGAATTAGGCTCAGGGAATGTGCTGGCTGGGCTGATTAAGAGAATCGCCCCGGAGGCGGAGACAGTCTCGGTGGGTGATGCTGCCTCGGTGGAGGGCCTGGCCTGATCGCAGCGGATATCGGCAAGGGCTTGTATGTGGGACATTTTGGCGGAATTGTCGAGTCGCGTTTCTCGATTTCCCAAAGGAGAATGATTTGTTGTTGGATGGACAAATAGCGCTGATAACGGGCGCGGGCAGAGCCGGTAAGGGCATCGGAAGATCGATCGCTCTGCGGCTCGCCAAGGAAGGCGCTAAGATTGCCATAGCTGATTTCGCGGCTGATGCGGCGGACGCTGTGGCCAAAGAAGTGAGCGAGGCGGGTGGAGAGGCTCTGGCGGTATATGGAAGCGTCTCCAGTGTCGAAGATGTTGATAAAATGGTTCAGGCTACCGTTGACAGGTTTGGTAGAATCGATATACTTATCAACAATGCTGGTATTACGCGAGACAATCTGCTTGTGCGAATGAGCGAGCAGGATTGGGATATGGTTTTGGACACTAATCTAAAAGGGGTGTTCAATTGCACAAAAGCCGTGGCTAAGTTGATGATGCGCGAGCGCAAAGGCAAAATCGTCAACATGGCGTCGGTGATGGGCATTATGGGAAACGCGGGACAGGCGAACTATTCCGCGTCGAAAGGCGGAGTGATCGCACTCACCAAAACCACCGCGAAGGAGCTTGGTTCTCGTGGGATCAATGTCAACGCGGTGGCTCCTGGATTCATCCAGACTGTAATGACCGAAGAGATGCCGGATGATGCCAAGGCGGGTATCGCTCAACAGATACCGCTGAGGCGGCTGGGTAGTCCGGAGGATGTGGCTGATGTGGTGCTGTTTTTGTGCAGCAATGCCTCGAGCTACATCACCGGGCAGGTAATCGCCGTAGACGGCGGAATGGTAATGTGAGGAGGATAATAGCATGTCTACTACTCTGGACAGAGTGAAAAAGGTCGTGGTTGACCGACTAAAACGCAGCCCGGACGAAGTTACGGAAAGCGCATCGTTTATTGATGATCTTGGAGCGGATTCGCTTGACGTTGTCGATTTGGTAATCGGCTTCGAGGACGAGTTTGAGATCGAGATTCCGGACGAAGATGCGGAAAAGATCCAAACCGTAGAGCAGGCTGTAAAATATATCGAAGCGAAGGTCTGAGGCAATCTGAACAGTGAGCGTATATTGTGAGCTGAGGTTGCGGCCTTTGTTTCATAAAACGTGAATATCGACTCAGATTTATAAGGCAATATTGCTGTTTCAGAGGTTCAAAGGCCAAAAGGTCTTTGAACCTTTGGGCATAGGTAGGGGTTTATGCAAGAAAGAAGAGTTGTTGTAACCGGGCTTGGGGCAATAACGCCGCTCGGAAATAGTGTGGACGAGTTCTGGGCATCGGTGAAGGCGTGCAAAAACGGCATCGGGCCGATCACGCATTTCGATGCCTCACAGCATTCCACGCAGATTGCGGCAGAGGTCAAAGGCTTTGATGCGACAAAACGCATAGACCCGAAGACCGTGAGGCAGATGGATACTTTTGTGCAATATGCCGCAACTGCATCGCTGGATGCCATCGATGACAGCGGATTGGCCATCACCGAGGAAAACGGCCCCAGGGTTGGGGTACTGATCGGCTCGGGGATCGGTGGGGTCGAGACGTGGGAGGTGCAGCATCAGAATCTGCTTAAAAGCGGGCCGCGACGAGTAAGCCCGTTTTTTGTGCCGATGCTGATCGCGAATATGGCGAGCGGAATGGTGGCCATTTTATCCGGCGCCAAAGGCCCGAATATGGCGGTTGTCACCGCGTGTGCAACGGCGAGCCACTCGACCGGAGAAGCCTGGCATATGATTCGACGCGGGGATGCGGACGCGATGATAGTCGGAGGAGCGGAGGCGGCGATCCGACCACTGAGCTGCGCGGGTTTTTGCACAATGAAGGCTACTTCGTCTCGCAATGACGATCCGGAGCACGCCAGCAGGCCGTTCGATAAAGATCGTGATGGATTCGTGATGGGCGAAGGCGCAGGGATTCTTGTTTTAGAAGAGCTGGAGCACGCGAAAGCTCGCGGGGCAAGGATCTATGCGGAAGTGGTCGGTTATGGATGCTCTGCTGACGCCTACCATATGGTGGTCATCGATTATCGCGGCGCGGCCAAGAGTATGACCAACGCTCTTGCGAGCGCAAAGCTGCCTGTTGATAAGATCGACTATGTGAATGCGCATGGAACTTCGACGCCGGTGGGTGACCCCGAAGAGTGTAAGGGGATCAAATCGACTTTTGGTGAGGCGGCCAAGGGGCTTATGATCAGTTCCACCAAATCGATGCACGGCCACTTGCTTGGAGCTGCGGGAGCGGTAGAAAGCATCGCTTGCATTAAAGCGATCAACGAGGGCGTGGTTCCCCCTACTCGTAACCTTGTCGAGCCGGACACCGAATGTGACCTGGACTTGATTCCCAACCAGGCGCGCGAGGCCAAAGTAGAATATGCAATGAACAACTCGTTCGGCTTTGGAGGGCAGAACGCGACGCTTATTTTCAAGAGATTTGATGGTTAGTTGAGAATCCGATCGAAGAGCTGAGTTTCGGAGGTAAGTAAGTTGGCATCAATATCACGCAGGGCCGGCAATGTAAGCCCATCCCCTACCCTGGCGATTACGGCCAAGGCCAAAGCTATGCAGGCCGAAGGGATCGACGTTGTGAACTTCGGCGCAGGGGAGCCGGATTTCGACACTCCGCAGCACGTTAAAGATGCCGCGATAGTATCGCTTCAATCAGGATTCACCAAGTATACGCCGACCTCTGGGACTGCCGATCTTAAAAAGGCTATCAGCGAAAAGCTCCGGCGCGAGAATGGGCTGCAATATGGTGCAGGGGAGATCATTGTCTCGCTTGGCGCGAAGCATTCGATTTATAACGCCGTGCAGGCTACAGTAGACCCGGGGGATGAAGTCATTATTCCCGCCCCTTATTGGGTGAGCTATCCCGAGATTGTGGGGATGGCGGACGGGAAATGCGTCTTTGTCGAAACCGATGAATCGACGGACTTTACAGTTCCGATAGATACCCTGAGAAAGGCCGTGTCGCCGAGAACCAAGCTGCTTATCCTCAACAGCCCTTCAAACCCGACCGGAGGAGTCTACAATCGAGAGCAGATCGAGCAGATAGCCCAACTGGCGGTCGAGAGGGGTTTTTATGTGCTCAGCGATGAGATCTACGAAAAGATCATCTATGACGGACGTGAGCATGTCAGCATCGGCTCCCTTGGCGATGCGATCAAGAAGCTCACGATAACCATCAACGGATTCTCCAAGGCGTTCTCGATGACTGGCTGGCGGTTGGGCTATGCGGCGGCCGAGAAGCCGATAGTGGATGCTATGGAGGCGATTCAGAGCCACAGTGCGTCAAATCTGGTTTCGTTTACTCAGCCCGCCGCAGTCGCAGCCCTGAATGGGCCTGAAGAACTGGTCAGGGAGATGGTGGCTGAGTTCGACAAACGGCGGCAGTATATCGTGGGCAGGCTCAACGATATCAAAGGCATTACCTGCACGATGCCCGGCGGGGCGTTCTATGTGTTTCCGAATGTATCGGGGCTGTATGGCGGCAAAATAACGGGTTCGGATGCGCTTTGCGATTATCTGCTGCGTGAGGCGAATGTTGCCGCTGTCGCTGGCAGTGGATTTGGCGCGGATCCTTATATTCGCCTATCATACGCGACGTCGATGGGAAACATAGAAAAGGGCTTGGACAGAATAGCGGCAGCGGTCTCAAAACTACTATAACGGCGAAGCATCGGATGGTTTTAGATACAAAGTCACTTCAGGCTATCGCACAGAAGCTGCAAGTGGGCATTACGGATTATGCTTTACTTGGGCGGGCGTTGACGCACGGGTCATATCTGGGGGAGGCGCCGGATGCGGAATCAAATGAGCGGCTGGAGTTTCTAGGGGACTCGGTGCTGGGGCTGATAGTGGTCGAGTATTTGTATGATGCGTATCCGGATTGGCCGGAAGGGGATTTATCCAAAGCCAAGGCCGTGGCAGTGAGCGAACCTGTGCTTGCGAATGGCGCAGAATCGTTAGGTCTGCCTGGCATGATACTGATGAGCTCTGGAGAGGAAGCGGGGGGCGGCAGAGGTCGTTTTTCGATATTGTCCGATGCTTTCGAGGCGCTGGTGGCGGTGATATATCTGGACTGTGGATTGGAATCTGCCAGGCAATTCGTGCTGCGCGCGCTCCAACCAACACTCACTGAGATCGAGCAAAACAAACATATCCGCGATTATAAATCTGTGCTGCAGGAACAAGTCCAGGGTATTTACAAAGAAGCGCCGCGATATAAAGTGGTTGGCGAGCATGGCGCAGACCACGACAAGACCTTCAGCGTTGAAGCCGTACTCAAAGGCGTGGTGATCGGCAGAGGCGAGGGCAGAAGCAAGAAGCAAGCGGAGCAATCGGCAGCGTATCAGGCTCTGGAACATATACGACACGACAAAGCCCACCTGCCGCCTGTTGATTCCTAAGCATAAGGAGACGACGATGTCCGAACATAGCGCTCAGATAGGGGTTTTTGGCGGCTCGGGTTTCTATTCGCTGATGGATTCGTTTGAGGAGATCAAAGTCGAGACTCCCTACGGCCCGCCAAGCGATATGATCGCTATCGGCACTATTGGCGACAAAAGAGTCGCGTTTCTGCCTAGGCACGGCAAACTCCACCAATACCCTCCGCACGTCATCCCTTATCGCGCCAACATCTACGCAATGAAGCAACTGGGCGTGACGCGAATAATCGGCCCAAACTGTGTCGGCAGCTTGCAGGCGCACATAAAGCCTGGGGATTTTGTGGTGTGTGATCAATTCATAGATCGCACTTCCGGCCGAAAGGACACGTTTTATGACGGGCCTGTCGCGACGCATATTTCATCCGCGGAGCCTTATTGCGCCAAGCTGCGGGAGCTTGCCGTCGAAATCGGGCGAAAGCAGAATATTACGATTCACGATGGCGGCGCCACAGTGGTAATCCAGGGGCCGAGGTTCTCCTCACGAGCCGAAAGCCAGTGGTTCACCTCGATGGGCTGGGCTACGGTGAATATGACGCAGTATCCGGAGTGCATTCTTGCACTTGAACAGGAGATATGCTACGTCAACATCGCGCTTATCACGGATTATGACGTGGGAGTCGTAGCTGATGGCGGGGCCGAAGCTGTGAGCAGCGCAGAGGTCATCAAGGTGCTGCAGTCGAATAATGAGCGCGTGAAGTCGTTGATTTTGGAGATGATTATGCATATCCCCGACACGCGCGACTGTCCTTGCGCCCATGCTTTGGAGTTCGCGAGGATGGGTTAGAGCCATCGCAGCGCGGCAGGGATACTAAATCATCACGTTAAATCGCTTATTCCGTCACATCCACCCATACTCCGGTGTCGGCGGATTTTTCTACAGCTTCCAACACCGCCTGGCATTTCAAGCCATCGTAGAAGCTTGGCGAAGGGTTTTCTCCTGTGGCTATGCCGTTCATCAGTAGATATATCTGATGCACAAAGGTCTGCTGCCAACCCAAAACGTGCCCCGCGGGCCACCAGCCTTTCACGAACGGATGGGTCGGTTCGGTGGCGAGGATGGTCTTCCAACCCTGGAAGCGAGCGTCTTCTTTGCGATTATAATATTCAAGCTCGTTTAGCCTTTCGATGTTGAAACGGATGCTGCCCTCACTGCCGTTGATCTCAAACCTCAGGCCGTTTTTGTGACCTCCGCCAAAGCGTGAAGCTTCAAATGTCCCTATCGCGCCATTTTTGAATTTGGCCATGAACATAGTGGCGTCATCAACCGTGACCTCGCCATATTCGCGAGCGCCCTCGCTTTTCGAAAGCCCAGCACCCTCACCCTGCGGCAGCGGTCGTTTCTCGATAAAAGTCTTCATCAAACCACTGACGGATTCAAAATCGCCGCATAGATAGCGCGCCATATCGATAATATGCGCGTTTAGGTCGCCGTGGGCGCCCGTTCCCGCCTTGTCTTTCTGAAGTCTCCACACCAACGGGAAATCCGGGTCGATGATCCAGTCCTGTAAATATACCGATCGAAAATGATACGGCGTACCGATCATACCGTTTTCGACCATCACTCGGGCAAGTTCGACAGCCGGGATACGTCGATAGTTGAAGTTAATCATAGCCACAACCCCGGCCTTTTCCACCGCCTCAACCATATTCTTGCATTCGGCGACACTCATGGCCATCGGCTTCTCGCACAAGATATGTTTGCCATTGCTCGCAGCGGCTATCGCGATTTCCTTGTGCATATCGTTGCCGACGCCGATATCTACCAGATCGATATCGTCGGCTTCGACGACGTTTTTATAACCTTCGCTCGCTCTTTCCCATCCGTATTGTTTCGCGTATTTCTCGGCCTCAGACTTGACCAGGCCGCATATTTCTTTCATCACCGGCTGTGCTTTGACATCCGGAAAGGCGAACGCGCAGTCTCGATAGCCGATGCTGTGTGCCTTGCCCATAAAAAGATAGCCAACCATCCCGACGTTAACTTGCTTTTTCATATTGAACCTCCGCTGGCAGAGTTGATTGTTTGTTATCATCCTGACTATATTCTATTAGACTTCCGCAGCACATAACCTTCTCGTATTTCTTGAGAGAGGGTTAAACCACATATCCCTCACCTGGGGAAGATGGACAGGGTGAGGGCGTAGATATTTCTCATCTCGTGAGCCGACAGGTGTTTACTTTTCTATTGACGAGGCTATACAATCTCCACAGAATACATTAGGAGGTGGCTGCAATAGATACCCTGCTTTTGTCTCGAATACAGTTCGGCTTCACAGTTGGCTTTCATTATATTTTCCCTCCGCTGAGTATTGGGCTATCGTGGTTTGTCTTTGGCCTGGTCACAAAATATAAACTTAGCCAAGATGCGCTGTATAAGGGTATGGCGCGGTTTTGGATCAAGATTCTTGCGGCGACGTTTGTGGTCGGGGCGGCTACGGGGATTACAATGGAGTTTCAGTTCGGCACGAACT
>LSQX01016554.1_pt1 | contig 16641 bp, 13 predicted proteins | sample 654561 | NCBI WGS metagenome assembly LSQX01 (sample SAMN04489861, study PRJNA283612) | anaerobic digester metagenome | isolation source: 4 biogas reactors fed with cattle manure at either 37C or 55C with and... | place: Denmark: Kongens Lyngby | collected 2014 | reverse complement strand
GAAAGTACCGCTATTTGCCTACTTATACGGGTAGATAGTCACTCCCTCTACCACCCTCGTAATCACCCGCTTGCGGCTGGGGGTATCCGGCATTAGGCCCAATTCGATGCTCTTGAACAACCCCAAGACCTGGGCGGGGATAACCAGCACTGGCGATAGGATTGCGTCATCCGAATCAAGGTCTGCGCCAAAACCTAACACGGAGTGGAAAAGGTTAGCCCAACCCGCCTCCGGTCTTGGCGAGACGGCCAGCCGATGACAGCCTAGTTCTTTTGCAGAGAGCTCCTTGATGAGGTCCGACTCATACTTCCGCCGGTAACCGTCGAGGGAGGTGAACAGAACTACCAATGTCTTGTCATCAACGGCTGCCATGGGGCCGTGGCGCAGTCCCAGGGTATCCTCGGCCTTGCCTATTACCTGCCCATCGGTCATTTCCTGAACCTTTAGGTGTGATTCTAAGGCAGCTCCATAGAAGGGATGCGCGCCGATGAAGAAGATACGGTCAAAGGACATCGCCGCGATTTCTTTCAGCCTCTCACCATGGACTGTCAAGAGCTCCTCTGCGGCCTTAGCTAAATTCTCAACTGTGGCTTCATACTGGGCAAAGTCCCCACCGTAGGCTAGACTGAAGCCGGCCACCACCATGCTGGTAAAGGAGCTAGTCATGGCCAGCCCCGCGTCATTGGTATCGGGTGGCAGTACACAGAGGAGCCCCGTAGCATGGCTTTCCCTCGCCAACCTGGCAAGTTCACCCTCATTACTACAGGTAAACACTACGTGGGTTACTAAACCGGGCCTAAGAGCTTCCGCTAGTTCAAAGGCAGCATTTCCTTCCGGGCTGTTACCGGATCTGGCAAAGGATACCAGGATGAACGGAGTGCGGGGCAGCGTGTTCTCAGGATTCATCACGATCTCAGTTGATGAAATGCTCTTAACCATGCCTTTATGTCGGGCAGCTAAGGCTGCCTCCACGCACTGGCTGGCATAATATGAACTACCTGCTCCCGTTAAGATGATGGTCTCATCGCCCGAGATCAGCTTTTCTATCTGCCCCACATGCTTTTTCATCATGTTCTTGGTCTCCAGCCAGACCCGCGGCTGCCTGGCTATCTCCACGGGGGTATGGAGCAACCCCCGTTCTTGCTTGGTGTCATAGTCCAACTCCATAAGCTGAGTCAATGAATGAAACAATCAAATCGCCTCCCCACTACCTAGTCTTCCTACATAGGGTAAGAATCAGCGATCTACCCGGTATACAACTAACAGCTTCTCACACAAGATACTCGGATCTGCTCAAGCCACCCATCGATATCTGCCTTCCATGGCTGCCCCGCAGTCCCACCGGCAGCCGTCACTGACGCAGTGCCGCAGGCACAGCCCATGGCAAGGCTTTCACTCAAAGTCTTTCCTTCAAGAAATCCTGCGAGAAAGCCTGCATCAAAGCTATCGCCTGCTCCAATGGTATCTACAATCTCTACTTCCGGCACTTGGGCTTTCCACAGTTCATCTCCCTTTTGAACCATAGCTCCTTCACCGCCGAGCTTGACTGTAACAATGGGAACGACGCCCTTTAGTCTCTCCAGACCGTCAGTGACACTTTCAGTCCCGGTGATGGCCTGCAGCTCATTCTCATTGGGTAAAAAGACATCGACATTCTCTAAGAGTTCATGCAGCCCTTGACCCCATCGTTCTTGGGGATCCCAATTTGTGTCTAGACTCACGGTCCCGCCGGTTCTCCTTACTTCCTCAGCCATGGAGAGAAATGATTCTTGCATCTGTTCCAGCAAGAAGTAACTGCCGATGTGCAGATGTCTGGTATTGTGGAGCATATCTAAAGAAACGTCCTCTGACCTGACAGCTTCAATGGTTCCTAAGTAAGTTAGAATCGAGCGATCGTGGGGCTCTTGCAAGTGTACCGATATTCCTGTCTCGATACTTGAATCGACTCTGACTAAAGATATGTCAACACCTGACTCCTGCAGTGTATCTAGGATAATCCGCCCAAAGGCGTCATCACCCACAACACCCACAATCCCGACACGCATCCCCAACTTGGCGGCCTGGCAGGAAAAAATGCTGCAAGAGCCTCCCATTCGCAATGCATATCCCTCGATTAACTTCTCTTCCTGCCCAAAGCCGGGTCTAAGATCCTCTCCCATCAGCACTAGGTCTACACACAGATCTCCTACTGTAAGGATGTCATACCGTTTCATCAAACACCACCCGTGTCTAGCTTTAGTAGCCTCTTGGCATTAAGATTATATACCTTCTCTAGTATTTCATCATCTAACCCTATGCCGTAGATCCTCCAGCGCCCCTGCCCGGGAATCTCCGACGAGGAATAATCAAAGTACTCATTCCAGGTCTCCAAGAATTCATAGTAACGCAGGTGTTCTAATCTGCCGGGGAAGCAATCTGTGCCAAACAGGATCCTATCCTGGTATTTCTCAAAAAACTTGCGGGCAGTATATGGTTGGCGACCAAGCTCCGCCAAACGAGCTGCCATATCTACATACATGTTGGGATACTTGTCTAGACACTCACCCACAAAACCCAAATTCTCAGCATAGGAGCCCATATGGGCAATAATAAATGTAGTGTCTGGGTTACCCTCCAACAGCCTTGCTTGCTGCTCCATCAGCTCGTCAAATGTAAAAAGCTCTGGGGAACAAAAGGACCAATCGGGGTGCCTTTGAAGCTCTTCAAACCGTTCATTAAACCTGTCGACCGGCTTAAAGAAAGCCACTGGGTCTGCTATATGGGCCAGTACCGGCAGCCCTAGTCTGGCTGCATTCTCCCAAATGGGCTTTAACCTCGGATCATCAATGGGTATATGGCGCCCGTTCTTGTCTTTCATGCCTAGACTGACATTCTTCCACACCTTTATTCCCCGCATACCCAGTTCAACTCCATGTTCCAAGCTTTGCGCCACCATAGCGGGGAAATTGGGATCATCAAGCTGGGTGATGTCCACAGAACCAAAGCTTGTGATGAAGTCAGAGTACGGGGCCAGCATCTCGAGGACTCTGTAGAGCTCCTGTCCCCACTGCATCTCCTGATTAACTACATGCTCCACGCCAACCGCCCGCAATTCTTCAATGTGCCGGACTAATCTTTCCTTGACCTCTCCTTCCTCACCATTTGTCAGGGAGCCAAGATGAATGTGAAAATCGATCACCGGAAATCTGGGTTTTTCCACAACCTGCCGTTCAACAACCAATTCACTGCGGGGCACGTATTCATGGAGATAAATAGCTCTTTCCGTTCTCATCGCTATCACCCCTGTGGTCTTTTAAGTATCTAAGCCTGATTGGCCGGGCTTTAGCCAACTAAACTCAAGAAATTCAGTCTGTACATGCGTTCCAGCACGCTATCGGGAAGCTTGATACCGTACACCCGCCAGTATCCTTGGAGCTTATGGCTCTCGGTGATGTCGAAATACTCATCGTAGGTTTCAAAGAACCGCCAGTGCAGCCGGTACATTCTATCAATTGGCTGACCCATGGCGTTTCCATCGGTACCGAAGATAATGCGGTCTGCGTGTTTAATGAGAAATTCCCTTGTCCTATAAGGCTGTCGGCCCAGTTCACTTAACCGCGCGGATAGATCAATGTACAGATTAGGATACTTGTCCAACCATTGCTCCACCTGATCGAGGTCTTCGGGCAGATTTGCCACATGCGCCCCTATAAAGACGGTATCTGGGTGCCGTTCTATTACCCGATTGCGCTGTGCCAAGAGCTCTTCTTTACTATAGTACTCATCACCGACAAATAACCAGTCGGGGCGCTCCGCTAGCTCCAAGAGCCTTTCGTTATGTCTGTCCAGTGGGGTAAAGAACGCCTGCGGATCACCGGTGTGGATAAGCACGGGAATTCCCAGTTCTCCGCAGCGAGCCCAAACAGGATCCAGCTTAGGTGTGTCGACGGGGAGATACTTTCCATCCTTGGTTTTTACACGTAAACCTAAAGACTTGGAAATCTTCAGCCCTACAGCTCCCCTGCGTACACTGTCCTCTAGTTGGCGAACAGCCAGATCAGGAAAATCCGGTTCATCTACCGCTTCCCAATTAATATTGGCAAACACATAGAATCTGCCGGGGAACCGGTTGAAGATATCTAGGCGCCGGGATAGCCTTTCACCCCAACCGCCGTCGAGATCGACGACCGCTTCTACATTGCATTCGTCCATCGCTCTTACATATTCCTTAGCAACTGTCTCCAGATTAGCTTCGGTCTTTCCCAGGTGATTATGGGCATCGATAGCCGGAAACTTAGCTTTCTCGACAAATGTCTCCTTGGTGACCAACTGGGGTATCGGATCGAAGTCAAAGATGGACAAATTCTTGATATCCATTATTATCACTCCCATAGGCCTGGAAACTCACTCCACTTTCCCACGATACCCTGAAGAATTCTCCAGGCGGACTCTAAGAACCGTATTTTTATCTTCTCAATCAGCCTCTAATGACAAATCCTCATTCTTGGATTATTTTGTTGTCTGTATGAATTACATACAATTTTATACTTCTAGTTTCTTTGGTTGCTTCCTGCATTACCAGCAGCCCTTTGTGATACCGCTTCCCGGAGTTCCGGCGCCGCTGTCCTTGACCCAGTATAGCGAATCAAATACACTAGACTTGTAATACGTACCTACGCTTGTAGGGTTTTCCATGCTTTGAAGCCTCTCCCCGATGGTTTTTTCTCAGAGGCTGTTTAGTCTGCTTGCTGATGGCAATTTGCCGTCAATTTGAGGGTGTAACAGATGAGCAACTACAATATGACAGGAGGTAACAATGAGACAGCCCATTGCCTTTCTATGTGATTTTGACGGAACCATCGGCCTCATCGATGTGGGTGACCTAGTGCTGGATAACCTGGTTTTCCCTAAACTTGACCCCGCCTTTCTAAGAAAGCTGGAGGTCAGCGGCTCAGGCTCCAAGGATTTATACATGCAATGGTATGGTAATGCCCCGCCGTCCCAAGAAGAATTTGTAGAACTGATCCTACAGGCAGATATCGACGACAGTTTCAAGACGCTTTTGGACCTAGCCAAGGAACAGGGAGACCAAGTAGCCATAGTCAGTGACGGATTTGATGCATACATTAAACCGCTGCTGAGGCGGGCTAATATCACCGGGGTTCCCGTCTACTCCAATGTAATGCGGTTTAACCCTGAACTTGAGCTTGCTTTTCCCCACCACAATCCCAGCTGCAGATTCTGCGCAGTATGTAAGGCTGCCATTGCCCTCCAGTACACCCGCCGAGGATTTTACACAGTCTATGTGGGGGATGGAACCAGTGATCGATTTCCTATCCACGCTGCCCACCAGGTATTTGCTAAGGACGCCTTAGTACCGATATGTGAAGAAGAAGGGATACCTTTTGATGAGTTCTCTTCGTTCCAGGACATTATCTCCTGGTATGCTGCCGGTGAGGTAAGACAAGAAAAGCCCCTGGACCTTCATCCCAAGTGCAGCTCACTCAAGGATGATTCCTTGAAGTTCTTGGATGTGGAAAGGGCTGCCAATCTACTTTCGGAAGATGTACTTGAGCAAGACTAAAGATCAAAAGGCGCCGATGGCGCCTTTTTAGCTTTATATTGGCTGTGCCCCCCTATACCAAATGTCGTACAAACAATGGGCAAGCCTGTCCTATACTTCTGATGCTCTACCCTCTGGCAGTCCCAGTTCAGTGATAGACAGCATCCCGGGATACTACTCAATTACAACTTCCCAGCCCGCCTCCCACAGCATTGTAGATGCATCTTCCACTGAAAACCCTCTGCCAAGGGATGTGTCTTCCTTGGTATCTCTCGGATTGACTCCGGTCTCAGCATAGATTTGATTTGCGCCGGCAATCAGACTAATAAGACTCGGCTCATGTACTCCCATAGCCCTCATGTTTTTGCCGACAACCAGCCTCGCTACTGCCGTAACCTTAGCCAGTTCAAACTCACTGATTTGACCATTCTCGGCCAGGGGCGTCCCCGGTACAGGGATACGCCTCATCGCAGCCATAACTGATACGTTGTATTTCTTTGCCCGGAACATCTCGGCAATCAGTTCGTCAGCAGTGTGCTCTGGACCAATGGGCTCCACACAGTAGTAAAGCTCCAAGTTCGCTTCATTAATGGCTGCCAACGTGGCTTCCCGATCCTCAGGTGGGATTTCAGTATCCACGCCTTCCCGCAGCCTGCGAATGTGATAGGCCCCTGTAAACCCGACGTCGGCCAGCCTGCGGGCTTCCCCAGGGCCAAAATCCCCGGTGTTGGCTACCATACGCATGCCGTCTGGCAGCATTTTCCGTACCTTTTCGCCGATGCGCAGGAACTTATCAAAGTCATAATCGGCAGTCGTCATCAGGAAAAGATCATGGATACCGGCGCTGACAAAGGCCTCTACCTTTTCCATTACTTCAGCTTCTGAGAGCTCGTGTCCCGGCCCCATGAGCCCGTGCCTGGCACCCAAAGAGCAGAATCCGCAGTTCTTGGAACACGGATTTGAATCAAGCCCAACCTGTGCAAAAATCAGACCTCGATTGCGAAACTCCTTTCGGGATAGACTATTGGCGCAGGACATCAACAAGTACATATCCTCGGAGCCCAACTCAATGTCCATCAAGACCCTCGCATCATCCCAAGTTAATTCCCTACCGGATAACGCTTTATCCAGTATGCTCCTCACTGTCACCCCGTTGTTCACAAGCATTGCACCCCATTTTTATATTTTTCCCTTCCTCGGCAAGTGGAAGGAGAAGCTGCTTATCCTAGTCCGACTACTGCTCTCTAATCCTCCATCTTCACGGTCCAACTACTGCTCACTTGACTAGGGTATATCAGGATTCGACCGCAGCTGAGGGCTTCTTTCCTGGAGAGGAGGTTGACCCCCGTACTATTAGCCGGGTGCCCATGACCAGCTGATGTCCGCACCCTCTCATGGTCTTGGATGGCTCACACGACAGAAGTAGGTTCACAGCCACTACTCCCATTTCTCGTTTTGGTATACGGACAGTGGTTAGGGGAGGATCTTGCCTTGCTGCTTCATCGATATCATCGATGCCTACAATAGCAATATCCTCCGGGATCGCAAGCCCCGCCTGTTTAATCACATCCATGGCATTAAGAGCTGTCTGATCGCTGGCACACACCACTGCAGTGGGAGGAGTCGGCAGGTTCAAAAGAGCTTCCATCTCCTTTCTACCCTTCTCACTGCCGTGGGACATTCTCGGAGGCAGCAGTTCTGGGGAAAAATCAATGGAAGCCTGCCGCAGAGCTAGAAAATAGCCCAACAGTCTTTCATTGAGCGGCTTATACTTGGGCGAACCTTGAATAAAGCCGATCCGTTCATGCCCAAGGGATAATAGGTGTTGAGTAGCTAGAAATCCTGCTTCCACATTGTTGGCTAACACGCAAGGAAGAGGATGGCCGTATATATAGTTGTCCACCAGTACAACGGCTGACTCTGCCTCCTCAGCCACCCTGATAAGAAACTCGTCATCTAGATCACCGCCCCCCAGGATTATAGCACCGGCCGCTTCTCCAGAGGCTATAATAGGGGGAACCTGTGTCACCGTTCCACTTCCAGACTTGACAATGGCCAGCACCACATGATAGCCAGCTTCTTGAGCAGCTTCATTGATCCCGCTGACGATAGTACCGCAGAAGCTATCAGCGAACACCGGCATGGGTAGTTCTTCCATCACCAAAGCTAAGAGGTTTCCATCATTGCCGTTTCGTCTGGATGTCCTTCTTTTGTACTTGAGTTCTTTGGCTACTTCCAATACCTTCTGGCGCGTTTCGTCAGCTATACCCGGTCGATTGTTGAGAACCAAAGACACAGTGGCAGGAGACACTCCAGCGATTCTGGCTATATCTTGCATTGTAACAGAGCGACCTTTTCCTGATGCGTTCATACGGCTCCTCATCCTTAGCTTCTCACGTCTCGTTTGGTCAAGATCTAGTACGGATTTCCTTTAGGTTGTGATTAACTGGGACTCACCTACTCATACTACCCGCTCCAAGATTTCCTCTTCCTTGATAAGCATCTCTTCACCCAGATCAATTACCTTTTTTTCACCTTCGCCAGTAAGGAAGAGTCTCCGCAGCCGCAGATCCCCACCCATCACCTTGAGCCGCACCAGCATCCCATGCTCGGTCGCCTCTTGACTGAGAACTCCCCATGAGTAGCCTGTGGACCAGAAAAACGTCCCTTCCCGCAGGGCAAATTCCATTGTTCTGGAGACTCCAGAATACCGGAAACCAGTTAGGGCTAAGACTGCAGCCCATGACACCATCGCCCTGGCATAGTGGTGACCACATTCTGCCTCATCAAAGGGATTGCGCTTACGGCCGTCATAACGGCTGCGAATAGCCTTTATGCACCGCAGTCCTTGGTCAATCATTCCTTCGTACAGCATGTGGACTGCGGCGGTATACTCAAATCCTGTCATTAGCTCATTGAAATACGGCACTGGGGTCTTAGGTCGATTCCCCAATGGGAAGGTGCACATCAATAGACCTGACTCATCATTTAAAGCGAAGGTCCTCATGTGGTTGAAGTGATCATAGAGATCCTCTCGGAAGTTGTAAGTCATGATGCTCTCTAAGGTCTGGCGAACGTGCTCTTCATCCAGGAGATAACCCAGCCCGCAGACATGGGCCATCAGCTGCCCAGCCAGCTGATCGACAAGACACCCACTGCCCATCTGGTAATCCGGGTCTTCCCTGTCTTCAGCCCCCATACCCACTTCTAGTCCCCGGGCCAGTGCTGCATCTACTGGTAGAGGCCTGATCTCTTGCTGGTAATACTGTCCATTGAAGAGATGTCCATCAGTCCATTGGCTGCCGAGTTCAAACAACCGTTGACATTCAGCGGCAAATTCCCTTTCCCCTAAGTACTCAGCCATAGCGGCCGCGGCTTTCAAGGCGCCGAGATACCATCCCTGCATGAGGGGGTTGGGTCCGTAGTATTCCACGTCTAAGGTATTGTGCTGACATCCTTCCATTACCCCATCTCGATCGGCATCCCATCCTCCATCTACCCAGCAGAACTCCAGGGCTTTCTTGGCCTTGGGCCACAGCCTCTCAAGCATTTCATCGTCACCGGAAAGCTGCCAATCACGATAGAGTTTCATGATGCAGCCCATCTGCCCGTCTGCTGCCGCTCTGCCAAACTCTTGAGCCCACTGGATGGGCAGATGAACACGAAAACTCATCAAACCAGTCTCGTCGGTGGCATGCTTGAACTCCACTTCCCGCATCAGACATGACAGCTCGCCAAATAGATGGGCCGTTGCCTGTTCGTAGTTCCAAACATGGGTGCAAGAGCCGTGGCAGCAGCCTTGTTTATCACTGCAGCCTTCAAACCCAAAGAAATACCCGTCTTCAGTTCGAAAACACGTCTGGCTCCGCAGTGTACTCAAGTTGTTGAGGGCTGCTTCCTTCACCACCTGCGGTAGATCACTCTTACAGAAAGCAGATACAAACTCCACTGTCCTTTGTTCTAGGAGCGGCAGCTGCTCCTCAACCTGCTGGATAACATCCCAGGCATCTTTAAATCGGCGGGTGTAGTAGTTTCCAATGCGGTTTCTGGATGCTTGCTCTACACCGGCTTCTCCACAAGCCTCGCCCTGGCAGCCGTTATCTTCGCAGCATGGTTTTTCAGGAGTCCACGTCTGGCGGTTGGGGAAGTGCCATGCCAGTAGAAATGTTATTTGCCGTTCTTCGTTGGGTGGAATTCTGCAGCTGGCCGCCAGGGAGCCAACGGATGAGGGCCTATCGGTACTCACCCCATCTAGTCTCCCATCTTCAGCCAAGTCATCCCAAAAATGAAGGAGACTGGTATTCCACCGGGTCTCGGGCCAATGACACTGATACGAGAAATCCTCGGCATCGGTGGCAATGGCTATACTTCCCCACGACTCATCTAGGGTATTGGCGGCGTCGGATGCCCGCATCAACAAGCCCCGCATTCCCGTTGAAGAGCGGAATTCGTTAATATTACCTGCTGGTATTGATTTGCCATCATACCCGACAAAGTTGGTTATACTTCCACAGACTGTAGCATCAATCCACTGATTGGTCTTGTTTTTCAATACGTAGCGCAGTACTGCCAGAGGCCAGCCGCTGCCTTCGCCATCACAGGGAATCAGCGGGTTAAAGGCTTCAAGACGCACATCCAGGGGCGACCCAGGATCTCCCAATACAACTTGGGCCAGGGGATATGCGGCATGGAAGGAGCACTCCCGAAACCGAGGCACGCCGTGATAAGGCTCTGATACACCGAAGGCCCCCTCATAGGGAGGCTGTATAACTCCCTCCAACGCCCTCATAAAGGGCTGCTTCTTTTCTGGTTTCGCCCACAGCACAAAGAGGGAGCGCCCGTTATGACCCTTGTCTGGGCGGTTCATTATCTCCCAATCCCGCAGGTCACCTCGACCGCCCAGCGCCACAGTGCCTGTCCCAATTCCACCCAGCGGCATAGCAATACGGGCCAAGTTCTCTTGTGGATAGCTATTTAGAACCGGCCATGTCCTGTTAAGCCACGACTGCCCTTTCATCACATCCATTTGCGTCCACCCCCATCCATGATATCCAACTCAGTCCACCTGTTGAGTTAGAAAACAATTGAACTGCAAGACAATCGACAAGCCAATCGGAGCCTTTTACACAACTTCTCTAGCTTTTTCATTGAGGAACTTCTCCGCAAAGTGACAGGCGCAGAAGTGCCCCTGCTCATACTCCTTGAGCTCAGGCCGAGTTTGCTCGCATTGGGCCACTGCATATCTACACCGAGGGTGGAAGGCGCATCCACTGGGTGGATTTGCTGGACTGGGAACATCCCCCTCCAGCACGACATCTTTCTTGGGGTAGTCCGGATCAGGTACAGGGATGGACGATAGCAGCACCTCAGTGTAAGGATGCAGAGGACGGTTAAACAGCGTCTCGGTAGGAGCAAGCTCCACGATCCGACCCAGATACATGACAGCAACCCTATGGGAGACGTGTTCCACAACACTGAGGTTGTGGGCAACGAAAAGATATGTCAGTCCCATCTGCTTTTGCAGGTCTTCCAAGAGGTTCAAAACTTGCGCCTGTACTGACACGTCCAAAGCTGAAACAGGCTCATCACAGATAACCAGCTTGGGCCTCAGCGCTAGTGCTCTGGCGATACCTATCCTCTGCCGCTGGCCTCCACTGAACTCATGGGGATAGCGGCGCATATAATCAGGACTTAGACCTACAGCTTCCAGCAGCTCTGCTACCCGCTCTTCCCGCTGCTTTCTATCTTTCATTCCGTAAATGTAAAGCGGTTCCCCGATGATGTCAAAGATCAGCATCCTGGGATTAAGGGATGACATGGGGTCCTGGAAGATCATCTGCANNTGGTCTTGCCGCAGCCGCTTTCACCGACTAGGCCCAAGGTTTCCCCTTCGTGGAGAGTGAAGCTTACATCATCCACTGCCTTCACATGACCTACAACCTTGCGGAAGACCCCCCGCACGATGGGAAAATACGTTTTCAGGTTCTTTACTTCAAGCAATGTCCTTTGACCCGTCATAGGACTCACCCCTTTTTAGCAGCCAGCATTTGGCGCTGTGGTCGTCGTCAAGCTTAAACTCGGGCGGTTCTGTATCGCATTCCGGCATTACGTAGGGACAGCGGTCCTTAAAGCTGCATCCCGGCGGCAGTTCATAGAGTGATGGTACTGTTCCCCTAATGGGTGTTAACCTCCGCTTTCTTCCTATAACGGGCACTGAGTTCAGCAATCCCTTTGTATACGGATGCTGAGCATTGTGGAAAATCGTTCTCACCGGTCCCCGTTCAACTATTTTCCCGAGATACATGACTACTACATCATGGGCAACCTCAGCAATTACCCCCAAGTCGTGGGTGATCATCATGATGCTCATGCCCATCTGCTCCTGGAGCTCTAACATCAACCGCAGAATCTGCTTTTGAATGGTAACATCCAAAGCAGTAGTAGGCTCATCGGCAATCAGGAGTCTCGGCCGGCAGGATAAAGCCATGGCGATCAGCGCCCTCTGCCTCATGCCTCCACTCAGCTGGAAAGGATATTCATCAAATCTCTGCTCCGGCGCTGGTATACCTACCTTCCTGATCATCTCAATGGCCATCTCTTTAGCGGTTTTCTTGTCCACATCGGTATGGAGCCTAATGGCCTCAACAATCTGCTTCCCGATTGTATATACCGGTGTCAAGGAAGTCATGGGTTCCTGGAAAATCATGGAGATCTCGTTACCGCGAATATTCCGGATCTCCTTGCCTTCAGGATCCATCGCCGTAAGATCCAGGGTTTCCTCAGGAGTTGGGTGGTACAGGATCTTACTCTCTTCCAGGATCTTACCCGGTTTGGGGACCAGCTGCAGAATGGATAGTGCCGTCATGCTCTTCCCGCAGCCGCTCTCACCCACAACACCCAATACTCTGCCGGGCTGTACATCAAACTCAACACCGTCAAGGGCTCTTACAACCCCATCGTCAGTATAAAAATATGTCTTAAGGTTTCTAACCTCCAGCAATGGCTTGCTCACTTTCTCTATGGCCCCCTCTCGCCTGCTTGTGAGTCTAAACGGTTGGTCTATCCTATCTCATACGGGTCGGCAGCGTCTCGTAATCCGTCTCCGACGAAATTAAGCGCGAGAATAGCCGTTACCACAAATGCACCGGGAATCAATAGCCAAGGATAGAGAATCACCGTCTGGAAATTCTGCGCCTGCTCTAAAAGGACTCCCCAACTCACAGCTGGAGGCCTTAACCCCAGTCCCAAGAAACTCAAAGAAGTCTCCATGAGAATCATACCTGGTATGGATAAGGTCAAACTTACGATGATGTAGCTGCTAAAATTGGGAACCAGATAGCGGAATATGATCCGCATATTTGATGCGCCGTAGCTTCGGGCTGCCATGACGTAATCTTCGTTGCGTAAGGAAATGAGCTTACTGCGAATCCCCCGGGCCAGCCACGGCCAACTGGTCATAGAGGAGATGACCACTATTGCAACATAGACTTTGGTTATGGGCCAGTTACTGGGAACCGCTGCCGCAAGACCCATCCACAGCGGCAGTTTCGGTATTGCCAAGAGGAGCTCTGAGATCCTTTGGACTACTTCATCCACTATCCCACCGTAGTAACCGGCAATTCCCCCTAGGACAATACCTAAGACTAGACTTATTATCACGCCCAGTACTGCCATGCTGATGGACACCCGGGTGGCATAGATAGTTCGACTAAACACACAGCGGCCGTTGCGGTCTGAGCCAAACAAGAAAAGCGGCGGCCCATCCTCGCTGACATTGAATAGATGAATATCTGTGGGAAATAGACCAAGCAGTTTATACTTAAAACCCCTAGCGAAGAAGTAAATAGGATACTTCTCCTTGGTGTTTTCAACCCATTCCCGTTCCCATGTTTCTGGGTTAAACTCCTGCTTATACCCGTAAATGAAAGGCCGCAGATGAAACCTCCCATCGGCGTCAAAGAAGCGGATTTTGCGGGGCGGTACATAGTTCATATTAGGATAAAGATGAATCGGGTCATTAGGCACAAGAAATTCCGAAAACAGCGCACATAAGATGAGAATTCCCAATGCCCACAAAGAAACCATCGCCAGCCTATGCTTCCTGAACCTAAGGAGGATCAGCTGCATCTGGGATCTAGATTTTCGTGTATTGGTTACAACCTCTTGCATTGTTATCTACTCCCATCATCAAACGATATCCTGGGATCTGACACTGCCAGCAGCAAATCTGACAACAAGGTGCCAAAGATAGTCAAGGCGCTTAGTACCAGAATTATGCCTCCAGCAAGGTACATGTCTTGGCTCAAAAGGGCCTGGTGCAGAACCGGCCCCACCGTCGGGATACCGACAACAATGGATACAATCATGGAACCGGAGACAATGGCCGGCAGCTGCCAACCCAAAGCAGCAATAATCGGGTTCAATGCTATGCGCAGTGCATGCTTAATGACTGCTGCCCACTTAGAAAGGCCCTTAGCCCTGGCAACCTTCATGTAATCCTTGCCCAGCTCATCCAGCATAGTAGCCCGCAAGGTTCTCACTGTACCGGCAGTGCTTTCCATGGCAATTACAATCACCGGGACGATTAGATGCTGAAGCAGGTCAATCACCTTGGCTAGGCTCCATGGCGCTTCTCTATATTGCGGGGAGAAAAGACCCCCAATGGAGATATTAAAGTTGGTAAACAAGAAAACCATAATGACAAGAGCCAAGAGAAAGTTAGGGATCGATACCCCCACAAAGGAGAAGAAGGTGAAGAAGTAATCTCCCTTGGTATACTGGTTGACCGCTGAATATAAGCCGATGGGGATAGCAACCAGAAACTGAAAAACCAGCGGGATTAGGCCTAAGGTAATGGTGAGCGGCAGCCGCTCAACAATAATGCGCTGCACCGGCCTGTTCCAGTTAAAAGACATCCCAAAATCGCCTTTCGTGAGAATATTTCTCATCCAGGTGATATACTGCTCGTGCATGGGACGGTCCAGTGCATACCTTTGGGTAATTGCCGCCAGCAGTTCTTGACGGCGTTCTTCAGTCATACCTGCAGAGCTGATACGGGCCACATAAGTTGACGCATAATCTCCCGGTGGCAGCTGTATCACGATAAAGGCTAATACCGATACTAAGAATGTAAGCAGGATTGCATACACAGTTCTTCTGATGAAATACGCGGCCAATGAAAGCCACCTCCACATCCTAACATCTGGAGCACAATTGGTTAGGCAGAGACAAGCCTTGCGGCTTGTCTCTGCTGCTCCAGTTCCAGGTTGTTATAGCCAACCATACTCCATAGCTCTCTGTAAGGGATCCTTGGACATTTCACTGGGGCTGTAGATATGCGGTAACAGAGACTCTTCGTATGTGAGTTGCGGACGAGTCTTAAAGAAGAACTGGGTTGGCTCATAAGCATTGGTCCACCAAGTGCTCCACTCGTAAATGAGGGGACCGTCGTCCTTGGTTGGGTAGTTTGCTATGTCGTTGTTCACAATCATCGGATGCGGAAAGTCGCAGACGGTGGTGATCCGCCAGACATTCTCCGCTGCGTTATCCAGCATCTTCTGACCCCAGTAGATCAGCTCTTCACGGCTCGTGCTGTACTGCAGGTTGTTGAACCACTCAAACAGTTCCTTGACATCCTCCGGTGGCTCTTCGCCTACTTGACCTTCACTGGTGAACCACTGCCACCAGCCAACACCCGGATGGACTGGGAACATATGGGCATTGATGTAGGCTGGGAACAGCATCTCGGTTCTAGCATCTCCGTGCCATACCCAGACTGCCATATCATTGGTATGTTCACGCTGGAAGCCGAAGGTTGCTTCTCTCTGTACCACAGTGGCATTAATGCCGATGTCTCTGAAGTTCTGCTCAACGATCTCCAGGATCTGGGCCCGAGGAGCTTCGGATACAATGTATTCGATGTCAAAGGCTATGGGTCGACCCTGCGGGTCATCTCGCCACCCGTCGCCATCTCTGTCGATGACTCCGATGGAGTCGAGGATCTGCTTGGCCCGCTCGGGATCGTACTCTTTGTACATTTCCTCATACTCGGGCTTGTACCACATGGTACCAGGCAATACCGACATCCTTACAGGACGAGCCATGCCAAACATAATCTCATCATTGATCCGCTCTCTATCCACAGAGATCTGCAGTGCGATCCGGAAATCCCGATTCCGGAAGAGGTCTCTCACAACTGGGTCTTTGTAGCACATGTTGAGCTGCAATCCAGTCGCATTGGCAGCGAAGTTCCAGATCTCTGTCCGATAGTTTCCGGTCTGCTCATATCGACGGTAAAGCGGTATATCCGGGGTCTCAGTCATGAAGCCCTCGAAGTCCACTTCACCGGAGATGATCTTACCAACGATGATCTCCCGATCGGGAACGTGTTCTACGATGATCCGATCGATGTACGGAAGCTGGTAGCCGTCGGTGTCGACCTTCCAGAAGTATGGGTTGCGCTCATACACCATGGTAGTCTGGGTCTTGCTCACCAGAACATAGGCTTCCAATGTGGGCGGGAAGTTCCCCAGAACCTGGGACGTGGTCTGCTGACCCTGCCTATTGGTAAAGTACTCATACAGCTGATACCACGTGCCAAAGCCTGCTTTTTCAGCCTTAGCCTGGGCAGCTTCCAGTCCGATGAAATCGGGATGGAACTGCTTCAAGAAGTGCATTGGCTGAACGAAGTAGTTCCAGTCATTATGGGGATGGCTTAGTGAGTTGATCAAGGTTGGGAAAGGCTTGTCACAGGTGATGCGAATTGTGTAATCATCCACAACCTCTCGTCTGATGGTTCTCCGTCGGCCGTCTTCGTTATACACTGTAACGGCATTGTCTTCAAAGGTGACGTAGTCGGGGTTAATGGCCGGATTGATCTCGGGGTTGCACCGGTCATAACGCCAATAATCGTAATACTCCCAAGCTGTGAGAGGATAGCCATCAGACCATCTCAGGCCTTCCCGCAGATAAAAGGTCCATTCTGTGAAATCATCATTGACGTCATAACCTTTCCACAGGTTAGGCGCACCAGGCTTAGCATCCGGTGTAGCCCTGAACGGACCTGTGCTGCCCATGAGCATATTGGCCGAATACGGGCG
>LSQX01326001.1_pt2 | contig 16642 bp, 15 predicted proteins | sample 654561 | NCBI WGS metagenome assembly LSQX01 (sample SAMN04489861, study PRJNA283612) | anaerobic digester metagenome | isolation source: 4 biogas reactors fed with cattle manure at either 37C or 55C with and... | place: Denmark: Kongens Lyngby | collected 2014 | reverse complement strand
CCTTCTTCAAAAGTGACTCGTGCCTCCTCCAATTTCTCTTTGGCTAACCGGGCTTCGTTGCTCTTTTCTAATCCTAACTTTACTGCTTCCTGTAGAGAAAGAGCAACAATCTCTTGTGTTTCTCCCCCCGGGACAAGCAAAAAACCTATTAGGCAAATTACCAGTGCCACAGTAAAAGTCTTTTCTCTCGCTTTCAAATTCCCACCCCCTAAATGATAATATGATTAAACCAGTTATTTTTAAGATAGAAAAGAAGGAATTACTATTTGGTTTTCCTCTATCTGGATTGGTTCCTCCAGGGTTTTCAAGAGGTTTAAGATAGCTTGCCAGAAATTATTTTCTGCTTTCTGGTAGTTGGCTTCTGCTTGCTGGTATTGAAGCTCGCTTTGCAGAAGTTCACGGTCGGTGATGAACCCTATCTTTAGCTGTTCTTCCATAACCCTGTAGGTGTCCTGGGCGCTTTTCTGAACCAACGAGGTTAGTTCTCGATTACTCTGGGCTTGAAGAAGCTGGTTCACAGCTTCTTCAACTCTGAGGCTAAGAGTTTGAGGAAGCGCCTCCACTTCCCTTTCTATCTGGTCGATTTCTATTTCTGTTGCTTTCAGTTGATTGCTGGTAACTTTCCCGTCCCAGATTTTCCAGCTAATTTCCAGACCCACTCCCCAGCCTTCAGAAGAGGAAAAATAACTACCGCTACTCAGGTATGAGGAGCTTCCTCCCTGAATCTCGTAAGAGAAAATTCCCTCTCGGTCAAGGGAAAGCCGGGTTAGAAAGTCTTCCCCTTTGTATTCTCCTGCTAGAGATATTTGAGGTTGGGTAGCTTTTTTGGTTTCTTTCCTTTGTATTTCTTTTCTCTCTTTTTCTCTCTGCAGAGCTTCTTTTTCTGAGCTCCTTTCCTGAAGCAGGAGGGATAATGAGGAGTAATCCAATCTCCCGAGGGAAGCAGGGGAGGAAAGAGGGGCTAAGGAAAAGAAAGTATCGAGGGGGACACCCATTAGTTGATTTAAATTTTCACGGGCTAATTTGAGTTCTCGCTCTTTTTCTTGTAGCAAAAATTTTGAGTTTTCCAGATTTTCCTGGGCTTTAAGCAAATCGATAGAAGAAGCATTTCCTTCTTCCCATTTCTTTTTTTGGTCTTCAAAGAGAATTTGATACAATTCCAGGGTTTTTTGAGCTATGTTATAATCTTTTTCCCCGTTTAGAATGTTTAAATAATAAGTAACAGCTTGAACTTTAGCCGCTTCTTCTTCAAGGAGAAGTTGGCTTTCGGCTTCCTGTAAAAGAATCTGAGCGGTTTTTTCAGTGGGGGATTTATCAAAAAGATAAACGGCATCTTTAATATTTATCCCCCAGGTCATATCGCTCGTATCTTCCCCGTTTATGATAGGCCAGTTACCCGATAAGGTAACCTCCGGGGATAAACCCTGAGAAGCAGAAGAAGACAGGTTTAGCTTAGCAGTTTCTACTGCATCTCGAGCATTTAACACCTCTGGAGAATTAGCTAAAACCTTTTCTACCACATAAGAGAGGTTTATGGTTTCTATTTCCCCGGCCTGAGATAGTCCTCCAGAAAAACAGCTAAAGAGCCAGAGAAAAACCACCAGATTTGCTCCCCGAGGAAAAAGAGAAGTTTTAGATTTTTTCATAATTCCATCAGCTCCCCTTCAGTATGGTAAATCATTCGTAGCGAAGGGCGGTAATAGGGTCTAGTTGGCTTGCCCGACGGGCGGGGTAAATTCCAAAGAAAAGACCTATTCCCACCGAAATAGAAAAGGCGATAATTATCGCTTCCACAGATATAATAGCGGGGTAAGAAGTAAACTTAGAAATCACCTGGGAACCCACAATTCCCATAACTATTCCTATTAGCCCTCCTATGGCGCTCAAAAGAGCAGATTCAATTACAAATTGAGCTAAGATATCAAAAGGTCGGGCTCCTATGGCTTTCCGCAACCCAATCTCCCGGGTGCGCTCGGTAACCGACACCAGCATGATATTCATAATTCCGATACCTCCCACGAGAAGAGAGATCCCGGTGATAGCGGTTAAAAATAAAGTCATGGTTCCAGTAACCTGATTTATAGTGTCTAAAATATCTTGCTGATTGATGATAGAGAATTTTTCCGGGTCTTTCAGCCGATTGGTGAAAAAAGTTTCTAAGAACTGAGCTACGAAATCCAGGTCTTCTTCTGTTTCTGTCTGGATGGTCATACTCTGAATATATTTACTGCCAGTTAACCTTTTTTGCATAGTGGTTATGGGAATAAAAACTTGTTCTCCTAAGTCCTGGATACCAGTGCTTTTTTCCTCCATCACTCCGATAACTGTAGCTGTTATTCTTCCCACCCGGATTTTTTTCCCCAGAGCTTCTTCTGGAGAGGAAAATAGGTCTTGAGCTACTGTTCTTCCTAACACTGCTACTCTTTCTGCGTTGTCTAATTCCTTCTGGTTGAAAAAGCGTCCCATATCTACTTTAAAATTGCGAACTTCGGGATATTGAGGAGTAGTACCTACCACTCTCCCTCTCATACTTTCTCTACCGTGAGTTACAGTGAGTGAGGTGGTATTTTCCGCTATTACATTTTTGATTCCTGGAAAGCCAAAGTCCTGAAGCTGTAAATAGTGCTCCCATTCAAGCATATTTCCTCCTCGAGAAGCGACTGGCATTCCTGGTATACCTCGGCTTCTCCCGGGAATGACGGTAATTTGGTTGGAACCTAAACTTCCAATCTGACCTACTATTTCTTCGGTTGTTCCTTCTCCTAAACTGGTCATAGCTACTACAGCGGCTACTCCGATGATGATTCCTAACATAGTAAGGAAAGAACGAAGCTTATTGGATAGGATACTGGCAATGGCACTTTGCAAAGTCTCAGACAGATTCAACTACTTCTTCCTCCACCAATTCTTTTAGAACCTCTAAGGCCTCCACAGGTTGCTCTATAGTTTCATTATCTACTAATTGCCCGTCTCTAAAATGGAGAATCCGGTGGGTGTGAGAGGCGATATCCCGTTCATGAGTAACTAAAACTATGGTTTTGCCTTCTTGATTGAGTTCCTGGAGAATATGCATTATCTCTTCACTCGAGCGAGTGTCCAGGTTTCCGGTGGGCTCATCGGCGAGAATAATGGAGGGGTCGTTAACTAAAGCTCGGGCAATGGCCACTCGTTGCTGCTGTCCTCCAGAGAGTTGATTGGGGTAGTGATGAATCCTGTCTCCTAAACCTACTGCTTCCAAGGATTTTATAGCTTGCTCTTTTCTTTTTTGAGAAGGAATTCCCGCATAAATTAAAGGAAGTTCCACATTTTGTAAAGCAGTTAACCGAGGAAGAAGATTGAAGCTCTGAAAAATGAAACCTATTTTTTTGTTTCGAATCTGGGCCAGCTGATTTTCATTGAGCTGTGACACCTCTTGTCCATCGAGAAAATAACGACCCCGAGTGGGACGGTCTAGACAGCCTAAAATATTCATCAGGGTAGATTTTCCCGAACCGGAAGGTCCCATGATGGCGACGAATTCTCCTTCTTCTATTTCAAAAGACACTCCCCGGAGAGCTTCAACTTGCACTTCTCCTAACTGGTAAATTTTCCAGAGGTCTTCTACTTTTATTACTGGTTGATTCATTGTTTTCACCTCTAATTCTACCTTCCCCCGGGCATGCCCATAGGAGGACCAAAATTAGATTGAGAAGAAGTGGAAGAAAGGATTAGAAAAACTTCTTCGCCTTCCTGTAGTCCTTCTTCAATTTCCACCTGGGTATCGCTTCTCAAGCCTGTTTTTACTTCTTTTTGTACAGGTTGTCCATCAGGACCTTTTACTAATACTTGGGCTTTTCCTCCTCTTTCTTCCAGAGCTTCAAGAGGGATGATAATAGCATTATCCTTACTTTTGATGATAATTTCTGCCTCAGCGGTCATTCCAGATAGGAGAATATTGTCGGGGTTGGGTAACTCTATGGTGGTTTCAAAAACCACTATATTTTCTACTATTTTTCCTTCTGGAGCAATGGTGGTTACTTTTCCCTCAAATTGCTGGTTGGGGAAAGCATCGAGAGTAACCACGGCCTTCTGGCCTTTTTCCACCTCTGGGACATCGATTTCATTTATTAATATTTTTACTTTCATGGTGGAGAGGTCTCCTATGGCGACTACTCTCTCTTCAGAGAGGACTGAATCTCCTTCTTCAGGATCTACCACAAGAAGAGTGCCATCGATGGGAGACTTAAAGGTACATTTTTCTAAATCATTTTCAATGGATTCTATATCAGCCTCTATTTGCTCAATTTGGGCTTGCAACTTTTCTATATCTTCCGGGGCAGCTCCATCTTTGACATCTTCAAATTGAGCTTGAGCGGAGAGATAAAGTGCTTCTTTTAATGTTACCTGGTCTTCGCTTTGCTCTAAGGTTTCTTGAGAAATACCACCGCTTTTAAATAGTTCTTGATTTTGAGCCAGGGTTTTTTTCGCCGACTGATAGGCGATTTGAGCTTCTTTTAGCTGGGCTTCGGCCTGTCTTAGCTCGACTTCTTTAGGTTGAGCTAAGAGTTTTTTAAGGTCAGCCTGAGCACTCTTCAATTGCGCCTTTGCTTTTCGAAGAGAAGTTTCCAGTTTGGTAGTATCTAATTGAAGTAGCGGCTGGTCTTTTTGCACTTTTTCTCCCGCCTGGGCAAAAATCTTTACCACTTCTCCGCTCACATCTGCTTTTAATTCTATTCGGTTCTGGGGTTCAAGAGTCCCCAGCTCCGATACGGTTTGCTGAATGGTGCCTCTGGTTGCTTTAGCAGTAGGCATATTGGCTGTACTGGTAGTTTGTTGTCCTGAAGAGGAAAAACGGGGAGAAAAGAAAAAGACAGCCAGAATTCCTCCTATTGCTAAAATGAGAGGAAGAATAACTTTGTTACGTTTTTTCACTTATATTTTGCTCCTTTTCTACATTATTGTCTATTATAGCTTGGTGGTCAAATAGAGAAAGTCAAACTTTGTTAAACTAACCTATACCTAAAATACCAACCTTTTGTTTTTAAGTTCCTTTTTCCGGGGAAATTATAAGACGCTTTTGGGGCTTTTTGGTGAGCAATTTGTGACCAATTTATGAAAATCACAGACATTGAGAAAGTAATGCGAAATAACACCTTAAAGAGTAGAATAGAGCTAAAATAAAAATCAAGGAGATGGATATGGAAGATAGGGTTGATTTTTCAGTGGTCATTCCTGTTTATAATGAGGAGGAGGTTCTTCCCGAGACTTACAGAAGGATGAAGGAGGTGATGAGCTCTGCCCCGGGTAGCTATGAGCTCATCTTCGTTAATGATGGAAGCCGAGATAAAAGCCAAGAGATTTTAGAAAGCTTTGCCCGAGGAGATGAAGCGGTTAAGCTAATCAATTTCTCCCGTAATTTTGGCCATCAAGTAGCCATCACCGCAGGGTTGGACTATGCAAAAGGGCAGGCAGTAATCGTAATTGATGCCGATTTGCAAGACCCACCAGAGGTTATTTTAACCATGATAGAAAAATGGAGAGAAGGATATGAAGTAGTTTACGGAAAAAGAGTAAAACGGGAAGGAGAAAGTTTTTTTAAAAAGTTTACTGCTTCTTTTTTTTATCGTCTCTTGAAAAGATTTACCACTATAGACATACCGGTGGATACTGGTGATTTCCGCTTGATGGATAAGAAAGTAGTTGATGCTTTGAGGCTCTTCCGGGAAAAGAATCGTTTTATGAGAGGGCTGGTGAGCTGGGTGGGCTTTCGTCAAACCAGTGTGGAATATGTAAGAGAAAAGAGATGGGCGGGAGAAACCAAATATTCTCTGCGTAAGATGCTTAAATTAGCCTGGGATGGAATCACTTCTTTTTCTGATAAACCACTTAAAATAGCCACTTATGCAGGTATTCCTCTTTCTCTTTTCAGCCTGGTGCTTTTTCTGGTAGTTCTTTTTCAATATCTCGGGGGTAGAGGCACTTTTCCTGCCACTTCTTTGATAGGCATTTTAAACCTTCTGGTTGGTGGAATCATCCTTATTGCTTTAGGGATTATGGGAGAATATATAGGTAGAATTTATGAAGAAGTTAAGGGACGTCCCCTTTACATTGTAGAAAGTACTATGGGTTTTGAAAAAGAAGGAGAAGGAGATTTTGATTAGCTACTGGAAGGGTCTCGGGCAGTTTATCAAGTTTAATGTGGTGGGAATAATGAATACCGCCGTGGATTTTGGAGTTTTTATGATTCTTAATCGTTACCTGGGGTTGATTTATGCTGTGTCGCAGGTTATTTCTTATTCCTGTGGAATGGTTAATAGCTATTTTTTGAATAAATTCTGGACTTTTCAAAAAAGAGAAGGTTTTACTGCTATTGAGGTAACTAAATTTATTTTAGTCAATTTATGTTCGTTGGGGGTTTCTCTTCTGGTGCTTTATATTTTGCAAAGTAAATGGAGCTGGGAAGTTCTACCCAGTAAGGTTTTAGCTACTGGTTTCTCGGTGGGAGTCAATTTTCTGGGTAATAAGTTCTGGGTATTTGAAGCCACTGTCTAAGTTTTTCTTTTCTCCAGTTCTTCGGGGGAAATCCCTAAGACATGGGCGGCTTTCTCTATGTCTCCTCCAGTGTATTCTAAAACCTCTTCGATGTAATCTTTTTCCAACTCTTTCAAGCTTTTCCAGTGGGGCTCTCGCGGAGCTTCGAAAATATGTAAGTCCTCCACTCCGATAATTTCATCCTCGGTTAAAATTATGGCTCGTTCTATAACATTATCCAGTTCCCGGATATTTCCTGGCCAGTTGTATTTTTTGATAAGGCGCATGGCCTGAGGAGATATCCCCTTGATTTTCTTATGTAATTTTTGAGCATGGTTTTCTATTATAAATTCGCAAAGAAGGGGAAGGTCTTCCTTTCGTTTTCTCAAGGGAGGAAGTTCAATGGGCACTACATTCAGGCGGTAATAGAGGTCTTCACGAAATTTACCTTCTCGCACTTCTTTCTTCAGGTCCCGATTAGTAGCAGCTATGATGCGCACATCCACCTGAATTACACTGGTGCCTCCTACCCGCTCAAAGTTTCTCTCCTGCAATACTCGAAGGATTTTTACCTGCATTGCCGGACTCATCTCTCCAATTTCATCTAAAAAAATGGTTCCCTCATCGGCCAGCTCAAATTTACCCAGTTTTCTGGCCTGGGCTCCGGTAAAAGCTCCTTTTTCATGACCGAACAGTTCACTTTCTAAAAGAGTTTCAGTAATAGCTCCGCAATTTACCACTACAAAAGGTTTATCTCGTCTGCTGCTCTGGCGGTGAATGGAGCAGGCTAATAGCTCTTTTCCTGTTCCACTTTCTCCGTAAATCAGGACGGTGGCATCGGTTTTCGCAACAAGCGAAGCTACTCGCATTACTTCTTTCATTCGAGGAGATTGACCCACTACTCCTTCAAAGCAGAATTTGTCCTGCATTTCCTCCAGAAGATATTGTTTCTCTCTTTTTAGTCGTTCTACTTCTAAAGCCCGGGAGATGGTATTCAATAATTCTTCCAGCTTAAAAGGTTTAGTAATAAAGTCAAAAGCTCCCATTTTCAAAGTTTCTACTGCGTTATCTACGCTACCATAAGCAGTGATGACCACTACCGGTAGCTCAGGTTCCTCTTTTTTTATTTCTTGCAGAACCTCTACACCGCTAACTCCCGGCATGCGTAAGTCTAACAAAACCAGGTCAAAACTCAGGGAATGCAATTTTTCTAAAGCTTCTCTCCCGTTTTGAGCAAGTTCTACCAGCATTCCCTCTCCTTCTAAAAACTCTTTTAACATCTCTCTTAAGGATTCTTCATCATCGACAATCAATATTCTAAAAACTGGCAAAACCTCACCTCCTCCATAGAGCATTATATTATATAGTAAATATAGTAAAGATAGTATGGTTGATTTTTTTCGGGAAAAATTAAAAAAATGTAAAATTCCTATGCTATACTTGGTTGAAATAGCGAGGTGAATCGCGGGAAAGATGTTGCCGGGGATAAAAATCTGACTTGTCAAGCGATTAAAGAGGAAAAATAAACGATTATCGTGTTTGCCCGTGAACCTCATGCTTTGCGGGCAGAAAAAATAAACATATTTCTCGTGATATCTCGTGATAATAAAAAAGTAAAAGGAACATGGGAAATTAAGGAGGTATATGAGGTTGAAAACTACTCCTTTAATGAAAGGAGCAATGATTGCGGTTCGGGATTGTATGGGGGTGAAAAAGGAAGAAAAAGTGGTGGTAATTACCGACACAGGTAAAATCGATATTGCTAAGAGCTTTCTTTTTGCTCTCCATGCTTTAGGAGTAGATGCTACTCTATCCCTGATGGTTCCTCGCTCTCACCATGTTGAGGAGCCACCCTCGGAAATTGGGGTAGCTATGGCATCGGTAGATGTGGCACTTCTTGTTACCACTACGAGCTTGAGCCATACCTATGCTCGCATGGAAGCTACAAAAAAAGGTGTGCGCATAGCCAGCATGCCGGGGATTACTGAAGATATGCTTACTGTGGGAGCTATGACTGCCGATTACGAGAAAGTTTCGGAGCTGAGCTGGAAGCTAACCCATCTTCTGGAAGCAACCGACCTTGTGGAGATATATACGGAAAAGGGAACTGATGTGCGTTTGAGCTTGAAGGGCAGAAAACCGGCAATTCCTCCTGATGATGGCTTGTACCGGGAGCGGGGGAGATGGGGCAATTTACCTGCGGGGGAAGCTTTTGTTGCTCCGGTAGAGGAATCGGTAGAGGGAATAGTGGTGGTTGATGGTTCTATGTCGCCTCTTGGGCTATTGGCTGAGCCGATTAAGCTTACCATTCAGAGAGGGAAAGTGATAAAAATAGAAGGAGGAAGAGAAGCAGAAGAGCTTTCCCGGTTTCTTGAGGAATTATCTGACCCCTATGCTTACTGGGTTGGGGAGCTGGGCATTGGCACCAATGAAAAGGCACGTCTCACAGGCAATATTCTGGAAGATGAAAAGGCTCTTCGCACCGTGCACATTGCTTTGGGTATGAACGTGAGTATAGGTGGCAAGGTAGAATCTAAAACGCATAACGATGGCATAATTCGCAACCCCACAGTGAAGTTTGACGGAGAGTTGATTATGGATAAGGGGATTTTGATGGTCTAAAATGAAAGAACAAACTAAATATGCCGGTAAATAGGACCGAGAGCCGTAACTGGTAAGTCCCCATCATCACCGCTATCAGACTATTCTCACTCAAGCTCTCAAGGACTATCCCAGAGAGGTGAAAGAGATAGGCCCGGACGGGGTAAAGCTAAGAATTTACTGGATAGGCTCATCAAATACTAAAAAGATATTCTCAGTTTATAGAGGACTCCCAGATTTTTTTCGATAATGACCTGACAGAAAGAGATTCACGTATAGTCAAGGCGAAGAGAAGATGCTAGGTTGTTTTCGTTCTTGAGGAGGGAGCTAATTGCTTTTGTTGTCTGTGTAGCTTTATCTCTATAGTGAGGAAACAAAGTAAGAATGCGCTGGAGTGTTCAGGCCAAACCTTCCAGCCATCTAAAGAGCGACTATTTTATTATCTGAAGGGTAGGCTGTGTACTTTTTTTCTCCGGGGGTTGATTTACCGTGGTTTTAGAAATGGTTATAAACTTTCCCCCGTCTCTGTAAGAGAACCAGTTTTTCTATTTTTGATTTCCCCTCAGGATTAATGAAGGATACCCCGGATTTTCTTCGTCATTCATCACAAAAGTGAGAAAGCGGATAGTTTCTGCAGTATATTGCTCTTTATAGAGAAGCTCAAGAAGGGGAACTATTCGCTTTTGCAGAGGGAATGTGACTTTCTTTTTCAAGGTGAAAAATCACGAAAAGTAGTATAATAATGATAAATATTAAGCCTTGGTCATTTTCCGGAGAGGAAGGTGTGAAATTGGATAAAAAACCTCGGGTTCTGGTGACTCGTCGAATCCCCCAGGAAGGGCTGAACATCCTAGAGGAGAGCTGCCAGGTAGAGGTAAGCGACTACGATGGGGTGATGCCCCGGGAAATTCTCCTTCAAAAAGTAAAAGGAGTCGATGGGATTCTGTGTCTTCTGAATGATGATATTGATTGGGAAGTTATGGAGGCGGCAGGGCAAAATTTACGGGTGATTTCTAACTACGCTGTGGGATATGATAATATTGATATAGAAGAAGCCACTAAAAGGAAAATAATGGTTACCAACACTCCTGGAGTGCTAACAGAGGCCACCGCTGACCTTGCCTGGGCTCTGCTTATGGCTGTAGCTCGTCGAGTGGTAGAAGGTGATAGGTTTGTTCGAGAAGGAAAATTTAGAGGATGGGAACCGCTGCTTCTTCTGGGGGATGATGTTTATGGAGCTACTTTGGGAATCATAGGGCTGGGCCGGATTGGCCAAGCTATGGCTCGGAGAGCTCGAGGATTCGACATGCGAATAATTTACTTTGATTACCACCAGGTAAAAGATATAGAGAAAGAGCTGGGAGTGACTTATCATCCTTTCCCTGAGCTTTTAGCTCAATCTGACTTTGTAAGTCTTCATGTCCCCCTTACTCGGGAAACTTACCATCTTATAGGAGAAAAGGAACTGAAGATGATGAAAAAGGAATCTTATCTTATAAATACTTCTCGGGGGCCTGTAATAGATGAGAAAGCTCTGGTCCGAGCCTTGAGAGAAGGGTGGATTCGGGGGGCGGCTCTGGATGTTTTTGAACAAGAACCACAAATAGAACCAGAGCTTCTGGGGCTGGATGAGGTAGTACTGACGCCTCATCTCGGTTCAGCTTCTCATGCTACCCGCACTAAAATGGCAGTTCTCGCGGCGCGCAACCTGGTTTTGGCGTTACAGGGAGAAACCCCTCCTCATCTTGTCAATCCGGATGTGGTCAAATGATTTGCCTGATGATTGATAAAAAGCTAACACTTGGCAAGAAAATTTCTCTGACTTTCTTATAAAGGAGAAATATTTTCAAAAGTTTTAGCTATTTTAAAGCTCGAAAGGAAAAAAGAAAAATGGGTAAAATTTCTCTTCAAGATTTACTCAAAAAAGTTGATGACCTTCCTGCTTTGCCTTCGGTGGTAAAAAGAGTTATGGAACTTACCGAAGACCCTAATTCTACTGCCCGGGATATTAATGAAGTAATAAATCAAGACCAGAGCATGACGGCTAAGGTTCTGAGGTTGGCCAATTCAGCTTTTTACGGTTTCCCCCGTCGCATTTCTTCCGTTACCGATGCTACTATTATGCTTGGCTTTCAGACTATTCGCTCTATTGTTATAGCTGCTTCGGTAAGCAAGCTTCTCAGTCAGGAAGTGGAAGGTTATGCACTTTTACCTGGAGAACTGTGGAGGCACTCCCAATCAGCAGCTATGGCTGCTCGACTAATTGCCCGGAGAATAAAGTTTTCCAAGGCGGAGGTAGCTTACACTGCAGCTTTGCTCCACGACATAGGTAAGGTAGTTCTTAATAGTTATGTACGAGAAACCTATGAAGAGGTAATGGACAAGGTGGAGAAAGACAAAGTTCCTTTTTCTCAGGCAGAGGAGGAAATCCTGGGTTTCAATCATGCCCTGGTGGGTTCTAAAGTAGCAGAAAACTGGAATCTCCCCCCCGAGTTGGTAGAAGCTATCGCCTTTCACCATAGTCCGGAGCTGGCCAAAACCGATCCGGTACTTACCTCTATAGCTCATGTGGCCGATTTTATATGTGTGACGATGGGCATTGGTATCGGAGCAGACGGTTTATTATACCCTCTTTCTCCCCAGGCTGTAAACTTGCTTGGTTTGGAGGAACAGGATATTTACCAGATTATTTCTCAGCTCTCAGATCTCCTGGTGGATCAGGATAGTTTTTAGTTCTCATCAATTTTTCTTAAAAATGAAGGAAGCATAAACCAGGAAAGGTCAGACTGATGCTGCTGACTGACTCCGGGGTGCGGCTTTGAAGAGCTTCCTATATGACTCTTAAATGCTTTGTAAATTGGTCCTTTTCATAGCACGCCTGTGGCCCAAAGATATGTTATATTATATTTTTTATATTTTCCTCTCCATGGAAAGAGGAGCTACCATTACTGGTATCTCCCCGGAAAATAAAAGAGTTAGCCAAAGAGCTTAAGAGTATCTCAAAGAGAGACTCTTTTTTTCAATGATACAGTGATGTTTGAAAGCGCTCTGGAGCTCAGGGAAGTGTTGATTCTGGAGTGAGATAGAAAAGCAGAATTCATTCTCCAATAATTTTTACCAGAACTCGTTTTCTTCTTTTTCCATCGAACTCACCGTAAAATATCTGCTCCCAGGGACCCAAATCCAAGCGACCATCAGTAATAGCTACAACTACCTCTCTCCCCATAATAGTCCTTTTGAGGTGAGCATCGGCATTATCTTCTCCCACGTTGTGTTCATATTGGTCATAAGGCTTCTCAGGAGCCAGTTTTTCCAGCCACCGCTCAAAATCACGGTGGAGCCCACTTTCATCGTCGTTTATGAAAACACTTGCTGTTATGTGCATGGCATTGCAGAGTAGCAGCCCTTCTTGAATCCCGCTTTCCCGAAGGCATTCTTCAACTAAGGGAGTGATATTGATAAATTCTCTTCTTTTTTCGGTTTGGAACCACAACTCTTTGCGATAACTGCGCATTTCTTCACCTCTCTCGTTATTCTTTAATCTTAAGTACCTTGAAAATTATAATTGAAAATTGATTTTGAGCAAAGCGCAAACATTTTTACCGAATGAAAATATAAAAAACGGAGTCTCGTTAACCCTTGACGCTTCTAAGCAAAAAATATATACTGTAATTGATGGTAATTACCATAAAATATGTTAACCTAATAGGGGGGTGAGAAAATTTAAAAGGATAGATACTCAATAGGAGAGTGATAAAAAGGAGGTTGTGTGATAAGGGTGGAATCTTTAGTGTTTAACTATGAAGTACTTTGAAAAAAGGAGGTATAAATTATGCGAAAGAGATTAATTCCGCTTATTCTGGCGTTTGTCCTTCTGGGAGTAACCTTTGCTTACGCAGCTGATGTTGAGCCTTTTGACATTGCCTTTATCGTAAAGGCTACTGATTCTGACTTCTGGCAATATACTATAGTGGGAGCGAAAAATGCAGAATATGACCTGAAAGGTCTTATAAATATAACCGTTTATGGACCACCATCTGAAGCTGATATTGATGAGCAAGTGGCTATTGTGGAGAATGTGGTCAACACCAAGCCCGATGCCATTGTTATTGCATCTACCAGTTCAGATGCCACTTCATTGGTTCTCAATAATGCTTATGAGCAAGGGATAAAAATCATTCTCATCGATAATTTTGTCCACGACACGGGCTACCACTCTTTTCTGGCCACTAACAATAAAGTCGGTGGAGCTTTAGCTGCCGATAAACTGGTTGAGGCTATTCAGGCAGCCGGTAAGCCTTTAGAGGGCAAAATTGCTGTAATAAGCGCAATGGCCGGGGTTCAGGTTCTCATTGACCGGACCGAAGGGTTTCTTGAGCGACTAGAAGAAATTGCACCAGGCCTTGAAGTTCTTCCCGTAAGATACGCAGACAATGATATTGCGGTTGCAGCTAATATTGCCGAAGATATTTTGACTGCTAACCCTGATTTATTAGGTTTCTTTGCCAATAACAATCATACTGGTGATGGTGTTGCCCGGGTTATCGAAGAGCGCGGTTTACAGGACCAGATAGTAGCTGTAGCGTATGATTCTGACCCTCAAGAAATTGATGCTCTCCGAAGCGGAGCTCTAAAAGCTCTGATTGTCCAGGATCCTCATGGAATGGGTTATAAGGGCGTTATGTTCGCCTTTATGTCTATCAATGGCGAACCTCTTCCGGAATACTTTGATACGGGAGTTTACGTAATTACCCAGGAAAACCTCGATGAATCAATGTGGATTCTCGATCCTTTCTCCAGGAAAAAATACTGATACTGATTATTTTTTAGGGGGGTGGCAGATGCCGCCCCCTTTTTTAAAATTGGTAATCTAAAGGAGAGGTTTTATGTCCAGCAAAAAAGAGGTTTTAAAACTGGAAAACATCTGCAAATCTTTTCCTGCAGTTAAAGCCCTAGATCAAGTAAGCATGTCAGTTTCGGCGGGAGAGGTAAGAGGATTGGTAGGTGAAAATGGAGCAGGGAAATCGACTCTTATAAAAATTGTTACTGGTGCTTACGATAAGGATTCGGGGAAAATCATATTTGAGGATAACGAAATTGTAAGAAACTCTCCCATCGTTTCCAAAAAGCTGGGGATTTATGCTGTCTATCAAGATGTAATGATTGCTCCAGATTTGAGCGTAGCAGAGAATTTCTTTATGGGTAATCAACCTAAAAAGGGATTGATCATTGACTGGGGAAAGATGTATGAAGAGTCAGAAGAGTTCCTCCGCGATATGGAATTGGAAATTGATGTAAAAAGGAATATAAGGGAGTTGAGCGTGGCAGAGGGCAGGATGGTTACCATTGCCAAGTGCCTCTGGCAGGAACCAAAATTAGTTATTTTTGATGAGCCCACTGCAGTTTTAACTCAAAATGAAACTCAGATTTTATTTCGAATTATTAGAGACCTCAAAAAAAGAGGCGTAGCCGTAATTTATATATCGCACAACTTAGAAGAAGTTTTTGACGTTTGTGATACAGTGACCGTACTTAAAGATGGGAAATTAGTAGGCACTTACACCGTTTCGGAGCTGGAAAGCGTGGATAAATTGATTCCTTTAATGGTGGGAAGGTCCATCGAAGAAATGTACTACAAAAAGGAAGTAGAAATCGGTCCAGAGCTCTTACGGGTTGAGAATCTTTCGGGAAAGAGATTTCGGAATATTGAGATTAATGTTAGAGCAGGGGAAATTTTAGGTGTATTTGGTCTCGTGGGGTCTGGAAGAACCGAGATTGCCAGAGCCATCTATGGTGCTGACCGTTTTGATGAAGGAAAAATTGTGGTTAATGGGAAGGAAATTTTGGTGCAAAGACCGAAAGATTCGCTGAATAGCGGACTTGGTTATCTTCCAGAGGATAGAAAAAATCAGGGAATATTTTCCCAGCAGGATGTGGAATTCAATATAAATGTCATTAATTTAGACAAAGTAATGAGGGCGGGGATAATAGATTATAGCAAAGCTTATCAGCAAGCCCAGGATTACGTTGATAAACTTTCCATAAAAGTAGGGAGCGTGCGCCAGAAGCTTTCGGAGTTGAGTGGAGGAAACCAACAAAAGGTAGTAATCGCTCGATGGCTGTGTAAAAACCCCGACATTCTCATATTTGATGAGCCCACTACTGGTATTGATGTGGGCACGAAAGCGGAGATTTATAAACTTTTTGGTGAAATACTTGATCAGGGAAAGGGGATTATATTAATTTCATCGTATCTACCGGAATTGATTGGTTTATCGGATAGAATCATCGTGATTTCTAATGGTGAAATTGCCGGTGAAGTGGAAAAAGAGGATTTTTCTGAAGAATACCTCTTAAAGCTGGCGATGAAAAACATACTTAACAGAGAAAAAGTCCAGGAGGCAGTCTGATATGGCAGAAAAAGGTGGGCGCAGAGTCTTTGCTGAACGGAACCTTTTGGTAATAATAATTTTGATGGCAATATTTTTGTCCATAGCGACAAAGGGCAACTTTTATTCCTGGGAGAATATATCTAATTTACTTCGCCAGTCTTCTATTAATGGAGTGGTGGCTATAGGTATGACTTTGATAATCATAACCGGAGGGATTGACCTTTCTGTGGGTTCGATTGTCGGCTTATCGGGGATGACCTATGCCATTCTGACCTCTAATAGGGGCGAAATCCAGATGTCTTCAGGCCTTGCCATTCTCATATCTCTGGGGATTGCAGCGCTGATAGGGCTTGCTAATGGAGTAGCGGTGCACGATGGCAAAGTCCCTCCTTTTATTGCTACTTTAGGAATGATGACTCTGGTTAGGGGGCTGGTTATGTATGTATCTAGTGGGAGGATGATTACCGGTATTCCGATGGGGTTCAGGCAGTTCTCGGTGGCCACCTTTCTCAACATTCCAGCTCTGGCCTGGATCTGGATAATACTTGCTCTTTTTATGGCTTTTGTATTGAAATACACCATGTTTGGAAGAAACCTCTATGCCATAGGAAGTAACAAAGAAGCGGCCAGGCTATCGGGAATAAATATAAGGCTTAATATGTATAGTTTTTACACCGTTGCTGCTCTCTTTAGTGGCATAGCTGGTTTGATGTTGGCTACCAGAATGGCAGCTGGAGTTCCCACCGGGGGGCAGGGATATGAACTTGACGCAATTGCCTCAGTGGTTATTGGGGGAGCGAGCCTCAGCGGTGGTGTGGGAACAGTTTTTGGGACAGCTCTCGGTGCTTTGATAATTCAAACCATGAGGAATGGCGGTAATTTGCTGGGAGTAGACCCTTTTATTATGCAAATTATAATAGGTGCGCTTATCATTCTCGCGGTTTTCTTTGACCAGTATCTAAAAGGTAGAAGAGAAGAATAACTTCTTACAGGCGTTTTTTATAAGGGGATTGCTCAACTGTTAATCTTTTATAATAATAGAGGAGCAATCCCCTTATAGTCTGATTTGTCTCACTCTAACTCTCTCCAGAGAAAGAATATGTGAGGCTTTCTCCGGAAGGAGAGCAAAAGAAGATAGC